>Ga0180009_10000422_pt1 | contig 60198 bp, 54 predicted proteins | sample OS_PC_MetaG_FD_123537 | JGI IMG/M metagenome (GOLD analysis project Ga0180009, IMG submission 123537) | Groundwater microbial communities from the Aspo Hard Rock Laboratory (HRL) deep subsurface site, Sweden - OS_PC_MetaG | ecosystem: Environmental > Aquatic > Deep subsurface > Groundwater... | reverse complement strand
TCCGGTTACCCGCATAAATGCAAAACTCGGTTCTGACGGTCGGCTAACTTTGTCAGGCTGGCTTTTCAACCAACTGGATTCTCCAGACTTTGCCTGGCGCACTAAGAACTCGCTTTGGGGTGGCTTGAATATACAAAAAAGGGAATTGTGTGTCAAGGGAATTTTAGCACAAGATCTTGGGTTTGTTTGGGGGGCTTTTCAGCGGGGATTCGGGGGATTTTAGGGGTAGAGGTGGGGAGGGGGTGTTTGCAACGATTTGGCGAGGCCCGTCAGGCATTTTTGAGGCTCATCGGGGCACACCGGTTCCTCCCGCCCCGTATTCCTGATCTTTACGACGGGATGTAAGCGTTCCAGGGATAGTTAGGATAACGATAGAGGTGACAATTACCAAGAGAAAGCATGCATAATGTTCTTGGATGTTACCGCCGATAAAATTCGCCCCCTTATCACCGATTCGGATTGCCCCCTCATGATGGAAAATGGGGGGCAAGCGCACAAAGGTAGGGAGAAGCTAGGGAGGGATGGAACAGAGTGGTGTGTCCCATCGCCGCAGCAGCAGGCAAGGAGAATGGGGCGCGTCTTGGGTCGCGGTAGGGACGCCGGTTGCCCGCCTCTGGCGACCCGGTACGAGGAGGATCAATTCTCCTCGTCTACCTTACCAACATTGATTGAAAGGGAAAATTTTTTTCTTAAAAAGATATTTATCTTGACAAATTCTTGTTATAAATTTATAAAGTAATAACAATTGAGATCATCTCTCCTACAAAATTTATGAGAGGTGGTTCCTGAGTTGGTGAGATCAATCGAAAATTGGATGCCAATTTCTAAATATTTCACCAATGGCAAATTCATTCCTTTTGAGGGTTATACCAATTTAAGAAATTTCTTTATTTTCACCAAAGGATTGGTAAAAACCATAACAGGACAAGAAAATATGAGGCCTTGATTTTTAAGGGTCCCAAACCTTGTTTAAAAGGTCAAGTGGTTTCCATGGCTCTTACTCCTTTATATTTTCAAGTAGAAAAGAGACTACGGGATAAAATTTCCAACGGGGAGTTCGACAAAGATGATGGGATACTGCCCAACGAAGAGCAATTATGTCGTACCTTTGGGGTTAGTCGAATAACCATTCGGAAAGCTTTAAGCGAGTTAGCCTTCGATGGCATCATAACTCGAAAACCCGGAAAGGGGACTTTCGTCCTGCCGCAAAATACCAGAATTTTTTCCATGCGATTGATTGGAAGTTTTGATGAATTGGTAACCCATGGCATTCAGACAAAAATGAAGTTACTGAATCAAAAGATCATCGATGCTCCTTCCGATGTCCAGGATAAATTGAACCTTGGTGACGATAAAAAGGTTTTTTTCTATGAAGGCTTGCGCCAAATGGGTAAAAAACCCTATTCCTTTTTTAGTGCCTATGTCCCAAGGAGCATTGGTAAATTTTTTACCAGCGCAGATTTGAAAGGTAAAAAAACCATCTTCCGGTTGATCGAGGAATCAACAGGGAACCAGATATTAGAAGCAGACCAATCCATAACTGCCTCAGTAGTGAGTAAGGAAATTGCCAAGCATCTCAAAATGGAAATCGGCACCCCCATTCTTTTAGTGCAGAGAATTTATTTCTCCCAAGAAAGAAAACCCTTGGAATTGTCCATTAGTTACTTTCGGCCAGATCTCTCCCAATACAGGATTAGACTGGTCGGAAGAAAACTTTAATCGTGGCTCTTTATAAAAATATTTAGAAAGGAGGAGCATTTGCTACTTCGGGCAAGAACCTTTTTCCAACTATTGATTCAATAATAAAAGGGGGGGCCCTCAAGTGGGGAGGAGTGAGTTCATGGAGGGGGAAGGGTATCCAATGATCAAATCAAGATCATCGTTTGTGGCCAGTCGGTGCCCCAGGATATAATGCCTAAAGAATGGGTCGGTGGTAGAGATCTGGGGGGTCAGGTATGGGATTTGGGGAGATTTGTTTGAGATAATACCTTCCCGTATTGCAAAGGCCAGAGAGCGCAAAGTACAAGCCGGTTCTGCCCCGAGGGGTGATAAATGAGGGGTAGAAACAAAAGCTATGAAGAAAGGAGGGTTGGTTGAGGTTAGCTTTCTGGGCATGGGGATTATTTCAAGATTAGGAGGAGGTGAGGAAAGGTTTTCCCCTTAAAGAATACAAACAGTTGATCGTAAGGTTATCAAATTCGTATCTAAATAAAAAATTGGAGGTGAAGTATGGCAACAAATGAAATTATCCATAAACTCCCCAAATGGGATAAGGAAGCGGATGTCGTCATTGTCGGTTATGGGGGGGCTGGGGCTGTATCGGCGATTACCGCCCATGATGATGGGGCCAAGGTGCTGATCCTGGAGAAGCTCCCCCCTGATGTGGTCGATAAGGATGGCCGCGTCGTCGAAGTAAAGCATCACCCCAGCAGCAGGATGACGGCGGCGCTGATTTACACGCCAGCAAATGCCAAAGATGCTTTTGCGTATCAAAAAAGAATGAATGAGCTCTACGGCTATGATGATGTCCCCGACGACATGCTGCAAACGTGGGCCGAAATGATTGTCCAGAACTTTGATTGGCTCAAGACCCTCAAGGGGAGTGAAATCTTCGAGATTCATAATACCGGAGAGGGAAGTTTGGAAAATCCCGTGGGCCCTCTGGGAAGGCCGGAATTTCCAGAGTTTTCGGGTTCCAAGGCGTCCAGGCATATCTGTAATCCCCAATCCGGCTGGGGATGGTTTGGTTGTCTGGCCCAAAATGTAGCTGACCGGGGGATAGAGGTTTTATACGGCACTCCGGCCAAAGAACTCGTTCAGAACCCAAATACGAAGGAAATCCTGGGGGTGATCGCGGAAAGGGATGGGAAAGAAATCGCCATTAAAGCGAAGAGGGCAGTGGTGTTGACCTGCGGGGGTTTTGAGTATGACATGGAGATGCAGAGCAGCTATCTCAGGGTTTGGCCATTTAGATTCTATGGCAATCCGGGGAATACTGGAGATGGGATCCGGATGGCTCTCAATGTGGGGGCGAAGCTCTGGCATATGAACAACATATCCGGAAGGATAACGGCGTGGTGGCCGGATTATCCCATCGCCTTCACCATTCTCCCCTGGGGTTGGGAAAGACGGAATAAACTATATGGTTATATAGACCGCGATGGCAAGAGAACCAAGGATTTCAAGTCAGCTTTTTCATTCATTCTGGTGGATAAGCACGGTCAAAGGTTCGCCAACGAGGTCTACCGGGGACACACCTTTTATTGGGAGGTGGTGCGCTTCGATACGGAGAAGGCTGAGTTTCCCCGCATTCCCTGCCATCTCATCTTCGACGAGAAGACGCGCACCTCGTGCCGCATGGCCACCACTGCCGGAGCGCCCGGGCCGATCAAGCTTTACGAGTGGAGTGATGACAACAGCAAAGAGATTGAGAGGGGCTGGATAAAGAAAGGGACCACGCTGAGGGAGCTTGCGGGGAATATCGATGTTCCCGCAGATGCCTTGGAAAAGACGGTGGCCAGGTTCAACCAGTATTGTAAAGAGAAGAAAGACCCGGATTTTGAGAGACGGCCGGGATTTATGGTTCCCCTGGATACGCCGCCGTATTATGAAATAAACATGTGGCCGGGGGGTCCGAATACTCAGGGGGGGCCGAAGAGAGACAAGGATGCCCGGGTGCTGAATGTGGGGGATAGACCGATACCCAAGCTTTACAGTGCGGGAGAGCTTGGTTCTATCTACGGTTTCCTCTACGAAGGCGGAGGCAACACCTCGGAGTGCATTGCCTTCGGCAGAATCGCCGGGAAGAACGCGGCGGCCGAAAAGCCTTGGGAGTAGGAATGTTTGCCCTTGAGCGAGGGGCAACCTGTGGAGGAGATGCCCTTCGCTCTTGGGTCTCGGTCTATGAAGCCCATGGGCCGGATGGCATACTTTGCGTTTTGTTCATAGCGCAAAAGTTGTGAATAGCGCTTTTGGAATAAACATGGTTTTAGTCCTAGCCAAAGATATTTGAAATTTCCATCCGATCCCCTCCCCCTTTGGAAGGGGAGATTTTAGGGATATTATTAAAGTCTGAGAAGAAAATTCTCAGATTGAAAGATGTAAGAATCTAAGGAGGTAGCCTGTTATGGGTATGACAATGGCGGAAAAGATACTGGCCGATCATTCAGGAAAGAAAGAGGTCAAGGCCGGTGAGTATGTTTGGGCCCGCATTGACGGAACCGCTCTTTCCAGCAGCAGCTTCAGGCGGTTGGAGGAGTATGGGGTGAAGAAAGTTTTTGACCCAGACCGCATATACGCGGTAGAGGATCACTTAGCTCCTCCCCCTACTGTAGCGGCGGCCAACAGTATGGTGGAAATGCGGCGGGCGGTTCAGAAGTACGGCATCAAAAACTTCTTCGAGTATGGCCGTCATGGCGTCCTGCACGAGATTTATCCCCAATATGGCTACGTATCGCCGGGGGACCTGATCGCCAGCGTGGACTCCCACACCACCAGCTACGGGTGTTTCAATGCAGCCTCCTGCCCCATTAACGAAGAGGCGGTCTATGTCTTCGCCAAGGGCCAGTTGTGGTTTCGTGTGCCTCCCAGCATCAAATTCGTTCTTACCGGCAAATACCCGGGACCGGAGAAATTCGTAGTGGGCAAAGACATTATCCTACGTATCGCCGCTGAACATGGTACGGAAGTGGGCCTTTATAAATCCATAGAGTTTGAAGGTCCGGTGGTCCATGAAATGAGCATAGATGGCCGGTTTACCATTGCCAACATGGGGGTAGAAGTTGGGGCTAAGTTCGCCATCTTTCCCTGCGATGGCAAAACACTGAAATATCTGGAGGGTAAGATGAAACGTCCGCCCCATCCTGTTTCTGCGGACCCCGATGCGGTCTATGAGAAGGTTTACCCCCTGGATGTAACCGACATGCCGCCCTACGTGGCTCGCCCCCATGATCCCGGCAATGGGGCGCCGGTGACCGAGGTGGAGGCTGAGAAGATCAAAGTGGATCAGGGGTTTATCGGTTCGTGCACCAATGGGCGCATGGAAGATTTTCGCATGGCGGCGAAGATTCTCAAGGGGAGGAAAGTGCACCCCGAGGTGCGCCTGATCGCGACTCCTGCCTCCCAACTGATATGGCACCAATGTCTGAAGGAGGGCATCTGGGAAATTTTCATGGAGGCGGGGGCTTTGGTGACTCATTCCACCTGTGGGGTTTGTTTTGGGGGTCACCTGGGGCTCATTGGCGATGGAGAAGTGAGTATTTCGGCGACCAACCGCAATTTTCTGGGGCGGCAGGGGAGCTCCAAAGCGTTTGTTTACCTGGCAAACCCGGCAACGGTGGCAGCCTCAGCGGTGGAAGGTTATATCACCGATCCCCGGAAGTTCCTGTAGTTTCTCCCCCTCACCTTTTCCCTCTTCCCCGCAAAAGGGGGGAGAGGAGGGGGTTGCGGGAGAAATCTCATGGATATTGTGGTGAAGGGGCAAGAAGGAAATTCCGATCCAATCCAATTATTGAGGACCTTCCATCTCCAGGTAGACGGAAAGGGAATTAATCATGATGAGGAGGAGTTATGATCTTCACGGGCAGAGTTTGGATGTTTGGAGACAACATTAACACAGACTTGATGATGCCTGGCTCTCAGGTGCTATCCCAGCCTGGCATTTCTGATAAGGAGGCGGCCCGATATTGCATGTCTGCGAATCGGCCGGGTTGGGCAGAGCAGGTGAAGGAGGGAGATATCATCATTGCGGGGCGCAACTGGGGATGTGGATCCTCCCGTCCGGCGGCCCGGCTGTTTAAGGCCCTAGGGATCGGCGTAATCCTAGCCGATTCCATGTCCCGATTGTTTTTCCGAAATTCGGTAAACATCGGCCTGCCGGTCCTCATCTGCGCCGCTTGCTCGGCGGCCTTCGAGGAAGGAGATCAGGCTCGAGTGGACATGGAGACTGGGAAGGTCACTAACCTCACCAAAGGAAAGACCATCCAGGGTGAGGCCCTCGCGGCAGATAGCCCGCCGGCCCAAATCCTTAAGGCAGGGGGTTTAAGGAAACTTTTACAAAAAGAGCTGGCCGAAGAGGGTGCCTAAAACTTTCCCATCAGACAATATGAACCAACCGACTCATTCTTTAGGGTCCACCTATGATACCTATGCTGCCGAACGGCGTATAGAAGGGAGAGGTTAAAAGATGAAACCAACAACTAAACTCAGGGAAATGATGGAGAAGGGCATGGTGATGGCTCCTTTTTGCTTGAACGCTTACCATGCTAAGATCGCCCAGTTGGTAGGCTTCCGGGCGATATATATGACCGGGTTCGGGACTGCTGCGGAGCGCGGCTTTCCAGATGTGGGTTTAATTACTCAAACGGAAATCGTTCAGAACGCCAAATACATCTGTAGCGCCGTTGATCTTCCGGTTATTTGTGATGCCGACACGGGTTATGGGAACGCAATCAATGTGTTGCGCACCGTCAGGGAATATGAAGCCGTAGGGGCTGCGGCGATCCATTTAGAAGACCAGGTCTTCCCCAAGAAGTGCGGTTTCTTCGCGGGCAAGCAGGTCATCCCCATGGAGGAGCATGTGCAGAAAATAAAAGCGGCCCTCGACGCGCGGCAGGATAAGGACTTCGTGATCATCGCCCGCTGCGATGCTTTGGCGGTGAACGGCTGGGAGGACACGATTCGTCGTTGTCGGGCCTATTATGAGGCGGGGGCGGATGTGGTTTTTGTGGATGGGATCAAGACAATGGACGATCTCAAGACGTATGCCCGTGAGCTTAAGGCTCTGCCTCGCCTTTACAATGGGGGGCGTTTGGTGCGGGCGACCCCCCAAGAATTGGCTGAGATGGGCTTCAAAATCACCATCACGGGTGGCACCAATCAAGTGGTCTTTGTATCCATCAAGAAGGCCTTCCAGGAACTGCTAAAAACGGGGCTCGTCTCCCCGGAACTGATGGGAGATGCCAAGGACCATGAGGAACTGCTTAGCATGTTGGGGTTGCCGAAGATCTACGAGATGGAACAGAAATACGCGGTTCCCGGCTCTTAGGCCTAACCGTAGAGTCTGAGGTGGGCTGCAGGCCCTTTTCAAAGACGGGAGATGAGTTTCAATCATCTGGCTGCGAAAACCGCAGGAGAGGTCCTGGCGAGGGCAGAAATACTTGATGTCCTAAACAAAGGGGGCATCGTCCCCCTGCTCAAGGGAATGTTTGGAAAAGGAGGAAGAGGATGGAGATTGGCAAAAAAATAAGCGAATTCTTGGTCAAGACGAACTTCCAGGACCTCCCCCGGGAAGCTGTGACGGCCATGAAAAGGGCTATGCTCGATACTCTGGGGGTGACTTTCGCCGGATCTACAGAACCCGCGGGTAAGATCCTCACCGGTTTCGTGAAAAAATTTGAAAGCAAGCCGGTTTGTGGGGTCATCGGGGGCAAAATTCGAACATCGTCTCCCAATGCCGCCCTGGCCAACGGCACCATGGCCCATGCTTTGGATTATGACGACACCGGGGCTGGGTGTCAGGGGCACCCCAGCGTTCCCCTTATGCCAACCGTTCTGGCTCTGGGGGAGGAGTTGGGCTGTTCGGGAAAGGAGATTATCACCGCCTATGTGCTAGGTGCCGAAGTATGGTCCAAGATCGCCTCCCAGATGCCGATGCTACACCTCAAAGGATGGCATCCCACAGCAGTATTTGGCACTCTGGGAGCTGCGGCCGCAGCCGCCAAGCTGTTAAAGCTGGAATCAGACCAGACCATGATGGCTTTAGGTCTGGCCGGATCCCAGGCTGCTGGTCTCGGGCAGAACTTTGGAACCATGACCAAACCGTTCCACGCTGGAAACGCAGCCAGGAGCGGGATCGTTGCGGCCCTGCTGGTAAAGGAAGGTTTCACCGCCACCCAGGAAATCCTGGGAGGTCATTTGGGATTTCCCATGGCCTTCTTTGGGGGGCAAAAGGTCGAAGTGGCCCGCATGGCCGATAACCTGGGCAAACCTTTTGCCGTGGTATCTCCAGGAATTAACGTGAAGAAGTTCCCCTCCTGCTACCTAACTCATCGGGCCATCGATGCCTTGTTGCATCTCATCAAGGAACACGACTTGAAGCCGGGAGAGATCGAGGATGTCGATTGCCAGGTTCCTCCTCGTGCCGTCAAAATCCTTTTTTACAATGCGCCCAGCAACGGGCTGCAGGGCAAGTTCAGCATGCCCTTCTGCCTGGCGGTCGCTCTTATGGACCGCAAGGTGGGCCTGGCCCAGGTAACGGATGAGAAGGTAAAAGACCCGGTTATCCAAGAGCTGGAACGTAAGATCAAGATGCGCAGCTACCCCGATGCCGATGAAAAGGAAAACGGCGAAAATCGTCCGGACGTAGTCATAGTGAGGCTGAAGAACGGGAAGGAATACTCTCATGGGGTGCTGAGGGCCAAAGGCCATGCCGATGCGCCCTTGACCTGGGACGAGCTGCTGGAGAAGTACCGCGAGTGCGCCCGCCTGGTTCTGGATGACAAAGGTGTGGAACGGACGATCGAGCTGATGGGCAGCCTGGAAAAGCTCCCGAACATCAAGGAGCTGATGAATATTGCCACGGGGAGCGGCTGAGCCAACATCCCTGCAACCGGATGAGAGATCCGGTTCCTGGCCAAGAACTCTTCGAAGAAGCTTTCAGATTTTTCCAAGAGGCACTTCTGGGCCCAGACAGAAGTTGCTGGAAATCGCACCCCCGCTTTCTCAGGGGCGGCAAGCTCCTTTAGGGGCGGGGGCGATTCCATGAGGGTTTTTTCCTGAAAGTCCAATCAACCCTGACACCGACAGAATCAAAAAAGCTTCCTGGCGAAAGCTGGGAGGGCCAGCATGCAGACGTGCCGGGAAAGGTTGGGGAGAAGGGTCACGACGTCGGCCAATTTCCCTTTTCCTGGGTTCTGGAGAATGGAACGTTGCGGATGGGCCTTCCCCTGGCTCCCCTCCTGGACCGGATGGGAAAGGAAGACATCTACATCAAAGGAGTCAACGCCATCGATCCTGAAGGAAAGGTAGGAGTGCTTTATGCTGGGTTGGGGGCGGGCACGATCGGCCGGGTCGTTGCTGCTTCCCGGCGCAAAGAAGTCGGGGGTGTCAGGTCTACACTGTTGACAAAAAAGCATCCCCTCGAGTTTTAGGATGATTTGAGTGGAGTCTTGGGCCAAAGTGTTTAGTTAATTTTAAAAGATATGCACCACACTAGAGTAAAAGAAGAGATGATTGAGAACCTGAATTTTAAAGCGCGAGGCGAAAAGCTCATTTTACAGCTAAGCAGGAACCAAGAGCAGAATTGAGCCCTTGATATGACTAAAGCAACTTGTCAATCGACCGGATGTTTCTGAGGAACTGCTGGAGGTGAAGAACTATTTAACCAGCGGACTATTTGGCCCTTTGTAGGGAAATTATAGAGAAGGAGTAACAAAAAAGAAAGGAGCATAATATGGCCTGGCCTGAAAAGGGAGAAGAGGATTTTAAAAGAGAACACGAAGAGCAAAAAATTATGGAATACAAAAAGGCCCTTTTTGAAAGCGGACTTTTAGAAAGAATTGAAAAAAAGAGATTGGAAATAGAAAAAAAGGAGACTGTACATAATTTTGACCTATATCCTCGACTCGCTTATGAAAGCAATAGAGATTCTGACCATTTTCTGAAAGAGCCTTCATTCTTACACACGCAATATAGTATCAAGCATTCGGGTTGGTATTCTTCTTTTTGTGTTGAAGTGACAGCCGATGGCGTTTATTGGAAATCAGGCCAAAAAACAAAAAAATTGAAATTAGAAAAAATTTCTGATCAAGAAATTCATGACTGGTTTGCTCTCTTAGCCAAGAAGTAACGCCTAGGAGGGAATTAACGGGGATAGAACTGGAAATCAACGGTCTATACGGCGGCTTCCAAGGTGAAGGCATGAAAACCGTTTTGCCCAGTACAGCCCATGCCAAGATTTCCTGCCGCCTGGTGGCCGATCAGGACCCTGCCAAGATTTCCGATCTCCTCATTCGCCACGTGAATAAAGTCGCCCCGCGGGGGGTGAAAGTAACGACCGACAGGAGAAAGAACGGCGCCATTCCGTACCTCATTCCTCCGGATCACCGTGGTCTTCAAGTTGCCGCGTCCGTCCTGCAGGATCTTTACGGCAAGGAACCCTACCGAATTCGCACGGGTGGAACCATCCCGGCCAATGCTTTGTTTCTCCAACTCCTTGGAGCTTACACCATCGTCTTTGGTTTTGGCCTGCAGGACGAGCTTCAGCACTCTCCCAATGAATTCTTTCGACTTTCCAGCTATGAGCGGGGGCAGAAAGCTTATGGAAGGCTCCTCAATCAGTTGGGAGAAAAATCCGGCTAAGGTTTTCACGCTTCATCATATCACCTCCTGGCAAGATTTATTCGTCTCGATGATATATAATTGCGCAAAAAAAGTCAACCTTTCGGCCTCTCCGACATAAATGCCGGAGCTTGCTCAAGGTTGACCCTGAGCGCACCTTTTCCCCTGCTCTGAAGAGCAGGGTTTGGGCGCGGTCGAAGGGTCAAAAAAACAATTACAGGCTGAAAACAGCAAGAGGTGTTTAGAAAGGAGTACCCATGAAATACGATTTGCTTCTCCAGGGCGGAAAGATTGTGGATAAGGGCTTTATTGATGATCGGGGTATGGATATAGGAGTGAAAGGAGGGGTCATCGCCGAGGTGAGGCCTGATTTAAACCCCTTAGAAGCCCACCAGGTGGTTGACGTTAGCGGTTTCATCGTCGCTCCGGGCCTCATTGATTTCCATGCCCATGCTTTTCTGGAAGCGAGGGAGTTAGGGTTAGAGACCGACTCGACCTGTCTTTCTACAGGAGTCACGACCCTTGTTGATGGAGGAAGTTCGGGGGCGGCTACCTTCGAGGGGTTTAAAGAGTTTTTAATTGATCGGGCGGAGACACGAATACTGGCCTTCCTGCATATTTCCTCCATTGGGCTGGCCGATTTACTTACCGGAGAGTCAACCTATCTTCCTTTGCTGAATCCTCAGAGGACTGCAGAAATGGCCGGCAAATATCCCGGACTGATCCTGGGCATAAAAGTCCGCCAACAGAAGGAGACGGTAGGGAACAACGGCATAGAGCCGCTCAGGCTGGCCAAGCAGGCTGCGTCTCTTGCCGGCGGTCTCCCAACCATGGTTCATGTAACCAACCCGCCGGTGCCATTAAGCCAAATCCTCGACTTGTTAGAACCCGGGGACATCGTTACTCATTTTCTACACGGCCGAGGGATGGGCATTCTGAATGGGGATAAACGGATTTCCGCTTCTGCCCGAGAGGCTAGGCAGAGGGGCATCATCTTTGATGTGGGACACGGCCGCAATCACCTGAACTTCCCTGTGGCCCGCAGAGTATTGGATGAAGGCTTTCTTCCGGATACGATTTCCACTGATTTGACCCGGGGAGGAAAAGCGGGGGTGGCCCGGAATCTTCTTCACTGCTTGTCAAAGTTCTTAAGCCTGGGAATGGATCTTCCATCTGTTCTTGCTTGCGCTACCACCAATCCGGCTCGCATCATGAAGATGGAGGGCGTCATCGGTACACTCAAAGAAGGGGCATGTGCCGATATCTCGGTTTTGTCTCTCGAGTCGGGTGAGTTCGTCTTTGAGGATTGCGATGGGAATACCATCAGAGGCCAACGTCGTCTTATGCCCCAATATACCATCCGCCGGGGTAGATTGATATGGCAGCATAAGTGAATATATGCTTTAACAATCCTTGCGCCTTGCCCCCGACCGAACCAGTGAGTCCTGCTCGGGCCTGGGAATTATTAAAATTCATTTAATCAGATTAAAAACTGGGGAATGGCACGGGAAACAGCTGGCATTGCCCACTTTCACTTTCAATATTCAGTTGTAAATTCAAAAAGATTGGCAAGAAGGAAGCAGGGAGGTGATGAGTGCTGGCCAAACGAAGCACTTTCCTGCCTCCATGGACTTGTAAATATTAAATAAATCCAAAAGTGAAGGTGGGCAAGAACAGCTTGCCCCTTGACACCCAAGGCGAACTTGTGATAAGGGAAACTAACTTCCCATAAATCGAAGGCTGATAACATCCCTAAAATTATCTTTCCCCAAACGTACGGCGATTCAATAAAATACGAGGAAAAGGGGAAAAAAATAGAGGGAGGAAGGGAGAAAGCGGATGGCCAAAGTAGCTCTGGTCAAAGGCGATGACCGCAAGGCGAACATCCGGCGGGCTCTGGAATTGATCGCCGATGACATTACCCCCCATGGGCGGCGGGCGGTAATCAAGGTGAACTTCGTTTCTGCCTACAAACCGCTCAGTGCCACCCATCCGGACGCCGTGCGAGCGGTGGTGGAGTTTTTCCAAGACAGGGGAGAAAAATCCATTGCGGTGGCTGAGGGCGCAACGTTGGGGACCACGGCGAGAGGTTTCAAGGAATATGGGTACTATGCCCTGGCCGAGGAGTACGGTCTCGAGCTGATTGATCTGAACGACCCCCCATCCTGGAAAGTCGTATATGTGATCCATCCAGACATGAAACCGCATCCCGTGAAGCTTGCCCAGACCATGGTAGACCCGAATCATTACATTATTTCTCTCACGAGGATGAAAAGTCACCTCCAGGTGGGGGTTACGCTTACCGCCAAAAATGTGATCATGGGTTCCATCATGATCATGGATAAAAATCGTTTACACCCGACCGAAGCTGGAACCCAAGTTCTGGACTATAATCTTTTTACGGTCATGCAGCACCTGCACATCGATCTCGGAATCCTCGATGGCTTCGAAGGAATGGAGGGCAATGGCCCCATAGCCGGCGAGCCTGTGGATCACCGCGTGGCCATCGCAGGAACGGACTATCTTGCGGTAGACCGCGTGGGTACAGAAGTCATGGGGGCAGACTTCGATAACATTCGCTATCTTAATTTTCTATGGGATGGGGGCTGCGGGGAGGGCGACCTGGGCAAAATCCAGGTCATGGGCGAAACGATAGAGGGTTGCCAAAAACCGTACAGGATGGCGCCCCGATTCCTCAGGGTGCGGCGGCAGGAGAAGAAAAGCCCATATCAATACTAAGCGTTCGCTAGTTGAAGAAAGTCCATGGGGACTTTCTTCAAAACTGCCAATATTATCTCTCTCGATATCTGCAGATAAAAATCTTTGAATTTTTTGAGCTACGCCTCCAAACACCATCCGGTCTGCGGCTCTCATGTTTCCCAGCCCCCCCTCTAATGAATCAACAGAAGCAATACCCTTATGAATAGGCAATGCCACTCCGGGCTTCTTGAACAATGGATTGAAACGACTTTTCAAGTCGTCTCAATCCTTATTGGTTGGTCACTCCTATTCCAAGGGCGCGATCCTCTGCAGTTCCTGCTGTGCCCGCGCCCTATCCCAGTCAGCGAAGAGCTCCTGCTGATGAAGTGTCGCCCACTCAATCACGAGTCCCATCACGCGAGGAGACAAGCGCCCGGAGAAGACGGACAGGTTGCGGATATCGATCAGGGCAAGGTCACTGCCGTACTCCGCATGGAAGTGCGGCGGATTGTGATCGTCGAAGAACATCTTGATGACAATGCCGAAGAACCGGCTGATTTCAGGCATGGGCAGGCTCCTGGCGCAACGCGGGGAAAACGTCTTCCGGTTTCTTCCCCGTTAACTTGAGGTAGAGAGCGTCAGGGCAGAGATCAACCTGGTCGCCCCAGACGAGTTCGCCGGATGAGCCGATACGAACCTGCTCGAAGGCCTGGCGGTCGCGCCACAAGGCGAAAACGCCTTTTCCGACCAAGTCGACGAGATTTACCATCCCGCACACGCCGTCGTCAAATGCCAATTCCAGGCGATAATCCTGTAATACCTTGACCTTGGTGATCTTTCGCATTGTCCTATTCCTCCTCGCCTCCTAATAATAGCATGGATGGTAGAACCAGCAAAGACCTCGGTAGCATGGGAGGCAACGGCGGGGCTGTGCGGCCAGCGCTTGCGCCGGTCCGAACCAGCCCCTGGTTGGCCCTTCCGTGATCAGCGGCGACCGCGCCAGTAGAAGGGACGTCTTTTCTGGTGTGCCACAGCCAGTATCCTGATTCCGTCCGGTCGGACCGAGTAGACCAGTGAGTACGGGAATTTGGCGATAAGCCTCTTTCTGACGCGCCCTCGGACGAGCGACGCCGCCTCCGGGAATTCAGAGATGTTCCCGATCGCGCGCTGGATCTCATCGATGAACACACTGCCGAGCCCGGGGCTTTCGATGTCGTAGAAATCGGCGGCCTCGTTGATCTCGGCCTCTGCAGCCTCATGAATCGAGAGCAATCGCCTCAATTTCGGCGAGCCCGCGCGCGGGCGAGCACATCGTCTGCCGGGTATGCCCGGGCCGCACCGCTATCCAGTTCCTCATCCCGACAAATTGCCTCGTCGATCCATAGCTTTTCAATTTCGGCCTCGCTCAGGGCGTCCAAGCTAGCCAACAGTGCGCGAGCGAGGTAGGCACGCGCCTCCGTGTTCAGGCGAAGGGCCTCCGCTTTCAGTTCCTCAACGCTCATATGTGCACCTCCCAATCGTCATCGTGGTCTTTCTTTAACTTATGTCTTTCGGACCAACATTGATTAGACTTCCTACTATCCGTCTTTAATTGCTAACCCATTCGTCTTTATCTTATAAATGCTAAATAATTACGATATGTTTGTCAATAAGATTTTGTGACAATTTAGGGTTTTGAAAGAAAAGCGAAATTTCATTGAAAAATGAAAATTGCAAAATGAAAAATGTAAATTTCACGGGAATTTGCCCCTCATTTCGAAATAGGCAACTGAGAATGGGGAAGGGAAGGGGGGTCAGACCGTTATTTTCATCCCGTCTTCGGCCAGAATGATTTCCCCGGAAAATTCTTGGCGGCATTCGGCAAGAATGTCATGACCCTGAAAGACGGGGTAGAAGTGGGTCAAGATGAGCTTTTGACAGAAGGCCTCCCGCGCTATTTTCCCGGCGAGAGAAGGGGTAAGGTGACCTTCCTTTTTCCTCTCATCTGGGAAAGAGCATTCCAGAATGAGAAGGTCCGCATTTCGTCCCAGCCTGACGATGTTGGCGCAGTAATCCGTATCCCCGGAATAGACCAACGAACGGCCTTCAGCCTTTACCCGGAAGCCGAGGCTGGCGCTGGAATGGGTCATGGGCAGGGTTTCGATGGAGAAGTCCACGAGTTCTAAGCAGCTCTCTTCAGCCTCCTGGAAGGATAGGGGGTAAGTCTTGGCTTCGATCCAGTGGCCGAAAATTCCCTGCAGTTGATCGTAAAAATTCCTCAGCCCCTTAGGACCGATCACGTGCAGAGGAAGGGAGCGGGTGAAATCCACTGTGTAGTTCAGGGCAAAAAGAAAAGGGACAAAGTCGGATACGTGGTCGGGATGGAAATGGGAGAGGCAAAGATAATCCACCTGACGAAAATCAAGGCCCAGGCGGGCCATCTGCCGCAGGGACCCACTCCCTCCATCGAAAAGAAGGAGGTGAGAACCGAGGGCCAAGGCAAGACCTGAAGGGCCGCGTTCAACCGTGGGAACGCAGGTTCCCGATCCGAGGATGAAAAGTTTCATAGTGTTTAGTGTCAGTGTGAGTGTGAGTGAAAACCTTTTTACCTTTTAAATTCTTTTCTGACACTACCCACTGACACTCACACTGTCTTTTGCAACAGATAAGCTTCAATGAATGGGTCCAGGTCGCCATCCAATACCGCGTCCACATTCCCCACTTCCAAGTTGGTACGGTGATCCTTGACCAGCCGATAAGGTTGGAGGGTGTACGAGCGGATTTGGCTCCCCCAGGCGATGTCCTTTTTCGTGCTGTGGAATTGTTCCATCTTCTCGTCCTGCTCTTTTCTTTTCAACTCATAAAGGCGGGCTTTAAGCACTTTCATGGCCATGGCTCTGTTTTTGTGCTGGGAGCGCTCGTTCTGGCACTGAACCACAAGCCCCGTGGGCAGGTGGGTGAGGCGAACCGCCGAGTCGGTTTTGTTGACGTGTTGACCACCCGCTCCGCTGGAGCGGTATGTGTCTACGCGTAAGTCATCTTCGTTTATTTCAACGACGATATCCTCCTTGATTTCCGGGTAGATAAAAACCGAAGAAAAGGAGGTATGGCGACGTTTCCCGGCGTCAAAGGGAGATATGCGTACCAGGCGGTGAATGCCGGATTCCGCTTTCAAATAGCCATAGGCATATTCGCCGTTGACGGTAAAGGTTACGCTTTTTACCCCTGCTTCTTCACCCGGGAGGTAGTCGATGATCTCGGCCTGGAAACCTTTCCGCTCGGCCCACCGCAGGTACATGCGCAGGAGTATTTCCGACCAATCCTGGGCTTCCGTTCCCCCGGCACCCGAGTGGATGGAAACGATGGCATTGTTGGGATCATTTTCTCCCCCCAGCATGTGTTTGAACTCTGCGACCTGGATTTCTTTTTCGGCTCGGGTAAGGCGGGCATAAACTTCCCGCAGGGTCTCTTCATCTTTTTCTTCCTGGGCTAACTCAAAGTATCCCTTAGCTTCCTCAACCTCAGACTTCAGGCTTTCCCAGAAATCCAAAGTGGACTTGATGGACGTCCTCTCTTTGAGGATTTTTTGGGCATTTTCATTATCATTCCAAAAATCTGGTTTGAGGGTCTCTTGTTCGATCTGCTGGAGGCGGGCAATCTTGGGGTCTAAGTCAAAGATGACCTCGAAGGGTTTGAATCCTCTTTTCAAGATTGGAAACCTTATCTGGGATTTCGTTCCACACGTTAACCTCTTTTAAAATAAGCGAACAGGCAAAGTAAAAAAGTAATTCCCAAGCAGCAGTAGGAGAACAAATCCCCCCATTGCGTATAAAAAGTTGACGATTTATTTACATCTATTTTACCGCAAAGGACTTCCCTTGTAAAGAGGCCGGTGGACCGAACAACTCTGCCGCTGGAGTCGATCAGGGCCGAGATTCCCGTATTGGCAGCTCTAGCGATAGGGACGCGATTTTCAACCGCTCGCAAAGTTACCATAGAAAGGTGCTGGTAGGGAGCGGAAGTTTTTCCAAACCAGGCATCATTGGTGATGTTGACCAGGAACCGGGCACCCTGATCAACGAATTGGCGGGTAAGGTCCGGAAAGATTGCTTCATAACAGATCAATACCCCAAAATTTCCCCAGGGCAAAGAGAGATTCCTTATCTCTGGTCCTGAGGTGAAATCGCCGATGGCTCCGATGATGTCCCGGGTGAATCCGAGGATGCCGGAAAAGGGAGCATATTCGCCAAAAGGGACGAGATGGATTTTATCATACCGGCCCAAAATTTTTTTCTCAGGGGAGATCAAAAAGGCGCTGTTGAAATAATTGATCCTCGATCCTTGGCGCTCGAAGGCCGGCGCACCGAAAAGGAGAGGGGCTTGCACCTGGTGAGCCAGTTCGAGGATACGGCTCTGCAAGGGAGAAGGGTTCTGAAAAAAGAAAGGAGTGGCGGTCTCGGGCCAGATGACTAAGTCGATCCGGGGCACCTTCGCCTGCAGGGTTAAACTCGAGTATATTTTCAGGGTCTCCTCCTGGAAGTGGGGTTCCCATTTGACGTCCTGGCGGATATTGCCCTGAATCAGGGCCACCCCATATAGCCTGCCCGCCTTAGCCTTTTGATCAAGGTCCGAGAGCTTCCACAGGCCATAACTCCCGCACAGGGCAATGATCATCCCTGGAACAAGAATTTCCTTGCCAGCAGATTTCCAGTCACGGTCGGTTAAGGTTAGGGCAAACCGGTAAAGGGCTACGTTGGTTAGAAGAATAATGAAAGATACGCCGTAGACTCCGGTAATATCCGCGATCTGCACCATGGGGAGGGTCTGAAACTGGGAATAGCCTAACAACTCCCAAGGGAATCCAGAAAGAAGAATACCCCGGATATACTCCAAAGAAACCCATAGGGGAGGGGCAAAAAAAGTTTCCGGCAGGTCAATTTTATCGGCTACCCACCGTAGCAGGAAAGCGAAAAAGGAAAAATAAAGGGCCAAATAAGCTATAAGAACGACCAGAAAAAAAATACTGATCCAACCCGGCAAATGGCCATACTCTGTAAGCACGTTGTAGATCCAGTAAAGAAGTCCGGCAAAAAAAGTAAAGCCGGCAACGAATCCCAGGAAAGCAGCCTGCGGAGGGGACTTTTGCTTGATGGACCACAGCCAGGGGATAAGAGCCACCCAGGATAAAATTTCCAGGTCAAATTGGGGAAAAGTCAGAACGAGAAGAATGCCAGATGAAGCGGCTAGTAATATATCTTTCAAAATCATGGTTCAGGAAATATACCAATCTCTTCTTCTCCTGTCAATTATTACAAGTTTACGTTTCAGGTTTAAGATTCTGATTTTAAAATTAAAACTTGATTGCATAGCAGTTCCTTTATTGGACACAGATGAACACAGATTTTCAGGATATAAAATGCAAAAAATGCATAAAATAGTTATCTGCCTTTATCCGTGGAAATCTGTGTCCCAAATAATTTTAAAAAATTTTTTACCCGCCGATTTTTACCATCGGGCGGTGGCACCTTTTGATCCCACTACCCGTGAAACCGTGGCGGAGAGGTTTGGTAGAGATGGCCTCGGAAAGTTTCTTGGCCAATTCTTCATCATGGCAACCGGAACGCAGGAGGAATTTCATATCGACTTCCTCGTCCGAGAACAGGCAGGTCTTTAACTTGCCGTCGGCGGTAAGGCGCAAACGGTTGCAGGTATTGCAGAAGTGGTCGCTGATGGGACTGATGAATCCAATCTCTCCCACAGCTTCCGGAAATTTGAATAAGCGGGCTGGCCCCTCATGACCGTTCGTGCTGCTATTTACCGGGACCAGGGGATGATGAGTTTCAATCCGCCGTTTGATTTCTTCGGAGGGTAGGCATTGCTCCGGCCGCCATTCACTGAAGGAGCCAATGGGCATGAATTCAATGAAGCGGATCTGAAAGGGATCATGCATAGTCAAACGGGCAAAATTGAGGATCTCCAGGTCATTAAAACCGGCAATAGCCACCACATTGATTTTGATGGGGGAAATTCCCACGGCCCGGGCGGCTTCTATACCAGCCCATACCCGGGCAAGTTCGCCCCCGCGGGTAATCTGGCGGTATTTTTCTGGCAAGAGGGAGTCCATACTGATATTCACCCTCTTTAAACCAGCCTGGATGAGGGCCGGGGCGAATTCAGCGAGGAGAATTCCATTGGTGGTCATGGATAAATCCTCGATGCCCTGCAGGCGGGAAAGTTGGTTGATGAGCTGGACGGCATCTTTTCGGACTAAGGGTTCTCCCCCTGTGATACGAACTTTATTGATTCCTTTTTTCACCGCTAACTGAGCAATCCTCAGAATTTCTTCGTAGGTCAAGATTTCGGAATGGCCAAATTGCGAGACCCCTTCTTTGGGCATACAGTATTGACAACGCAGGTTACAGCGGTCCGTCACCGATATGCGCAGGTAGTTGATTCTTCGATTATGGGCGTCGATTAAAGCATCCATTGCCGATTAAAATGAAGCGCCGCAGGCCGGGTTTGCAGGGATACGATAGAAAGGCCAATATTTTCCAGAAGATTGTTGATAGGCGCAGTGAGTTGCGTACCCATCTCCTTTCCGAGTCCGGGAGGCACAGTCGTTTCCGAACTGGCCCTGGCCTGCTTCCTCATATCCCTTATATCCTTCCCGGAATATTTAGGGATCACAGGCTCGGAGATTATTATTTAATATTACACGAATTTTTCGTTCAGTCAAATAAATTTGGCATATAGGGCAACTTGAAAATTCAATTGCTTATTTAGCCGTGATAAGCTAAGAAGAAGAAAAAAAGGAATCTTTGGCAAAGGAGAGGCTTTGACCGGAAAGGGGTTGAAGAAGAAAAAAAAAGGAGCAGAAATTATCACCATCGATGGTCCAGCGGGAGCTGGTAAGAGTACGGTGAGTAAGATGCTGGCCCGGCGCCTCAACTATATGTATTTAGACACCGGAGCCATGTACCGCGCGGTGGCCCTTGGCGTCGGACAGGAAGGTATCAACCCGGAAGATGAGGCGGATTTAGAGCGCCTGTGCCGCACAATAAAAATTTCTTTCCAGGGGGATAGCCAAAATCAAAAGGTGATATTAGGAGGGGAAGACGTCACCGAAAAGATTCGCGAACCTGAGGTCGGAGGGATGGCTTCCAGGGTATCGATGAAGCGGCAGGTCCGAGAAGCAATGGTGAAGCTGCAGCGCAAAATAGGAGCCAAGGGGAAAATCGTAGCCGAAGGCCGAGACACGGGAACGGTTGTGTTTCCCGATGCTGAATACAAATTTTTTCTAAATGCGCAACCGGAGGAAAGGGCCCGCAGGCGCTACCGGGAACTTACCGTGAAGGAACTTTCCTTAAAAATGGAGGACGTAAAAAAAGAAATGATCCGGAGGGACGAACAGGATTCCTCAAGGGAATTGGCCCCCCTCCGCCCGGCTCCAGATGCGCTGTTGATTGACTCCACGGAATTGACCCCCGAAGAAGTCGTCGAAAACATTCTGCAAGTTATGAAAAAGGGATAAAGAGAACGCCAAAAAAATTAAAGGCGGGGATGTTTGATTATGGTTGTGGTTTTTTTTTAATATGTTATAATTCCATAATTCATTTGAAGGAAAAAGCGTGAGGGGGTATTTTTTGATGTCAGTAAAAGAGGAAGAACTTTTAACCGAAAAAAGGGGGGATGGTCCTCCACCAGAGGTAGTTGAAGAACCGAGCGAAACCAAAGCTAAACCCGAAGAAGGGGAGAGTTTCCAAGCCCTATACGAAGAGAGCCTGCACGAAGTACAAGAAGGAGAAGTCGTACACGGGCGGGTGATCCATGTCGGTCCAGAATTCGTAACGGTTGACATCGGGTTCAAATCGGAAGGCCAGGTTCCTTTGCGGGAATTTTACAACAAGGATGGAACGCTGGTTGCGTCCGTCGGCGACTCCGTCGATGTTTTTGTGGAGCGGAAAGAGTCGGAAACGGGGTTGATGAACCTATCGAAGGAAAAGGCTGACAAATTTAAATTCTGGGAAGAAATCAGCCGCGCCTGGAATGAAGACCAGGTCATTGAAGGGAAAATCGTCTCCCGGATCAAGGGAGGACTGAATGTGGACATTGGCGTGATGGCTTTTCTGCCTGGCTCCCAAGTCGACATTCGCCCCATCCGCAATTTAGAGAAACTTGTCGGCAGCACTTTTAAATTTAAAATTATCAAGCTCAACCGCCGGCGGGGGAATGTGGTTTTATCCCGTCGTATTCTTTTAGAGAAAGAGCGGGAATCACACCGGCAGAAAACCTTAGAGATTCTGGAAGAAGGACAGATCGTCGAAGGAGTGGTCAAGAATATTACCGATTACGGGGCGTTCATCGATTTAGGCGGGATCGACGGATTGATGCACATCACGGATATTTCGTGGGGCCGGATCAACCACCCCTCTGAAGTTCTAACCCTCGGTTCGAAAATCAAAGTCAAAGTTTTGCAGTTCGACCGGGAACACCAGCGCGTATCCCTGGGACTGAAGCAAACCCTTCCGGATCCCTGGGAGAAAATAACTGAAAGATTCCCGGTGGGAGCGAGAGTAAAGGGAAAAGTTACCTCCATCACCGATTATGGCGCTTTCATTCAACTGCAAGAAGGGGTAGAGGGGTTGGTCCATGTTTCGGAAATGTCCTGGACCAAAAGGGTTAAACATCCCTCCAAGATCTTATCTGTAGGGGATGAAGTGGAAGTCATGGTGCTGGAAGTGGACCCCGGGCAAAAAAGAATCTCCCTCGGGTTAAAGCAGACCACCCTCAATCCCTGGGACTCGATTGCCGAACGTTATCCTGTGGGAACGAAGATCCAGGGGCGGATTAAAAACATCACCGATTTTGGAATTTTCATCGGAATTGACGAAGGGATCGACGGCTTGGTACACATTTCCGACGTTTCCTGGATTCAGCGCCTGAAGCATCCCTCGGAAGTTTTTAAAAAGGGGCAGGAAGTTCAAGCGATTGTTTTGAACATTGATAAAGAAAATCAACGTTTCTCTCTGGGGATGAAACAAATTCAGAAGAACCCCTGGGACGAGGTCCATCATCGTTTCAGAATCGGCCAGACCATTCAGGGCAAGGTAACCAATGTCACCAAATTTGGGGCTTTCGTGGAGATCGAACCGGGGATCGAGGGGTTGGTTCATATTTCGGAGTTAAGCAACCAGCGGGTGGAAAAGGCGACCGAAGTGACCAAAGTAGGGGATGAAGTTCAAGCCGTAGTCATCAACGTGGATCCGAAAAAGCATAAAATCGGCCTAAGCATCAAAGAAGTAGGTCGTTCCCAAGCGCAATCTTCTCGGAAAGAACCCCCCCCCGCCTATGATGACGACACCTCCGACTTCGGGCGCATGTTGAAGGAAGGATTGGATAAGAGAGCACGCGAAAGCGACAACCTCCGGGAGCAGTAAATTCCAGATGAGAAAACACCCTGTCCTTCTGGGGATGATGGTCTTTACCGTGCTGTTCAGCCTTTTCGTGATCAGCATCTGGGCCCTTTCTTATATTGCCAGCCGGGAAGAAAGCTGGTGGGGGAACGAGAAGATTGCCATCGTCGACATTAAAGGCGTCATTTTAGACTCCCAACCTGTGGTCGAAAAACTAATCAAGTTCCGGAAGAATGAAAAAGTTAAAGCGATCGTGCTGCGCATCGATTCACCGGGAGGAGCTGTAGGCCCGGCTCAAGAGATCCATACGGAAGTGAAAAAAGTGCAGCGGGAGAAAAAGGTTTTGGTTTCGGTCGGCTCCGCTGCTGCTTCGGGAGGTTATTACATTGCCTGTGCCGCCGATAAGATTTTGGCCAATCCCGGATCGATCACCGGGTCCATCGGCGTGATCGTGGAAAGCCTAAACGTGGAAGAATTGCTGCACAAACTCGGTTTGCGCACCACCGTGATCAAAAGCGGCAAGCACAAAGACATCGGCTCTCCCACCCGCCGGATGACTGCGGAAGAAAAAAAATTGCTCCAGGGGGTATTGGATAGCGTTCACGAGCAATTTATCCGGGCGGTGGCCGAAGGAAGGAAACTTCCTCTGGAGAAAGTACGGCCTTTAGCGGATGGCAGGATTTTTACCGGTGATCAAGCCAGGAGCCTGGGATTGGTGGATGAGCTGGGAAGCCTTGAGGATACAATCGCCCTGGCGGCAAAGATGGCGGGAATCAAAGGGGAACCGGAAGTCATCTATCCCGAGAAAAAAAGGTTTTCTCTGTTGGAACTTCTGCTGCAGGAAACCATCCAAAAAGTTTGGCAGAACCTACGAGAAAAATCTTCTCCGTTTAACTTCTTTTACTTGCCCCCGTCTATCTATCCCACAGCCGACGGCTGAGACTTTTCGGCCTCCCCATGTACTTTCCACGAGTTGCTTCCATAGATGTAGGTTCAAACACGGTCCGGCTTCTTCTGGCGGAGAAAATGGGCAAGGGGAATTTCCGCCCCCTGCGGGTGGAGAGGCGTATCACCAGGTTAGGGGGAAATTTTTCCGCGGAGAATATGCTGGATGAAAAAGCCATGCTCCAAACTCTGGCAACCCTCCAGGTTTTTGCGGATATATTGCGGGAGGAAAGGGTAGAGGCTGTCTTTGCTGTGGCCACGGGGGTGGTGAGAGAAGCCAAGAACGGAATAGAGTTCATCGAGAAGGTTTGGAAAGAGACGGGAATCTCCTTGCGTCTTATCTCCGGCGAAGAAGAGGCCCGCCTGATGCTCCGCGGGGTACTCTGGTCCCTAAGAGACCAAACCCCCTCCCGGATCGTTGCGGATATCGGAGGGTGGTCCACGGAAATCCTCTGGGTCCAGGGGAATAAACCGGAAAAAACCCGGAGCATTGGGTTGGGAGCGTTAATTCTGTGCGAAAAATTTCTGAAGAGCGACCCACCAGAGCTGCAAGAATTGGAGTCTCTGGAAAAATATACCCAAGGGATTCTCAAGGAGACCCGGGAAGGGTTGGCAAGCGGCGGGCTGGAATTCTCAGGCCTCGATCCGTACCTCGTGGGGACGGCCGGCACGATGACGACCCTGGCGGCCATCGATCTAAAACTACCGGCTTATGATCCCCAAAAAATCAATGGCTGTCAAATTTCGCGTCCCGCTCTGGAAAAGATTTATCTTCAACTTCGTTCCCTTCCCATTCGGGACCGCCGCATGGTTCCCGGCCTGGAGACGGGGCGAGAAGACCTGATTGTCGCCGGGGCCGTGGTTGTTTTGAGTATCCTCAAAGTTTTTCATCTGGAGGCTCTGCTGGTGATTGACTCCGGGCTTCTCGAAGGGGTTCTTCTGGACGGGATTTCCGGGCTTTCTTGATTTCGTTGGTCATGAAATTCGCGTTGGGAAAACGAGTCAGCCCGCCACCTTAATGGATGGATAACGTCAATGGCCAGACCTTCTTTTGAATCGATTTCAAAATTCCTTCGGATTCGATGACGATCGAATCGATGAGTTCCTGGCAGGTGGGAATATCGCTGATCAGGCCGCAGACCTGGCTGAAAACCAAAGAGCCCATTTCCAAATCCCCTTCCACATAGGCCTGGCGAATCCGGCCTACTCCATACTTCATCGTTTCCCAGGGATCAACCTTTTTCTGAACCATGTCCAGCATGTTTTGGGCGAATCCATTTTTAATAACCCGACAGCGCACCCCGGTAAGGTTATCCGTTACGACCGTATCCTCTTCTGTTTTATCGATCAGATATTGCTTCACGTGGAGAGGAACCGGCGCTTCCTGAGTGACGATAAAGCGGCTGCCCATGGATATACCCTCGGCACCGAGAGCCAAAGCCGCGACCATTCCCCGGGCATTCCCAATCCCACCTGCGGCGATAACAGGGATTTTGACCTTGCTGGCCACAATCGGTATCAAGACCAGGGTGGATACAAATCCCGTATGGCCGCCGCCTTCCGTACCCTGAACGATTACTGCGTCGGCTCCGTCCTTTTCGGCCCGCAGTGCATGTTTTAATGAACCCATGGTCGGCATATTGATAATCCCGTGGGGTTTGGTCCGCTCGATAATTTTCTTGGGATTTCCTTTGCCGTAACTCGCCACGGGTACTTTTTCTTCGATGATAACATCCAATAATTCCTCAATGCGGGGATTATCGGGCATAAAATTCACCCCGAAAGGTTTATCCGTTTCTTCTTTAATCTTTCTGATATTTTGCTGGAGTTCCTCGGATGACATAAAGGCAGCCCCCAGGATTCCCAGGCCTCCGGCGTTGGACACGGCGGCAACCAGAGGAGGAAAGGATACCCAAGACATGGCCCCCTGAATGATTGGTTGTTTTATTCCGAGTAGGTCGGTTATCCTTGTTTTCATAAAGTCCCCTTTTTTAGAATTCCACTTTAACCCTGCCGGGCAATAGTTACAAAAAGGCCGTGATAAGCAGTCTCACGGCCCTCAAAAAAAATCAGGCCGTGGGGTTCTGCCCACGGCCTGAATCGTTCTTCGTTATATACTGGGGTTCATCTGGAACGTTCAGGCAGTGGGCAGCCTTTAAGGACGAGACCCAACAACAAGCTAAGCAATCGGTATGCGCTCACGGCCTGACCCATAAAACGGTTTCTCCCCTGTGGAAACTATGGAAACTATAAATATCTTTATCCTGAAAATTTTCTCTTGTCAAGAAAAAATTTTGCCACCCGGCAAATTTGCTTTTTAACCAATTGCCCTTCACCCTCCATCAAGGAAAGCGTATAAATCTATTTTATCTCCCGGCGACAAAACCAGGCTTCCCTTGGCGACTTCACCATTCACCGCCATAATTCCCAATTGATTGATATTTTTGGCAAGAATCCTTTGGGCTAATCCTTCCAAGGTTATACCTCCCGGCATTTCAATTTTAAAAGGTCTCCCGAGTTCATACCCTTCTACGGGCTCCTGAGGGGGGATGAAAGATCGCACGATTACGGTAATAGTATCCTTATTCTTCATCATACCTTTTCAGGAGAAAAATTCAGATACGTGAGAGCCCAGGCGATATCCAACTCAACCAATCTGGCCCTGGTAGGAATCCCCTGTTCATCCCAACCCAGCATCTGGAAATAAAGTTTTTGCGCCTCAGATAATTGGTCAGGATCTACGGTAACTCCCTTCAAATTTCCTCCTCTCTGTGAGGCACTGAAGCGCGGAGGCAGAAGATCATCGGTAAGGGTGAATCCTTCACGAATATTAAAGATTTTAGCCAGGGTGATTCCCCGTTCGGCCGTTTTCATGAGCCTCCAGTAGCTCATGGGCCAGCCGGTTACTGCCTCCACGGCATCCAAGATTTGTTTTGAACTATAAGGGACCAATACGCATAGGCCAAGATAATTTGGCAAATGCCTCCAGAGGCCGAACTGATAAACCAAACGGGCTTTTCGAGGACTTAGTTCAATACTGGGTATGGATTCATTCACATCGATCGCCGACCATTCCTCAAATTGAGGTCCTTTTTCCAACAAAGTATCATGGACACCCGAAACGTGATCGGCTCCTGAAGGATGGACGCTGTAATGAAGACCCATGCCCTGTTTTAGACGGGGATCATGCATGGGAACTTCCAGCCCCTTAACATGGACAGCAAATTCCTCGGAGCCGCGCCCGATCTGCTTGGCTGCCAGCCTGGAGCCCTCGGCAAGCAAAGCGCCCAACCCTTGCTTTTGAACGATCTGCTCTAGCATTTTCAGCATGGCCTCCCCATTTCCAAAGCGCAATTCAATCCCCCCCGTATCCTTGGCAGTGAGGAGCCCTTTTTCAAAACATTCCATGGCAAAGGAAACAGTGACGCCTGCCGATATGGTGTCGATCCCGTTCCGATTGCAGATCTCGTGGGCTTTGCAGATGGCTTTAGGATCGGAGATTCCGCAATTCGAGCCAAAAGCGGCCAAGGTTTCATATTCCGGACCCCCGTAGATCGGATCTACAGAATACGGGCTGTCGACTTTAACTCTTTTTTTGCAGCGGATGGGACAGGCATAACACCCGTACATTTCCACCTTGAATTGATCACAGACTGCCTGCGCCGTTATTTTTTTAACTTCCTCAAATCCGCCGTCTTGAAAATTGAGGGTGGGCAAATTTCCTGCCAGGCTGTAACCCTCCATCATGTGACCCGTCCCGTACTTCCAGACCGCAGCTTTTTCCTTAAAATTTTGTGACATCCAGCGACCAAGATCGGCGATGACTTTCTGGTCGGCCATCGGGGGAGTATTGCGCCCGCGGACGGCGATGGCTTTTAGTTTCTTCGAGCCCATCACAGCCCCCAGACCGGTTCGCCCGGCCGCATGAGTGATATCGTTCAGAATGCAAGCAAAGCGAATTAATTTTTCTCCCGCCGGGCCGATGATGGCTGTGCGGATCTGCTGGTCTCCAAGCTCTTTTTGAATGGACAAGTGCGCCGGGGCCACCTCCATGCCCCACAAGTGGCCGGCATCGCGCAGCTCAACTTGGCCGTCCTGGATCCACAAAAAGACAGGGGCGTTGGAAATTCCGGAAACGATAATAGCATCAAATCCGGCTCTTTTTAGTTCAGCACCCCAGAAACCTCCGGCCTCTGCCTCTCCGAAAGCGAAAGTTAAGGGGGATTTGGCTCCAACACTGTTCCGGCCGGAACCGGGAAAGGGCATCCCCGTCAACGGCCCCACGGCAAAAACCAATTGGTTATCCGGCCCTAAGGGGTCCGCTTTTGCGGGCGTCTCTTGTAATAGAGTCGGTGCGATAAAACCCCTTCCCCCAAGGTACCTCTGGTAGTAATGGGCGGGAGGCTCCTCAACTGATATCTGGCCAACATTCAAATTTACCCGCAGGATGCGCCCGTTGTAACCGAATAAAGTTTTGTTTTCCATGCCCATGAAATCTCCTTACCTAAAGATGAATTAGATTTTTAAAAACCCTCCCCTATATTGACTCTATGCGGTTATTTAATTTCGCCAAACGGTTTGATGCTGCAATTTTCAATAATAACATTCTGTTTGTCAAGAAGAATATTCCATCCTTGACATCAAAAGGTGGCCATAATAAAGTATTAAAAAACCTTCTTTCCTCTCGCAACAAGGAGTTAAAGATGCTCCCCGAAAAAGTTACCGAAAGCCTTACCTTCGACGATGTCCTTCTGGTCCCAGCCGAATCCGCGATTCTCCCTCGCGATGTAGATATCTCCACGAATCTGACGAAAGACATCCGGCTGTACATGCCCCTGATCAGTTCCGCCATGGATACCGTAACCGAAGCTCAAACCGCCATCACCATGGCCCGGGAAGGGGGGATCGGGATCATCCACCGCAACATGTCCATCACTACCCAAGCGGCGGAGGTGGACAAAGTGAAAAAATCGGAAAGCGGCATGATTGTGGATCCCATTACCATGGATCCAGATCAAAGAATTTACGAAGCCTTGGAAATCATGCGTAAATACCGTATATCGGGTGTCCCCGTGACCCGCCAGGGGAAGCTTTTGGGAATTTTGACCAACCGCGATTTAAGGTTTGAGACCCAGCTGGATCAGCCCATTTCAGCCGTGATGACCAAAGAAAACCTGGTGACGGCGCCGGTGGGTATCACTCTGGAAGAATCGAAGCGCCTTTTGCACAAAAACCGGATCGAGAAACTTCTGGTCGTAGATGAAAACAACAACCTCAAAGGGTTGATCACCATCAAGGACATTGAGAAGACCATTAAATATCCCAATTCGTGCAAAGACAGCCTGGGGCGGTTACGCGTTGGGGCGGCCGTGGGCATTTCCGCAGACCGGGAAGCCCGGGTGAAGGCCTTGCTGAAAGCTGGCGCCGATGTGATCGTCATCGATACCGCCCATGGCCATTCCCGGCGAGTGGTAGAGGCCATACGGGAAACCAAGGGGGTCTTTCCCCAATGTCAGCTGATCGCCGGAAACATAGCCACGGCCGAGGGAACGGAAGCTTTAATCCAAGCCGGAGCAGATGCCGTAAAAGTGGGAGTGGGGCCGGGATCGATCTGCACGACGCGGGTGATTGCCGGCGTAGGAGTTCCTCAGATTACCGCCATCCAGGAGAGCGCCCGGGTGGCTCAGCGCTACGATATCCCCCTGATCTCCGACGGGGGTATCAAATTTTCCGGCGACATCACCAAAGCAATGGCCGCAGGCGCGGATACAGTGATGATCGGAAGCCTTTTCGCGGGAACGGACGAAAGTCCGGGTGAGATGGTACTCTACCAGGGGCGGAGTTATAAAATGTACCGGGGAATGGGCTCCTTAGAGGCCATGAAGAGCGGCAGCAAAGACCGCTATTATCAAGACGATGTGGAATCAGAGATTAAACTTGTACCGGAAGGAATCGAAGGGCGTGTTCCCTACAAAGGTCCCTTATCCTCGAGCGTCTATCAATTATTGGGAGGATTACGCGCGGGCATGGGGTACCTGGGATGCCGCAGCCTAAAAGAATTGAAGGAAAAAAGCCGATTCACCCGCATTACCAATGCGGGATTACGGGAGAGCCATGTCCATGACGTAATCATTACCAAAGAAGCCCCCAACTACAGCGTGGGAGAAGAGAACCCCTTTAAAGAATCTTAATTACTTTATGCCGGCCCAAGATTTTCAAGGACGAATTTTAATCCTCGATTATGGATCGCAGACCACCCAGTTAATTGCCCGCCGGGTGCGCGAATGCCAGGTTTATTGCGAAATCCACCCGTATCATATTGATTTGAAGGCCATTCAGGCTTTCAACCCGAAGGGAATCATCCTCTCCGGCGGGCCGGCCAGCGTCTACGAACCCCAAGCCCCTCTTAGCCCGCCCAAACTTTTCCGTTTGGGCATTCCTACCCTGGGCATCTGCTATGGCATGCAGCTCATGACCCATGTCTTAGAGGGGGAAGTCGGCAAATCGCTGAAGCGCGAGTATGGCCGTAGCGAACTGATCATCGATGACGCCGAGGACCTTTTTGCCGGACTGGATCATGGGGCGTCCATCCAGGTGTGGATGAGCCATGGCGATCGCATTGAAGTCGCACCGCCAGGATTTCAGGCCATCGCCCATTCCAGCAATTCCCCGGTGGCCGCTATTAAAAGCAAAGAACTGAAAGCCTTTGGCGTACAGTTTCATCCCGAAGTTGTCCACACTCCGTTTGGTAAAGAGATTCTTAAAAATTTTCTTTGGCGCATTTGTCAATGCCCAGCCGATTGGACGATGGAATCCTTCGTCACCCGCACCGTTCGCTCCCTGCGGGAAGAGATTGGTGAGGGAAAGGTGCTCTGTGCTTTGAGTGGCGGGGTGGATTCTTCGGTTGTCGCCCTGCTCCTGCACCGGGCGGTGGGTAACCAGTTGACCAGCATCTTCGTGGACAATGGGGTGTTACGCAAAAATGAAGCGCAAAGAGTGCAGAAGCTCTTTGGAAGGCATTTGGGGGTAAACCTCCGAACAGTGGATGCAAGCGATTTGTTTCTGGAAAAATTGGCGGGGGTGGCGGAGCCGGAACAAAAAAGGAAGATCATCGGCAATGAGTTCATCTTCTTGTTCGAAAAAGAGGCCCAGGAAATCGGGGGGGCAAAGTTTTTAGCCCAGGGGACTCTTTATCCCGATGTGATCGAGTCCATATCATTTAAGGGGCCCTCAGCCAAGATCAAGAGCCACCACAACGTGGGCGGTTTGCCCGAGCGCATGCATCTCAAGCTGATTGAACCTTTGAAGGAACTCTTCAAGGATGAGGTCCGGGCGGTGGGCAAAGAAATCGGTTTGCCTCAAGAGGTCATCGAACGCCAACCCTTTCCCGGTCCTGGTTTGGCGGTGCGGGTTCTGGGGCCGGTGACCCGCGAAGATTTGGCCGTCCTCCGGGAGGCTGATGCCATTGTGGAGGAGGAATTTCGGAGGACCGGATGGTATACGAAAGTTTGGCAGTCCTTTGCCGTCCTTCTTCCTGTACAAACCGTGGGCGTGATGGGGGATGAGCGGACCTACGAACGGGTCGTGGCTTTAAGAGTGGTCCAAAGTTTGGACGGGATGACCGCCGATTGGGTGCCGTTACCCCCGGAACTTCTGGGGACCATTTCCAACCGCATCATCAACGAGGTAAAAGGCGTCAACCGGGTGGTTTATGATATATCCTCTAAACCTCCCAGCACGATTGAGTGGGAATAACGGCTTAGGGCGTAAGGCGCGAGGCGTAAGGAATAAAAACTCCTCATTTTAAACTTTAGACACTTTGGCGTACTTTAGGCATTTATTGGTTTTGAACTTTTTCACTGACACTGACACTGATTTATTATGAAACACGCGAACTTTGTCCACCTTCACCTGCATACCCAATTCAGTCTTCTGGACGGGGCCATTCGCCTGGAAGATCTTTTTAATCAGGCCAAGAACTATCGCCTGCCTGCTCTGGCCATTACCGACCATGGCTCCATGTTCGGGGCCATCGAGTTCTACCAGCAGGCCCTGCGCCAAGGAATCAAACCCATCATCGGTTGCGAGGTCTACGTAGCTCCCGGAAGCCGTTTCGAAAAAGCCACCAAGGGAATTTCCGAGGCCTCGTTTCACCTGATCCTCTTGGCCAAGAACCTTGTCGGATATCGCAACCTTTTGAAACTCGTCTCCGCGGGTTATTTCGAAGGGTTCTATTACCGCCCGCGGGTGGATAAGGAATTATTGCGGCAGCGCAATGAAGGGCTGATCGCTTTGAGCGCCTGCCTGCGGGGGGAAATCCCCTTCTATTTGGCCGGCGGCGACAAAAACAAGGCGCGGCTGGCGGCTGAAGAGATGAAATCCATTTTTCCGGACCGGCGTTTTTACCTGGAGCTACAGGAAAATAAAATTCCCGAGCAGAAAAAAGTCAATGCCGGCCTGATGGAAATCGCCCGCGAGCTTTCTCTTCCCTTAGTGGCTACGAACGACTGTCACTACCTGAAAAAAGAGGACGCCAAGGCCCACGAGATTCTCCTCTGCATCCAGACGGGGAAAACCTTGCGGGATGTGGATCGCATGAAATTTTCCACCGAAGAATTTTTCTTCCGCTCGGCGGAGGAGATGGAGGCATTATTCTCCTACTGCCCGGAGGCGCTGCAGAATACCGTGGAGATCGCCGAGCGCTGTAACCTCGAGCTAAAGTTGAATGAATTGCAATTCCCGCAATTCCGGGTTCCCGATGGCGAAACCCTGGACAGTTTCCTGGAGAAATCGGCCCGGAAAGGGCTGGAGGAACGCCTGACGGAGATACTGGAGCGATCGAAGTCGGGAGAATTTTACTACCAGCGTTTGCAGCAAGAGCTGTGCATGATCCAGAAGATGGGTTTTGCCGGATATTTCCTCATCGTTTCTGACTTCATCCGTTATGCCAAAGAACAGGGCATTCCCGTGGGACCGGGGAGGGGATCGGGGGCAGGGTCCTTAGTGGCCTATGGCCTGGGGATCACCGAGATCGACCCCATAGCCAACGGCTTACTCTTCGAACGGTTTCTGAACCCGGAGCGGATTAGCCCGCCGGACATCGACATTGATTTTTGTATTCAGGGCCGGGAAGAAGTGATTCAGTACGTTAGAAATAAATATGGTGCCGATCACGTAGCCCAGATCATTACCTTTGGCAAGATGCAGGCCAGGGCTGTAATCCGGGACGTGGGACGGGCATTGGACATGCCCTATGGCGAAGTGGACCGCATTGCCAAGATGGTTCCCAACACCTTGAACATCACCTTGGAGGAAGCGCTCCAGCAAGAACCGCGATTAAAAGAACTGGCCAAAAGCAACCCCGAGGTGCAGAAACTCCTGACCCTGGCCCAGTCTTTAGAAGGACTGCCGCGCCATGCCTCGACCCACGCCGCTGGCGTAGTGATTGCCAGTACCCCTCTGGTAGAGGTGGTCCCTCTTTACCGGGGCCAGAAGAACGAAGTCGTTACCCAGTACCCGATGAAAGATGTGGAAAAGATCGGGCTGATCAAGTTTGACTTTTTAGGCCTGAAAACCCTGACCATGATCGCAGACGTAATCAAGCGGGTTCATCTTTCCCGGGAAGAAAAACTGGACCTGCGGAAAATCCCATTGGACAATCGCCCGACCTATGAATTGCTTTGTTCGGGGGACACTTCCGGGGTTTTCCAGCTGGAAAGTTCAGGGATGAAAGACTTGGTGGTTCGATTGCTTCCCGAGCGTTTTGAAGATATCGTTGCTCTCCTGGCCCTTTACCGCCCGGGACCTTTGAAAAGCGGGATGGTGGAAGATTTTATCAAGCGCAAACAGGGGAGGGTTCCCATTATTTACGAGGTTCCGGAGCTGAAAGGAATCCTTGAGGAAACGTATGGGGTGATCGTTTACCAGGAACAGGTGATGCAAATCGCTACTTTACTGGCGAACTTCAGTTTGGCGGATGCCGACATCCTGCGGCGGGCGATGGGCAAAAAGAAGGCCGACGAGATGGCCATGCAGAAAAAGAAATTCATGGAAGGGGCCCAACGCAATAAAATTGCGGGGAAGAAAGCCGAAAAACTTTTTGACCTGATGGCCAAATTCGCCGAATACGGATTCAACAAGTCGCACAGCGCAGCCTACGCCTTGATTGCCTATCAGACGGCCTACCTAAAGGCTCATTATCCGGTGGAATTCATGGCGGCGTTGCTGAGCAGCGAAATGGGGAACCCGGATAAAATATTGCGTTACCTCAGCGAATGCCGCGATAAGCGGATTGAAGTTCTTCCCCCTGATGTCAACGAGAGTCAACAGGATTTTACGGTTGTAGGGGGAAAGATTCGTTTCGGTTTGGCCACAGTAAAGAACGTGGGGCTGGCCGCCATCCAATCCATTCTGTTGGCCCGGGAAGAGAAGGAGAATTTTGGGTCGCTTGCCGATTTTTGCCTCAAGGTGGATTTGCGCAAAGTAAACAAGCGGGTCATCGAGAGCCTGATTAAGTGCGGAGCCTTTGACAGCATCGGACCTTCTCGGGCCCAACTCCTGGCCGGGCTGGAGGAAGCCATGGAATGGTCCCAGGGATTGGAACGCGAGCGGAACAATCCTCAAATCGTCCTCTTCGGAGGTATTCAGTCGGGTAGAGGAAAAGCCGAACCCCGTTTACCCGGTGTGCCGGAGTGGCCCGATAGCCAGCGGCTGGCGTTTGAAAAAGAAACCCTGGGTTTCTACCTTACCGGACACCCCTTAACCCGATACGCCGAAGCCCTGGAGCGTTTAACCACTACCAACACTCAACAAATTCGGGAAAGCGCTGACGGGCAAGAGATCGTAATCGGGGGTGTGGTCAATACTTTAAAGGAGATCACGACTAAAAAAGGCGACCGCATGGCCTTCGTAACCCTGGAGGATTTGAACGGGGTGGTGGAAGTGATTATTTTTGCGGAATTATACAAAAATTCCTCATTGTTGCTGAAGAAAGAAGAACCCGTCTTCATCAAAGGGAGAGTCGATGCCGGGGAAGAGAATGTAAAAATCATCGCCAATGAAATCCTGCCTTTTGAACAAGCAGTAAGTAAGTTGACGACCACGGTTCATTTGCGCGTTCGCTCAGAGGGTTTGAGCCGGGAAGACCTTGTAGCCATCAAAGATATCTTTGAGGATTGTCGCGGCAATTGTCCAGCTTATTTACATTTGCTTCTCCCGGAAAGGCGGGAAGCGGTGATCGTTCTGGGGGATGAGTGGAAACTGACTTCGTCGGATCAACTGATCCAACGGATGCGCGATTTGCTGGGTTATGAAGCGGTTAGCTTTCAAGCCTAAAAGAGTCATTTGGTCGTCTGGCCTATTGGGTCTATTCAGTCAAAAACAAAATAATTCAGGCAAGCCAGATAGACTAAACGGTCCAATAGACTAAAGGACGAGGTGACTAGAAAGACCAGAATATGGCCATTTATTATTTAGATTTTGAGAAACCAATCGCCGAGATCGATAAAAAAATTGAAGAACTGCGTGCTTTCTCCTCTTATCCCGGCGGAAAGGTCACCGAAGAAATTGCCCACTTGGAAAAACGCCTTCAAAAGGTATTGGGTAAAATTTATGCCGACCTGACCCGATGGCAAAAAACGCAACTTTCCCGGCATTTCAATCGGCCCACTTGCTTGGATTACGTTGAACGTCTCTTTACGGATTTTGTGGAACTCCACGGGGACCGCAAGTTTAGCGACGATCCCGCCATAGTCGGAGGACTGGCCCGCTTCCAGGAAGAATCGGTCATGGTCATTGGTCACCAGAAAGGACGAACGGTTAAAGAGAAAGTGGCCCGGAATTTTGGAATGTCCCACCCCGAGGGTTACCGGAAAGCCTGGCGGTTGATGAAAATGGCTGAGCAATTCGAGAAACCCTTAATTACCATGATCGATACTCCGGGGGCCTATCCCGGACAGGGAGCCGAAGAAAGAGGGCAATCGGAGGCCATCGCGGAGAACTTACAGGTCATGGCTACCCTCAAGGTACCCATCCTATCCGTAGTTATCGGGGAAGGAGGCAGTGGGGGAGCCTTGGCCCTGGGAGTGGGAGATCGTATCCTCATGCTGGAAAACGCCACCTATTCGGTCATCTCACCAGAAGGTTGTGCCGCTATCCTATGGAAGAGTGAAACGGAAAAAGAGAGAGCTGCGGAGGCTTTGAAAGGGACTGCTACCGACCTCCAAGAACTGGGGGTAATCGACGAAATTATCCCTGAACCTTTAGGGGGTGCCCACCGGGATGTTAAAGAGGCGGCAAAAATTCTTTCGGCAATCCTGATGCGCCATTTAAAGGCCCTGAAGGAAATCCCCATCGGGGAGCTTGTAGAGGAAAGATACGAGAAATACCGCCGCATGGGGCAGATCTCTAACGGATAATAAATTTATTGTATAGGAAATTCCTTTTTGGACACGAATTCACCCTGTTAGATGTTTACTATCTAACAGGGTAAACACAGATTATCAGGATAAACTAAAAAGAAAATAATTATCTGCGGTTATCTGCGTAAATCTGCGTCCTATTAAATTTAAGCATGGATTTAAGGTCTGGCGGCAAAATCCGGGGATATCAAGAGCGAAATTACCGTAACCTTCTCCTGGACCAAGGATTCATTTCATTTCAGGTCATCGTAAAGGAAACGGACCTTTATATCCGAGCCCCCCAAAACCTCCAGCAATCAGCCTTCCAGTCTATCATTCGCTACCGCCACCAGCTCGAAGAATATATATCCCGACATCCGAACTTTTTCCGATCCTTGGTTCCCCCGGCGGTTGATGAGTTTGCTCCACCCATCGTCAGGGAAATGATCCGGGCGGCGCAACTGGCTGGAGTAGGCCCAATGGCGGCTGTGGCCGGAGCAATGGCTGAGTTTGTTGGTCGAGACCTTCTGCAGGAATCACCGGAAGTGATTGTGGAGAACGGCGGGGATATTTTTCTTCTTTCTGCCCAAGAAATAAGAGTGGGCATTTTTGCGCACACTTCTCCCTTAAGTTTTCGGGTGGGCCTCCGTATTCCCGCAGGAAGCCACGGGTGGGGAGTTTGCACCTCTTCGGGTACAGTGGGCCCTTCCCTTAGCTTGGGTCGGGCGGATGCGGTCTGCGTCCTTTCGCCTTCGGCGGCACTGGCCGATGCAGCAGCTACGGCCGTGGGAAACCTTGTTGGCTCCCCGGCAGACCTGCCCCGCGGATTGGAAAAAGCAAAGACCATTCCCGGCCTAAGCGGAGTGGTGATCATCATTGGCGATAAACTGGGCGCCTGGGGGGATATTGAATTGATTGAAATATAAATGCGGAGTGCGGAATGTGGAATGAGCTGTTGCCAGATCAAGTCTCAAGGTACAAAGCAAGAGACCCACAAATATGAAATACTATCTGAAGCTCTCGCGCCTTGCGCTCTCACGGTGAATTTATATTTTTGATGCGGGGAAATTGACTTGTGTTGGAAAGAAAAAATATTATAATATAGACCGTTGACCAACCGGAGATCGATTCAGTTATGAAAATCGGGGTCATCTCAGATACGCATCTTATGCAGCCTATTCAGATGCTTGAGGAGCTTATGGCCGGCCCTTTCAAAGAGACAGAGATGATCCTGCATGCCGGAGATATTACTGAACTCGTTATCTTAGAGTCCTTTGGCGGAAAAGAAGTTCTGGCGGTTTGCGGCAATATGGATTCTCCGGCCGTGCGGATGAAGTTACCTGCCCAACGCACTTTCCCGGCCGGAAAGTTCCAAATCGGACTGATCCATGGCTGGGGGAAACCGCAGGGTATCGAAGAGCGGATCCGAAAAGAGTTTGGCCGACTGGATTGTATTGTGTTCGGCCACACCCACACTCCTTCTCAAACCCGACGGGAAGGGGTTTTGTTCTTCAACCCCGGGGCATTGTCGACTGGCCTTTACGCCCCTAAGAAAAGCGTCGGTCTGCTGGACGTGGGGAATACAATCTCGGGGCAGGTTATTTACTTATGAAATACGAGGAAAAGGAGTTGGCGAATATGGAGCATCTTTGGGCCCCATGGCGCATGGATTATATTCTATCCAACCGCAAAGGGCGAAAATGTATTTTTTGCCCAGCAGCCAAACAAGCAGATGAAAAAAGGCTCATTGTCCACCGAACCTCCCTCTCTTTAGTCATGCTCAACCGCTATCCTTATTCTTATGCCCATCTCATGATTGCACCCGTCCGTCACGTCCACGACGTTAGCAAATTAAAAGTGGAAGAGATGAAGGATATCCTCTATAATTTGGGACAGTCCATCAATATTCTAAAAGAAGCTTTTTGTCCCAACGGATTCAACGTGGGCATGAATCTGGGCCGGGTTGGCGGGGCAGGTATTCTTTATCACCTTCATTTTCATGTCATCCCTCGCTGGAAGGGAGATATGAATTTTATGCCAATGCTGGCCGAGGTCCGGGTCATTCCCGAGCACTTGAAAAAGACCTATAATAAGTTGCGGCTGTATTTTAAAAAGCTGGAGAACTGAACGGGAACCATGAATATTCTCAAAGGAATTTTTTACCTCCTCTTCCTGGCTGCGGCCATTGGGTTTGCCCTCCACAATGACCATCCCGTTGCGTTGCGTTATTATTTCGGATGGGTAAGCCTTCCTTTCCCCCTCTTCTTATGGGCCTTTTTGTTCTTTTTTATCGGCCTCCTGATCTCCGGGGTGATCGCTTTTCTTTCCAAGCTCGGCCTTCGCTCTCGCATTCGCCAACAAAGGAAAGCTATTGCTGACCTGGAACGGAAACGAATCTCTGCTAAGTGGACATCCGGTTAAACCATTCACCGGGTGAGTGTCGGGGGCGGTAAGAATCATGGGGGGCAAGGCGTAAAGCGCAAAGGGAAAAGATCTCCCTTGCGCCTTGCGACTTACGGGTTTTCACCCTGAAAAATTATTTTTCAATCTTGGCGTATTGAACGGGAAACCCCGCTGCTTCCAGGGCTTTTTTTATTGGCTCAAAGTAGAAGGTCTTGAGCTTAAAAACCACCAGCCTTTTGTCCGGTTCGTTGGTGGCATCCGTAACCACGCTAATGATGTTTACATTATGTTCCTTGATAATCCGGGTGATATCGGCTAAGGCTCCCGGTTTATCCTCCGCAAGAACTTCGATCCGGCTTCCTTTCTCTTTCATTCCCATGACTTCGATCAGGATTTCCATCACGTCGTTTTCGGTAAGGATGCCAACCAGGTTGCCATCTTCAACCACGGGCAGGCAGCCGATTTTATTGTCGTGGAGAAGAGTGGTTGCTTCCTCAACAGAAATATCCGGCGCAATGGTGATCACGTTGCGGGTCATGATCTCCTCTACCGTTAGTTTGTCCAGCAGGTAGTGGAGTTCGCGAATCTCCAAAGAAGTAGCCGGTGATGCTTCGGCCTTGCGGATATCCATGTTGGTGACCAACCCGACCAATTTTTTCCCGTCCACCACGGGTAAATGGCGGATGTTTTTTTCCTGGAGGATTTTCTTCGCTATGGTCATTCGTTCGTTTTTGGCGATGGTGACAAGGTCTTTTTGCATCTTTTTCCTAACCAGCATATCAATACCTCCTTATAGGAAATTTAAAGCAATTTCCGGAAATCCATGGTCAGTTTATTGGATCTGGTGGATAGGAGTCAAGGTATATTTCCCTACGGGTTGAATTTTTACCCTGCCTGGTGTAGATTGAGTGAAAGTTTTTAACTGGGAACCACAAAAATGAATAACCTTACTCCCATGATCAAGCAATACTTAGAGGTGAAAGAAAAATATCCAGATGCCATTCTTTTTTACCGCATGGGTGATTTTTATGAAATGTTTTTTAAAGATGCTTTGATAGCATCTAAAATATTAGATATTACTTTAACTTCACGCGATAAGAACAAAGAGGGTTCCATCCCCTTGTGCGGGATTCCTTACCATGCGGCCTCAAGTTACATCCAGAAATTAGTAGACCAGGGTTACAAAATCGCCATTTGCGAACAGATGGAGGAGGCTTCTAAAGCCAAAGGAATTGTTCGGCGCGAAGTCATTCGGGTCATTACGCCAGGAATGGTGCTGGAAGAGGATTATCTCCAGCCTAAGGCCAATAATTTTCTGATGGCCATATCTTTGGGGGATGAACGCTTTGGATTGGCCATCCTGGATGCCTCCACCGGAGACTTTTTAGCCACCGAAGTGAATACAGCCCAATCCTTGCTGGATGAGGTAATGAGGACAGAGCCGAAAGAGGTCATTTTTCCCTCAACCGCTAAAGAGCAGGCTCCGGCCAGGCACCTTATGAAAGCCTTTCCCCATGCGCTTTATAGCCCTTTACCCCCGGAAGTATTTGATGGAGAAAGGTCCCGCGAGCGCCTAAAAACTTTCAGCCTGCTGCTCCCTGAAGGAAAAAACCAGGCCCTGCAAGCAGTCGGGGCAATTCTTTTTTACGTGGAAGAGACGCAGAAGATTCAACCCGGGCACCTCTCCCGGCTCCAGTTTTATCAAGTTCACGATTATATGGTTTTAGATGAAACCACCCGCAAAAACCTGGAGCTTCTTGAAAACATGGCTACCCGAAGCAGGAAAGGGTCATTATTGGAAGTTCTGGATGAAACCATGACCTCTATGGGGGGCCGGATGCTCAAGCGCTGGATAGGCTCCCCGCTGATGGATTTGGACAAGATCAATGAGCGCCTGGACAAAGTTTCCGAGTTGAAAGAAAAAGACCTTTCCCGGCAAAGGTTACGGGAAACCATGCACCAGGTCAAAGATATAGAAAGATTATCAGGCCGGATCTCATTGGGCATAGCCAATGCCAGAGATTTGGTAGCGTTGAGATCTTCCTTGAATCTTCTGCCCGAGATCAAAAAAATTATCTTGCCACTGGAGCATGCAAGCTTCAAGCGGCACTTGCAAGAATTGGATGAACTTCCAGAAATCAAAAATCTTTTAGAAAGGGCGATTGAGGACACCCCACCAATCACTTTAAAAGAAGGGGGTTTAATCAAGAAAGGCTTTGATCCAGCCCTGGATCGGCTCCGGGAAATCAGTCGGGAGGGAAAAAGGTGGATTGCTGATTTAGAGACCAAAGAGCGCATGCGTACCGGCATTTCTTCCCTGAAGGTACGCTATAACAAAGTCTTTGGGTATTACATCGAGGTGACCAAGCCCAACCTTCCCGCGGTTCCTTCCCATTACATGAGAAAGCAGACTCTGTCCAATGCCGAGCGCTTTATCACTCAAGAATTGCAGGAATATGAAACCCAGGTACTTAATGCCGAAGAAGAGAAAGAGAATTTAGAATATCAGATTTTCCTTCAGGTCCTGGGAAAAGTCTCGGTTGAAGTCCCAAAAATTCAGGGGATCGCCCAAGCTCTGGGGGAGATCGATGTACTCTCCGCCCTGGCCGAGGTGGCGGAGCATTACGGGTATAATCGTCCCCAATTCAATGATGAAGACAGTCTGACGATTTTAGAAGGGCGGCACCCTGTATTGGAGCGGATGAGCTTGGAAGAGCGTTTCGTCCCCAATGACCTCGCCCTAAATTCCGAGGAGCGGCAAATTTTGATCATTACCGGCCCGAATATGGCCGGGAAATCGACCATTATGCGGCAAGCAGCCTTGATCAGCATCATGGCCCAGATAGGAAGCTTCGTCCCGGCCAAAGAGGCCAGTTTATGCCTGGTCGACCGAATCTTCACCCGGGTGGGAGCCACGGATGATTTAGTCCGCGGCCGGAGCACCTTCATGGTGGAGATGGAAGAGGTGGCGCATATATTAAAAAATATCACTCCGCGCAGCCTGATTCTGCTGGATGAAATCGGGCGAGGGACAAGTACCTTTGACGGTCTTTCCATCGCCTGGGCGGTAACGGAATATCTGCATGAAGAAAGTCCGTGGAGGGCTAAGACCCTTTTTGCCACCCATTACCATGAGTTGACCGAGCTGGCTCTGACCCGGCCGCGAATAAAAAATTTTCATGTGGCTGTAAAAGAATGGAATGATCGGGTGATTTTTTTGAGGAAGTTAGTGGAAGGAGGAACGAGCCGGAGCTACGGCATCCAGGTTGCTCGGCTGGCCGGCCTTCCCCCGGAAGTCATTGATCGAGCCAAAGAAGTTTTGCATAACCTGGAACAAGGGGAGTTTACCGAAGGCGGAATTCCCAAACTGGCCATTTCCCGGAAGAAAAAACCAACCTGGGAGTCTCATCAACGGACCCTTTTCCAGCCTCCTCCTGACCCGCTGCGCGAAACCCTTAAAAAAATTGACCCCAACCAACTCACCCCGCTGGAAGCCTTGAACCTTTTGAGTGAGATGAAGAACCGCCTTTCTTCGGAGACCGATTAATCCGCATTTATTACACCCATAACTTATCAAATGCTGTCCATCGGTAGGGCTAATAGGGTTAGAATTACGATTGTAAATCGGTAAGGAAAATATTAGAATGAAAGAAATAAAACAGATGGAGGATAACATGCCAATTGCTGTACTAACATCAAAAGGCCAGATGACGATCCCCAAGGAGGTGAGGAAAGCTTTGGACCTGAAGCCCGCAGGGAAGGTTATCATTGTGGTGGATGGGGATCAGGCAATTCTTAAGCCCCTAAAAGGGAATATCCTTGATATCGGTGGATCCATACAGGTACCGGCTTCGAAAAAACCTGCCGATTTTCGTAAGATTAGAAAAGAAGTCCGGAAAAAGGTTGCCCAGAAAGTGGCGAGAGGGCGATAAAAAATGGAAAAGGTATTTGTGGATACGAATATTTTCCTTAGGTATTTAACCAAAGATGACCCGGCCAAGTACGAGCGATGCCGAGAAATTTTCAAAAAGGCAAAAGAAAATAATAATCTGCGGTTATCTGCGTAAATCTGCGTCCAATTAAATTTAAATTAGAGCATGACAGAGAAAATAAATTATTATCGACTTTTGGTTCCCTTTGTACAGTATTTTATTACGATTGCCTGACCCAAAGTCTACTGCAATGTTCGCGTTCTGCGAGGAAAGTTGGCCGAAGGAAGCTGGGAACAGGTGGAGGTGGCCAAACGGATCATCGAACTGGCCGAACGAGAGGTAGCCACCCCTGAAGAAGCCAGAAAGATTTTAAACTTAAAAGATATGGTGTAGGAATGGAGGCGTATAGCTCTGTAAAGGGTCAGATGGCAGACATTGTCTGATGAATTCAGATTCTACGTTGCACCTGCTATTCTTTTCTCGTTCTTCCTGTCAACCGAGGGCTTGCAATAAATTGCCTACAGCCTTATCGCCTTGGGTTTTATGGCGCAGAGGCAGGCGATGGTTTATTTTGTATCGCACTCTCCTTCCTTCTTTTTCCTTCATAATATACCCATCCTGTTTGAGGTCAGCAATAATTTTTCTAACTGCCCGCTCCGTAATCCCTATTTCAAGGGATACTTCGAAAGCAGTTATTACAGGGTGGCGTGAAAGCAAACATAGAACTAAAGCATGATTAGTTAAAAAAGCAAATCGAAGCACAAGACATTCCTCCTTTTCTTTGGTTAGTTTCCTATCCCCCAGAAATACATAAGGCTGTCGGCTAAGGGAGTATATAGATTTCCTAAGTGATAATTCCCCCGCCCCATAATAAAAAAGCCGCTATCCAAAATTAAATGGATAGCGGCCCGACTACCCTCAACCTCCAGAAATATTCAAATATCTCTGGACCCTATGATAACGAAAGAATACAACTACTCCTAATTTAGGAAAATTACTTCATGATGTCAAGGGAAAAAACTATCCTTTAGATCAAATTCTGATTGATCCATAAAACCGTAGATGCGTAAAAACCTTAATGCTTGCACGCAATTCAGCTTTAATGCATTTACGCATCCAGGCCTAAGCACATTCACTTATTTACAATGGCCACTGGTCGGACCCATCCGGCACTGGCCGATTTGATTTTGACCGGAAAGCAGATCAGAGTGAACCCATGGGGGGGGGAGTTTATTTAAATTGGCCATCTTCTCGATATGCAAATATTCTTTTTCAATCCCGGCAAAATGCGCGGCCCAGAGGATGGTGGCGTCCTTTTTTTCCGCAAATTCTTTTTTGAGAAAAGGAAGAGGGCGGTCCCAACTCCAGGCATCGATGCCCACGACTTTAACCCCCTGTTCCAACAACCAAAGCGTTGATTCCCGGCCCATACCGCAGCCTTTAACCAGATACTCCGGCTTTCCCCAGTAGCGGTCAGCCCCGGTCATAATCAAGACAATATCGCGAGGTTTAATCCGATAGCGAATTTTTTTTAGGGCTTTTTCCAGATCTTCCACGGTGATCAGGGCGCCGTCTTTTTTCCGGCGGAAATCCAGCACCACTCCGTTCCCATAGCACCATTCCAGAGGAATCTGGTCGATCGTTTTCGCCTTTTTCCCTTCCGATATGGGAGCATAATGCCAGGGGGCATCCAGGTGAGTACCGGAGTGGGTACTGAGTACAATCTTTTCCACGGCCCACCCCAAACCGAGAGGAAGATCTTCCGGGCGGCAACCGAGCAGTTCTTGCGCTGAAACCAGCCCGCCTTGATGATCGGTGTATTCCAGTTGCGGGATCATAAACTCCGGATCACTGGGTACTGATTCAATGGGAATACTCAGATCGATGAATTTAATTTTCTTACCCCGCATAGCATTGCTCCTTTTTTTATTTCCTCGCGCATGGTAGTGATCGTTTTACCATAGTCGGAAGTCTTAAATATTCCCGAGCCACTTACAAATACGTCTGCTCCTGCCTTGGCCACGGCTTCAATGTTATCGACTTTAATCCCGCCATCCACCTCCAGCTCCAGGTTCCAGCCCTTGCGGTCAATCAGCGAACGAAGTTGTTTTATCTTGGGTAGCATTGCAGGGATAAATTCCTGACCGCCGAATCCCGGGTTGACGGTCATCACTAAAACCAGGTCGGCGTACTGGAGGGCTGGCTCTATAAGGCAGAGAGGGGTTGCCGGATTCAAAGCGACGCCAGCGCGAGCCCCCCTTTTTTTAATTTCTGTCAACGTGCGGTGGAGATGGGGACAGGCCTCTACATGAACCGTGAGAATACCCGCTCCGGCCTCAATGAAAGCTGTTAAAAATTCATCGGGATTCTGGATCATCAAATGAACATCTAAGGGGAGAGAGGTCATCTTGCGCAGCGATTCCACGATCATCGGGCCGATAGTGATGTTGGGGACAAAATGGCCATCCATGACATCAACATGAATGTAATCGGCTCCGGCTTTTTCTACCGTTTGCACCTCTTCCCCCAGTCGGCTAAAGTCAGCAGAGAGGATGGAAGGAGAGATCTTTTTTAAGGGTTCAAGGATTCGAGAGTTCAAAGGTTTGGGTTTCCTTTCTTCCATTCAACACTCCCTCCTCGCAGCTCACCACTTCTTTTTCATCCGGGCGGCAAAGAAACCATCCAGGCGATAATTTTCCCTAAGGATGATCATTTCCGGGTAAGTGCGCAGGAATCCTTTCTCGTCGACCAAGGGCTGCCAGGATTCCGGGACAATGAAGCGCAGGTCTTCAACCTGAAAATCTTTGTGCCTGCCCAGAAAGTCTTCCACCACGTAATCATTTTCTTCCCGGGTCATCGTACAGGTACTATAGACCAAAACCCCCTCCTTTTTCAAGCGTGAACAAACGTTTTCCAGGAGGGCCATTTGCAACCCTTGCAGGCGCCGAGCGTCTTGGGGTTTCCGGCGCCATTTGACTTCCGGATTGCGGTGCAGGATTCCCAGCCCCGTGCAGGGAGCGTCGATCAGGATGCGGTCGAAGATGAATTGGGCAAGGAGGGGGAGAGGCTGGATCGCATCGGTTTGAAAAGTTTGAATGGTGGATATTCCCAGCCGCCGGCAGTTTTCCTGGATGACCTCCACCTTGGGGCGGTGAAGGTCCAGGGCGATGATTTCTCCCCGATCTTCCATGAGCTGGGCCAGATGAGTGGATTTTCCCCCCGGGGCGGCGCAAGCGTCCAACACTCGCTCACCGGGTCGTGGGTCGAGAAGATGAGCGATGACTTGGGAGGCTTCGTCCTGCACGAAGTACATTCCTTTTTGGAACAACTCATCCTCGGCCAAGAATGGACCTTTTTTTAGGATCAACCCCTCGGGGGAAAAGGGGGTCGGAAAGGAATCGATACCCGCGGCTTTCAATTTTTCCCGCAGGGCTTCCCTGGAGGTTTTTAAAGTATTCACCCGCACGGTGAAGGGAGGCCGCAGATTGTTGGCAGCGCAAATTTTCTGGGTCAGCTCCGGGCCAAAATCCTTTACCCAGCGTTCGACCATCCATCGTGGGTGGGAAAGGGCCTGAGTAATGTATTCGATAGGGTGGGAAGTGAAGGGCGGAAAAACCTCTTGATTTTTTTTACGGGCAATGGCCCTGAGGATGGCGTTGACAAAGGCGCTCATTTTTTCATTTTTAAAAATAGCCTTGGCCAGGCGGACGGATTCATTCACGGCGGCAGAGTCAGGAACCCGGTCCAGGAACAAGATCTGGTAGGCTCCCAACCTTAAAAGTTGGATTAATTGGGAATTGATATTTTTCTCCGGATACTTGGAAGCGAGGTGAATGGCCAGGTCGATCCTCCCCCGCCAGCGAAGAGTCCCCAGGACCAATTCCAAAAGAAAGGCCCGGTCTAATGGCCGCCAATGCGGGTTCTTGGCAAAGGTTTGGTCGAGGGAATGGTCGGCAAAAGATCTGGAGTCTTCCACCTGCCGCAAGATTTTCCAGGCCTGCATACGAACTTCATCGAAAGCCGTCGGTTGGCCCATGAAAACCCTTCCTCATTCGCCCAAACGTACGCCGGCCTGCAGAGGATGGCCCCGCAGGAATTCAGCCACGCCCATGCGCGGGCGGTTGGCCAGCTGGAGTTCCCGGACCAATAGATCCCCTCGACCGGTGGCGATATGCAACGCTTCGGCGCCTACCCGGGTGATGGTTCCAGGGGCTTCCCGGACATCTTTTCCCCTTTCCATTGGGAAATCCGGGCGAAAGAGCTTTAACATAAGCCCCCTCCAGAAAGTGAAGGCTCCGGGCCAGGGGTCGAAGGCCCGCAGAAAGTTAAAGAGCTCATGCGCCGGATGATCCCAGTTGATCCGCCCCGCCTCTTTATCAGTTTTGGGAGCATAAGTGGCTTGGGAATGGTCTTGCGAACGAGGGTTGATCCGGCCTTTTTCCAGGCCGTCAAGGGTTTGCCGGAGCAGGTCAGCGCCCATCAGGGAAAGCCGGTCATGTAAGGTTCCGGCAGTGTCTTCCCCTTCAATGGAGGTTTCGGCCGTGAGCAGGATCGGGCCGGTATCCATTCCAACATCCAGGAACATGGTGGTTACTCCGGTCCGGGTTTCCCCGTTGAGGATGGCCCAGGTTATGGGCGCCGCTCCCCGGTATTGCGGCAGGAGGGAGGCATGGACATTCACACATCCCCGGGGGGGGATCGAGAGGACGGAAGAAGAAAGAATTTGCCCGTAGGCCACAACCACGATGAGCTCGGGTCGGAAGGATTGTAAAACCTCCAGGGAAACGGGATCCCGGATTTTTTCCGGCTGGAAGATGGGAAGGTTCCGGGCCAGAGCCAGGGATTTAATGGCGCAAGGGACAAATTTTTGCCCCCGACCTTTGGGCCGGTCCGGTTGGGTGACCACCGCTAAAACTTCGTGAGAAGACCCCAGGAGATTTTCCAACGATGGAAGAGCGAATTCAGAGGTGCCGAGGAAGAGAACTTTCAAAGCTTCTTTCCTTCTTTCTTCTCCTTTTTTAGTTGGCGCTTGTACAGATCTCTTTTCAGTTGACTGAGATGATCGACAAAAAGGATCCCATCGAGATGATCAATCTCATGCTGCAGAGCAATGGACAACAGATCGTTGCCCTCAATCTCCACGGTTTCTCCCTCAAGGTTCTGGCAGCTAACCACAACCTTCTTTTTCCGCTTCACTTCTTCGGCTAAATCCGGGACGCTCAGGCATCCCTCTTCCCAGGTGCACTCCCCTTCGGAAGTTACGATCTCGGGGTTGATCAGGACCATTAGGTTTTTGGGTTGGTTCACCGGGGTTACATCGATTACGACCAAACGGAGGAGATATCCCACTTGGGGAGCAGCCAGCCCTACGCCAGGAGCGGCGTACAATGTTTCGACCATGTTCTGGACCAGCTGTCGAAGGGACGGGTCAATTTTTTCTACCGGTTGAGATTTTTTTTTCAGGTTCGGGTTGGGGTACTTCAGAATTTCGAGCACAGCCATGGCTTTTTATAACATATTCACAGGGTCTACATCAACTATCAATTTCACTCCGGCGAAGGATATTTCTTTTTCCGCTTGGGCCAAAACCTTCTCGGTGAAGGCGTGGAGAACCGACCATCTCTTTCCTTTTAAGAGTATCTGGTAACGGTTTTTCCCCTTGAGCCGGCCCAGAGGAGCCATGGTTGGCCCCAGTACTTCAATTTGCCCTTGAAACTTCTTTTCCTTGGGTAATATTCCGGCAATCAGTTGCTCCATGGCTTTGGCCAAAAGGAGGATCCGAACTGGGGAGTTTCCTTCCATCCGCAGATTGATTAAGCGGGTAAAGGGAGGATAGCCCAGCTCTTTTCGGTATTGGGCCTCCTGTTGATAAAAGGCCAAAAAGTCCTGTTGCTGAGCCAACTGGATGCTGTATTGATTCGGGTTATAGGTCTGGATGATGACTTTTCCCGGTAAAGACCCTCTTCCAGCCCTGCCGGCCACCTGGGTAAGCAGCTGGTAGGTACGCTCCCCGGCCCGAAAATCAGGAACGTTCAAGGACAAATCGGCGGCCAATACCCCCACGAGAGTAACCCGGGGGAGGTCGTGCCCTTTGGTGATCATCTGCGTTCCCACCAAAAGGTTCACTTCACCCTTACGAAGCTGATTCAGAATCTTTTGGTGCGATTTTTTGCGGGCCGTCGTGTCGCGGTCCATGCGGGCCACTTGGGCTTGGGGTAGTTTCTTCTTGACTTCCTCCTCCAAGCGTTGGGTGCCCAACCCGAAAAGCAGGAGATGGATGGAGGCGCACTCCGGGCAGCGGGGTAGGGCGGGAACGGAAAAGTTGCAATAATGGCAATGAAAGGACTTGTCGGAAAGGTGGTAATTCAAAGAAACGCTGCAGTTGGGGCACTTGTAGACGAATCCGCAATCGCGGCAGAGGGCGAAGGTGGAAAAACCACGCCGGTTCAAAAAGAGGAGAGCTTGCTCTCCCCGTTCGGTATTCTCCTGCAAGGCTTTTTCCAGAGCCCGGGAAAAAATCAGACGTTCTTTCCCTTCTCCCTGTTCCTGGCGCATGTCCACCACTTGAATTTCCGGCAAAGGGCGGTGGTCGATACGATGGGGAAGAGCGAGATACCGGAATTTTTTTTCTAAGACATTGTAATACGATTCCAGGGAGGGAGTGGCCGAGCCAAGTACCACCACTGCTTTTTCCATCTTCCCGCGAACCAGAGCCAAGTCCCGGGCATGGTAACGAACTTTTTCTTCTTGTTTGTAGGAAGGGTCATGTTCTTCATCTACAATGAGGATCCCCAAGCGGTCCAAAGGGGCAAAAATCGCCGAGCGGGCACCGATGACTAAATTCACCAACCCTCTTTTCATTTTGCGCCATTCATGATAGCGCTCTCCCGGGGTGAGCCCACTGTGCCAAACGGCCATGGGATATTCGATGCGTGACCGGAAATAGGCGACCAGCTGGGCGGTAAGGGCAATCTCCGGGACCAAAAGCAGAGCTTGTTTCCCTTGGGCCACGGCCTCTTCGATTACGCGTAAGTAAACTTCGGTTTTGCCGCTGCCCGTGACCCCATGCAGGAGAAAGGAATGGGATTTTTGCGAGTGGAGGGCCTGAGAAATTTCTCCGATAACCTGTTTTTGCTCTGCGGTCAATAAGGATGGTGGGCCGTCCATCCACTCTTCTATTCCTTCCCAGGATAATTGGCGGATTTCTTCCTTCTGGACAATTTCTATTAAATTATTTTTTTGCAATTTTGACAAGATCGGCAATGAATTATTATATTTTTCTTTAAAAATTGAAACGGGGAGTTCTCCTGCTTCCTGGATAAAACTCAGGGCTTCTTTTTGCCGGGGAGAGAGGGGGACATCCTCGTCTATTGATAAAAACCGGATAAACCTTATCTTTTTTCCTGGGGAATGTTGCTGCCAGGATTTATCTTTTTTTTCAATAAGGCCGTCGGCGATCATTCGTTCGATCCACTGGCGATCGGGACCCAAGGACTTCTGGCGGCGCAGGGGGGAAAATAAAACTTTCTCCCCCCGTCGTTTCAGGGATTGCAGCAACTTCCTTTCCCCAGATGGGGAAGAAAGGGTTTCTAAGATTTGCAGGCCCTTCGGGGTAATGGTGTAAGTTTCCCGCTGATGAAGATGGAGGCCCGCTGGCAGGGCGGTTTTGATGACTTCCCCTATAGGCTGGAAGTAATAGCGCGAGACCCATAGCAGAAAGGTTAAAAAATTTTCCGTAAGGGAAAAGTCTTCAGGCAAAACCTGGTGGATCGGGAGGATTGTTTTTTGGGGGGGAAGCGTTTTGGCCGTTCCGAGCACATACCCGGGGAGAAAACGCCGCCCGAAAGGGATCCACACCCCCTTCCCGGGAACGGCTGCTGGTTTCATCTCTTCCGGGACCTCGTAGACAAAGGTCCGGCGGATCGGCAGCATCACAGCAACTTCGACAAATTGCTTTGTAGGGGTCAGTTCCAATTGCACAAAATTATTTCAATACGGTGTTCGCTGAGATCGCAGAGAAAAATATGTTTAAAAAAACAAAAAGCGATATGGTAAGGCGAAAAAGAACAAAACATTATGACGTATCTCTGTGTTCTCTGCGTTCTCTGTGGTGAATAGAGTATTTTATTCCGACAGGGGAAAGCGGATCAAGAAAGTGGCGCCAACTCCCGGATGGTTGACCACCTCGATTTCTCCCTGGTGCTGGGTAACAATTTTATGGGCAATGGCCAGGCCTAAGCCTGTACCATCCTGTTTGGTAGTGAAAAAAGGGTTGAAAATATTATCCAGGACCTCCAGTGGAATTCCCCCGCCGGTGTCGCTAACTTCAACCTGAATAAATTTACGCTCTCCCTGTTCCCGGCAGGAGGTTTTTACGACCAGATTTCCTTCTTTCCCGATGGCCTGCATGGCGTTCACCAGGAGGTTAAGAAAAACCTGATTGAGCTGCTGCGGGTCGCTAAAAAGGGGAGGCAGGTTGGGGGCCAAATTTTTGGTGACCCGAATGTTCCGATCATGAAATTCGCTATCGAGTATGAAAAGGGTGTCTTCCAAGATGCGATTGAGTTCGTAATGGCCAGTGGGAATGGAAGGTTCCTTGGAGTAGGCCAGGGTCGCGTTGAGGGTGCTTTCGAGCCGCTTTACTTCCTTGAGAATGATACGGATATATTTTTTCTCCGGAGAATTTTCCTGAAAATTCCGTTCGAGTCGGCGGGCAAACCCTCCGATGGAAACCAAGGGGTTCTTGATCTCATGGGTAATCGAAGCCACCACCTCCCCCAGGGCGGCCAGCTTTTCGGACTGAATGAGCCGGTTTTGGGCCTGGAGAAGCTGAGTGTTAATCTCCTGCAGGTTACTGTAGAGGCGGGCGTTCTCGATGGCAATGGCGATTGGAGAAGCCATAGTGGTGAGGAGATTTTTATCCTCTTCATCGAAAACTTTCACCGGGCGCCATTCGCGGTAGAGACTGAAAAGGGTCAGGGTTCCGATGGTCTTGGACCGGAAGATCAAAGGTACACAGATGATCGATGATATTTTTTGGGGAAACTTGGCAAAAGAATAAGGGGATATTTGAACATCAGAGATCAGAATGGGTTCATGGGTCAGGGCTACGGCACCGGCCACGTCTTCTCCCAGGGGAACCTGTTGGGGCGGGCCGGCTTCATCTGGTTCATCCCTTAATCCATAGGTGGAGACAACTTTCAGCATACCCCCTTCTTCGTCGAGGAGGCGCAGGATCGCGCCATCGGCCTGAAGGACCTGGGCGCTGTTCAGGGTAATGAGGTTGAGCAATTCTCCTAACTCGAGGGTGGAGCTGATGGCATTGCTGATGGCCTGCAGGGTGCTTAACTGGGCGATTCGTTTTTTCGCCTGCGTGAACACCTGGTTGCTGCGCAGGGTGCCGGCCAGCTGGCGGCAGATTACCGGAAGAAGAAAACTCTCTTCTTCGGAGAATTGGCGGGGTTGTTCTTCCAAAAAGGCCAGAACACCGTAAAGAAAAATTTCGTCAGCGACGGGGAAAAAAGCCAGAAAACGGAAGGAAGCAAAGTTTTCCGGAAGCGGAAGGCTCCATAGAGCAAGCTGAGCAGCATCGGGAATGATCATCGGTTTTTTTTGCAGAAGAAAGGCTCCCCAGGTTTCCTCCCCTACAGGAAAGCTGAGACCGGCGGGAAGATTCGGGTGCTTGGCACTGCAGAGTTTCAAGAAAACCCGGCCTTCCCTGGGGTCCCAGATAAAAAGGGCGCAATAAGGAACGGAGAAAGAATGAGACAGGAAGTCCACCAGATGCCCCAGGCGTTGGTCGACGTCTACGGGAGCGTTCGATATTTCGATAACCCTGGATAAAATCTCGCGGGAATTCATTCTTTTCCGTTGCGGTTTTTTTTCTTCGCCAAAGTTTCTTGATAAACTTTCAGGTACGCCCTGGCCGATTGTTCCCAGGAAAAGTCCGCGGACATGCCCCGCAGCATCAGTTTTTCCCAGGCAACTTGGTTGCGGTAAACCTGCAGGGCCCGCTTGATTGTTTCCCAGAGGTATGAAGGGGAATAGTCCCCAAACTTGAAACCATTCCCTCCCTGGTTCGTGGGGGTGAAGTCTTGGATGGTATCGTCCAGCCCTCCCGTAGCCCTGACGATGGGCACCGTGCCGTATTTCAAACTGTAAATCTGGTTCAACCCACAGGGTTCAAAGCGGGAAGGCATGATGAACATATCCGCGCCGGCTTCAATCTTGTGGGCCAAGGCGTTGTCAAAGCCGATCTTTACGCCGACCTGTTGAGGGTATTTCTCGCTGAATTTCTGGAATTGAAGGTGGTATTTCTCCTCCCCCGTCCCCAGGAGTACAAACTGCAGGCCAAGATCCATCATTTTTTCCATGTTGGCGACAATAAGGTCGATACCTTTCTGCTCGGCCAGGCGGGAAATGGACCCGATGAGGGGTACGTCTTCTTTGGTGGGCAGCCGGAATTCCCGCTGCAGGTCGGCTTTACACTCCCTCTTGCCCGTCAAATCGGACGGACCATACTTCTGCTTGATGAACGGGTCCGATGCGGGAGACCATTCTCCGTAGTCCACCCCGTTCAAGATTCCATAAAGGTCTTTCCGGCGGTCCTGAAAGACTCCTTCCAAACCACAGCCGAATTCTTCGGTCTGAATTTCTTCCATGTACTTGCGGCTAACGGTGGTGACGGCGTCGGCAAAAACAATTCCCCCCTTGAGAAAGTTGATCTTGCCGTAGAATTCCAGGGCTTCAGGAATAAAAAGCTCCCAGCCCAAGTTGGTCATGGGCATATCATAATGCCAGAAAAGGCCTTGGTAGGCCAGGTTGTGGATCGTAAAAACAGAAACAGATTGCCCCAGCGAAGAAGGATCCCGGTAGAGCGTCTTGAGGTATACAGGGATCAGGCCGGTTTGCCAGTCGTTGCAGTGAATGATGTCGGGCTGTAGTCTCAGGGCCAGGGCTACCTCTAAGACCGACCGGGAGAAGAATATAAAGCGTTCGGCGTTATCCTCGAAGTCACCGTTGGTCGTTCCATAAAGTTGATCCCGATGATAATAGGTATCCTGGCGAACGAGCAGGGCGTTGAAGCGCGGTGCCAATTCGACGGCATAAACTTCGGCTTCTTCCATCTTTTGGGCGACAGGAACCTGCAGCTCAATCTCTTTCTTGATGAGCTTGAACTTTTTCTCGTTAATCTGGCAATATTTCGGTAATATCAGGGTGACTTCATGACCCATTTGAGCCAGAACTCTGGGCAAGGTGCCGGAAACGTCTCCCAACCCTCCAGTTTTGGCAAAAGGAACGGCTTCGGAAGTGGCGAAAAGAATTTTCATCGATCCCCTCCTTAGGCGCTCAGCTCCCTTAAAAATTTAGCGGCTTCTTCGGGAGGGGTTGGATTGATGAAAAAACCGGAACCCCACTCGAATCCTGCAAACTTCGTGAGCTTGGGAATGATCTCAAAGTGCCAATGGTAATACTCCAGATTTCTCTCCTTAAACGGGGTCGTATGGAGAGTAAAATTGTAGGGAGGAAAGTTCAAGGCTTTCTCCAGGCGTTTTAAGGTTTCCAAGAAAATCAACCCCAGAGACTGGATTTCCTGGGCCTGGCTCTCTTCAAAAAAAGAGTTATGGCGCTTGGGGAGAATCCAAGATTCAAAAGGGGCGAAAGAGGCGAAAGGGTTGATGACGATGAATTCCGAATTTTCTAAAACGACCCGTTCCCCCTGCTGAATTTCTTGACGGACGATGTCGCAGAAGATGCACCGTTCTTTGTAGCCGTAATAATCCTTTGCTCCGGTCATCTCCTCCGTAACCAGGTGGGGTACGATGGGCAGGGCGATTAACTGCGAATGGGGATGCTCGAGGGTAGCTCCGGCTGCCTCACCGTGATTTTTAAATAGCATGGCATAGCGCAGGCGGATGTCCCGGCGCAAGTCCAGCATGCGGTCCCGGTAGGCCCAGAGAACCTCCTCGAAATGTTTGGGGGAGAGATGGGTAAGGGTTTCCTCATGGTTAGGGGTTTCGATGATCACTTCATGGGCTCCGATGCCACTCATCTTATCGTAGAGCCCAACCCCCTCCCGGTTAATTTCCCCTTCTACGCGCAGTGCAGGAAATTTATTGGAAACTACCCGCAGACGCCATCCCGGTCCATTGTCCTGCGAGCCCTCCTGCCGGAAGGCTAAAATTTCAGGGGGAGTTTTATCCTCGTTTCCCGGGCAGAAGGGGCAGAAACCGCCTTTGGGCTTGTGATTCTGGACTCCGAAATCGGATGGTCTTCTACCCCTTTCGGTTGAAATAATTACCCATCGGCCGGTTACCGGGTCCTTGCGTAATTCCGACATTCATTCCTCCTTCGCACCAGAAACTGACCGCACGGAAGCGACATTTGGCGTTTTCACTGCACTTCCATTGTAGCTGCCTGTTGATGAAAAAGGAAGCTTTTATAGGTGGCGACGGTCACCTTTCCATGGCGCTGGCCTAGCCCGCTTTCCCGTTGCCACAAGAGGGACAAGCTGAATGAAATTCCCGGTTTTTTTATCTCTTTAACAGTTCACGAAAAAACTCCCAACCGAGTCTTTGCGAGCGTAGCGAAGCAATCTCGTCTTTAAAAACTCCAATAAGTTATAAGATTGCCTCATTCCGAAATCCCTCCTCACAATGACTTTGAGAGAGTTTTTCGGCAACCTGTTAAAGTCATAGCATGGGCAGCCCTTCTTCCATTAGACTTGCCACAGGGTTGATTCAAAATCTTGATCCGGAATGACCAGCGAAAGATACCCACTTCGCGGGTAGCGTTCCAATTTAAGATCTTCTTTTTGAATCTGAAGGAAAAAATCTACTCTCTGGCTGGGCTGCAATTGCAGCGCCGCAAACGGAATGGATAATTCGATGATTTGGTCGGAACAGATGGTCGTGAAACGGTCCGTGGGCTGGCTGCTTCCTGTGAATGACTTAACGAAAGTAAAAAACTGTTCCCCCCCTTTAGGAAATTGGACGGGAAAGATAATCTGGCACTCCCGAGGATGTGAAAAATGGATATGAAATTGCAGACCTTGGAGGTGATTGGGCTCCCTGAGAATCGGATCCAGGCGGAAATAAAGATGCTGCAAATCGAAACCGAAATAAAAGCCAGAAATAAATCCTTCCGTGCGGTGCATCGAACTGTGGTAATACCGCCTGGCGAAATATCCCGCTTCTTGCCACTCATAGAAATGGGTAATCTGTCCATCCAGGACGGGCGAAAGCAATCCCACCGGCTCCACCGAAGGTTTTACCTCGTGAGATAAGGTAATGGGCGTCTGCAGGTAATCGGGCACCGGAGATTGGAGAAGGAGATGCACATGGCTCAAATGACTTCTAAAGAGGCGGTCGAATTCTTGGTCGTTGTCGCTGGTGAAGTCATCCCCGTACCACCAAAACCAATCACTGCCCTCGGCGATGTAGATTTCATCCCAGGCCGACTGCCAGGCTGTTGCGGGAAAATTTTGACTTTTTCCCGGGGCCTTCTCTAAGAAAGTGCGCGTTCTACGCAAGCAATCCCAGGCTTGGTTATCCTCCGGAGAACCGATCCAGATTCTGAAGTTTTGTTCGATCCAGGACCCCGTGTATAAAGAATCCAGCGTTTCCTGGGGGGGATACGTTTCTAAAAATTTACTGATTTTCACCGTCTGCAGAGCAGGGTGGTTGGAGAGCTTTTCGTAGAGCTCCCGCAAAAAATCACGACCTCCGTCCGGGTAATATTCCCAGGGGTTTTCTCCGTCCAAGGCAATCAGGACCAGGCGGCTGGGGTCGTCAGGTTGAGATTTCTGAATATTCTTCAAATGGGTTAAGAGGTCGGACGCCGCAGCCTGGGGGGGATTTTTGGCGTAGGTAAAGCCGATGAGGTCGGAAAGATTCCGGTCGCGAAAAACCATCGTAACTTCCGCTCCCTGGAACTTTACCCGATAGGGCCGGTAAAGGCGGTGGCGAGCCGTATCCCCGGACAAAGACCTAAAAAGAATCCCCTCATCCGAGGCCATCCAGCGGATCCCGGCCTTGCGGGCGAGCGGGATCAATTCGGGGCAAACCGAGCCTTCGGAGGGCCACATTCCCGTAGGTTGGCATCCCCAAAGATACTGATGATACTCTACGGCCTTTTGAATCTGGACTTCAGCATCTTCCGGATGGGAAAACGAACCGGGGAGGGATACTTTGGGCATTGACCTGGACGCGGCCGTCCAGTCGATAAGCAGGGGAAGAATGGGGTGGTAAAAAGGGCTGGTGGTAATTTCCGCCTGTCCTTTGGCCAGCATGGATTGGTAGAGAGGAATTAACTCCTGGATGATTTCCGATTGGGCCTGAAGAAGAATGGCCTTGTCCGACTCAGTAAAAATCCTTCCTTTCAGAAGAAGTTCACGAACGCTTTCTTTTTTTTCCCGGGCCCGATGCCCGAACCAGGTAAGGTTAAACCAGACCTGCAAGTCGCGGAAGTCCTGAAGGGTAAAATGGCGGAGCAGGTCATTCCATTGTTCTTCAGGGACTTTCACCCCTCTTTTTTTAAAAAGGGCCCAGTAAGCCGGATAGGGTTTGACCATCGTCTCCGGGTGGCCAAGGAAAAAGTTGCCCAGGATAAATTTTTTTTCCTCAGGAGAGAGTTCTTCGGCAGGCTTGCGCGTATGGTCCAGAAAAATATCCTGGGCTTCTCCCCGAGCATAGTCGTTTAACTGGCGGAGGAGCGAAGGAACTAAATTGAAGGTTTGCCGGATAGCAGGATATTCTTCCAAGAGGGAAATCATGTCGTAATAACCCTTGCAGGCATGGAGGCGCACCCAGGGGAGAGAATACTCCCCACTCAGAGGATCCCGATAATAAGGTTGATGCATGTGCCAGAAAAAGGCAATATTTAACAAACTTATCTTTCTTCTCGATTTTTTTAAACCATTATAGCAAATCTGATAAGGGAAACAAGCGAGTCATTCGTTAACTGCTTTCTACATTTTACTTTTCACGTTTCACTTTCTTTTCTTCTCTCTTCTTTTCTGGCTCCAACTGTGGTATTTTACTCGTTGATAAAAATGATGATTTCTTAAAAAGTCATCAAGATGGATGGCAAAGTAGGGGCACGAAGCATCGTGCCCCTACTAAACCGCCGCAATGACGAAAACGGGACTTTTTACAAAACCATTAAAATTGGGGGAAGAGTCATGGAGGCTCCAGAATATGATTTATTCATCGCCGGTGGTGGCCCGGCAGGCCTGACTGCCGGACTTTATGCTGCCCGGGGTAAATTGCGCACCCTGCTCATCGAGAAGATGGCTCCGGGAGGCCAGGCCGCCAGCACCTTTTTGATCGAAAACTACCCCGGCTTTCCGGAGGGGATCCCAGGGCCGGATTTGGCGCAAGCGATGGAGAAACAAGCCAAACGCTTTGGGCTGGAGGTGGTCAGTGGCGAAGTCAATCATCTGGTGGCGAAAGGGAACCATTGGGAAGTTGGATGGGAAGGCCAGAAAGTAACCACCAAAGCCGTGATTGTAGCCACAGGGGTTGAACCCATAAAATTGGGGGTTCCTGGAGAGGAAGAACTGAAGGGGAGGGGGGTTTCTTACTGTGCCACTTGCGACGGTCCTTTTTTCCGGGATCAGGATATAGGCGTAATCGGCGGGGGAGACTCTGCTGTGGACGAGGCTTTATTCCTGACCCGATTTGCCAGGCGGGTCTACATCATCCACCGGCGTAACGCCCTGCGGGCAGAAAAAATCCTGCAGGATCGAGCTTTTCAAAACGAAAAGATCGAAATCCTCTGGGACACCGTGGTGGCGAAAGTTTCGGGCAAGACAGGCGTAGAGGGCTTGGAGTTGAAGAATGTGCAGACTCAGGAAACCAGGACTTTGCCAGTAAACGGAGTCTTTTTCTATGTAGGGCTGAAACCCATTACGGAGTTTCTTGGCGGGGCGGTAAAATTGGATGAGCGGGGGTATGTGATTACCGATGTGAATATGGCCACCTCCGCCCAGGGAATTTTTGCTGCCGGCGATGTTCGGCAGAAGCTTTTGCGGCAAGTAGCCACCGCTGTCGGCGACGGGGCCACGGCGGCCTTTGCCGCGGAACGCTATTTAGAATCGTTGTCGCAATAAAAAAATTTCATATGGGACGCAGATGAACGCAGATTTTCAGGATTTAAAAATTCGTAAAGAGTGCAAGCGCAGGACGCAAGCGAAATGAGCAGATGCGTTGAGGCCTATTGTTTTTTCGAATTCACGCTTCTATGCTTTTACCCTGAGTGCCAAATGGTTATTTTACATTTTTATCTGCCTTTATCTGCGTAAATCTGCGTCCCTTTTGGAGATAAAATTGAAGATTTTAGTTTCCAACGATGATGGAATTCAATCTCCGGGCCTGCTGGCGTTGGCCAGGGCCCTGGATCCCGTTGCCGAAGTTTGGGTGGTTGCTCCGGATCGGGAGCAGAGCGCCTGCAGCCATTCTCTGACGATGAACCGTCCCCTGCGCTGGAAAAGGGTGAAGAATTTTGGCGATCGATTTTATGCGGTCAACGGAACGCCGACCGATTGCGTTCTTCTGGGAACCAGCAAAATTCTCCCGGAGCGACCCAACTTGATTGTCTCCGGGATCAACATAGGAGAAAATCTGGGAGAAGATATTACTTATTCCGGTACCGTTTCCGCAGCCATTGAAGGAGCAATCCTGGGGATCCCTTCCTTCGCGATTTCGCTGGTGGCCAGAAACCATTGCCTCTTTACGCCTGCGGCTTCTTTTGCCGCTCGTTTGGCCAGGAACATCCTGCAATTTGGACTGCCCCGTAATACTTTTTTGAACGTGAACGTCCCTGCTCAGGGGAAAAAACCGCGGTCCTACAAGATCACCCGCATGGGCAAACGAATTTATGGAGAGTCGGTTCAGGAAAAGACCGGGTCGAGGGGGAGGAAATATTATATCATCGGCGGGAATGATCCGGGGTATGCGGATACGGAAGATTCGGATTTTAAAGCCGTGGCTAAAAATTTTATCTCGATTACACCGCTTCACTTGGACTGGACCAATTATGCATCCATTGAGACGCTATCCAAACGAAAAATTTGAGGACATTGTATAGAAATTTCCTTATTGAACACAGATAAATACAGATTTTCAGGATATTAAATGCGAAAAATACATAAAATAGTTATCTACGTTTATCCGTGGGAATCTGTGTCCAAATTAATTTAATTCATTTTAACTTTCCATGAAGTTTTCCGTTGCTTCCCAGCCAAAATATTCCGATTATTTCCGGGCGCGCCAGCGGATGGTAAAGGAGCAGATCATCGGCCGGGGGATCAAGGACCCCCGGGTGATCGCCGCCATGGAGCAGGTACCTCGCCACCTTTTTGTCCCGGAGACTTTGCAGGGGCAGGCCTATGGGGATTCGGCACTGCCTATTGGAGAAGGGCAGACCATATCTCAACCTTTCATGGTAGCCTTTATGACCGAAGCCCTAATGCTGCGCGGAGACGAACGGGTTTTGGAAATCGGGACCGGGTCAGGATATCAGACTGCTATTCTGGCCAAGCTTGCCGACCGGGTTTATTCCGTGGAACGGATCCGTTCTCTGCTGGAAAGGGCCAGGAAAAATTTCGATCAAGTCCAATGCCGGAACGTGATGACCCGGCTCTTTGACGGCTCCTATGGCTGGAAGGAGGAAGGGCCATTCGATGCCATTATGGTTACAGCCGGGGCGCCCTCAGTACCGCCGCCTTTGCTGGAACAGCTCAAAATCGGGGGGGTTCTGGTCATCCCGGTTGGGGATAAAAACTCTCAAAGGCTTTTAAGCGTACGCCGGAAGAAGAGGGGATTTTCCGAAGAGGACTTGCGGGAATGCAGTTTCGTGGCCCTGGTCGGTGAGCACGGATGGGAGAAGCCGCCCAGGAAAGATTATGGACTTTCTTAGCGGGGTAGGAGCGTGGGCGCGGTAATTCTGTTCCTCCATTCGTGCGCCTTTTTCAGGATTTCTGTTTCGTCGAGGGTGAGGAGTTGGCGGTCTTGCATGATCAGTTGGCCGTTGATGATCACATCGCGCACATCCGCACCCGTGGCCGAGTAGACCAGATGCGAAGCGATA
>Ga0180009_10000421_pt1 | contig 60215 bp, 58 predicted proteins | sample OS_PC_MetaG_FD_123537 | JGI IMG/M metagenome (GOLD analysis project Ga0180009, IMG submission 123537) | Groundwater microbial communities from the Aspo Hard Rock Laboratory (HRL) deep subsurface site, Sweden - OS_PC_MetaG | ecosystem: Environmental > Aquatic > Deep subsurface > Groundwater... | reverse complement strand
GCCTTCGGCATCGGCCGCTCGGTCAACCGGCACCTCATCGAAGGCATGGCCCGGTCCGGACAGGGTGAACCGTTCGTCGTCCTCGATCAGGCCCAGGCCCCGGCCATGGCCGAACGATTCCGTCAGTACGTCCGCAGCCCGGTCCTGACCGGAATCCGGCTGACCTTTGACGGGTTCGAGGCCGAGGAGGTCGAACCGCCGGCCGTGCCCGATCTCTTTGCCCAACGGCCCATCGTGGTCATGGGCAAGTACAAGGGGCCGGCCCGGGGACGGATCACCGTATCCGGCCGGACCGCCTCCGGGACCTTTGAAAAGACCATGGCCCTGGCCGACGGCCTGCTTTCGCCCGACAACCAGGTCCTCCGGCTGCTTTGGGCTCGCCATCGGATCATGAGGCTCTCGGACATGAATAGTCTGGCCGGAGACGATCACCGTATCGAGGAGGTCACGGAACTGGGCCTGAAATACGGCCTCATGACCCAGTACACCTCGTTCGTGGCCGTGGACAAGGTCCGGCGGGCCGACGGCGAACTGGTCACGGTCAGGCAGCCTCTGCCCCTGCCCTCCGGTGTCTCGGACCTGGCTGTGGGAGACCGGATCAAACGGAGCGCGGCCGTGGGCATGATGAAGCATCAGGCCGCGTTTTCCGAACAGTCCGCCGAGAACCCCCGCCCCGCCATCCTCGCCCCGGGCAACGGCTCGAAGGACGGTTCCGGGTCGGCCCGTGATGAAGAAAAGACCGCCGGCCGCGACTCGGGCCCGACCCTGACCGTGGACGAGGTTCGGGGTCGCCTGGAGCGGTCGGCCGTGGAAAAGCGCCTCCGGGACGAAATCAAGGCCATGGCCGCCTGTCTGGCCGGCGCAACGGCCGCCCCGGGCCAGGCGGTTTACCGGTTCGTAATCGACGAATCGGGCCGGGTGGCCGAAATCCGGGTGGTTTCGACATCCATGACGGACCCGGCCCTGGCGGACTGCATCCGCAAGGTCATCGAATCGATCCGCTTCGACCGTCCGGACGCAGGCAGGGCCACGGTAACGGTCAGGATTTCCTCGAACTGAACCGACAGGAAACCGGCCTCCCGAGGGGGAACGGGACGCGGGCCTCCGCGTCCCCGACCACCTCGCCGGCCGGGATCAAGGGACGACATGAATAACCCGCGGTATTGGGAAAAACAACGGAAGCCCCTCACCCTGGCCCTCTCCCGGAGGGAGAGGGGACCTTCCGCGGATTATTGTGCCGTCCCATGCCGCCAGGTATGAATTGCTTTCTCCTCGGGGAGACTTGCCGCCCCATTCTTTCTCCCTCTTCCTCCGGGAAAGAGTCGGGCCTGCCCGCCTCTGGAGGGGTGAGGGGGTATGTTGGTAAAAACACTATATGTTCCACCCCGCCGAAGGCGGGCGCGTACCAGCAATAACCCAAGCGGCCGCATCAACTTTCGGATGAACCGGGTCACTTCTCAATGGGAAAATCGGCCGGCCGGGATCAGGAGCCGCTCCGCCGGTCCGGGGGTTGCTCGAACAGGCGGACCACGTCCGGTTTGGTCACCTTGCCCATGGCGTTGCGAGGCAGATGGTCCGGGAGCGAGAGCAGGCTGGGGACCTTGTACGGGGCCAGACGTTCCTTGCCCCAGGCCCGGAGGTCTTCGAGGGCCAGGCTCGAACCGGGCTTCAGGATGAGCGCGGCCCCGACCCGCTGTCCCCACTCGGGATCGGGCACGCCCACCACGGCGCATTCCGCGATCGAGGGATGGTCCCGCAGGACCTCTTCGATCTCGAGGGCCGAAACCTTATACCCGCCGGTCTTGAGGATGTCCACGCTCTCCCGGCCCAGGATTCGGTAATACCCGTCCTCGACCCGGCCCACGTCGCCGGTGCGAAACCAGCCGTCCGGGGTGAAGGACTCGGCCGTTGCCTCGGGCCGGCGCCAGTATTCCAGAAAGACGTTCGGCCCCTTGACCTGAATCTGGCCCGGACTTCCTTCGCCGGCGGGGTCTCCGCCCTCGTCTACCAGGCGCACCCGGACGCCGGGCAGCGGCCGTCCCACGGTCCCCGGCGCCCGCCGGCCGTCAAGCGGGTTGGACAAGGCCATGCCGATCTCGGTCATGCCGTACCGTTCGAGAAGCACGTGGCCGGTGATTTCGCGCCACTTCTCCAGGACGCTGACGGGCAGGGCGGCCGACCCGGAGACCATGAGCCGGAGCCGGGCCGCGGCCTCGGACATGCGCCGGCGTTCCGCTTCGGGCATGGCCTCCCAGGCCGCGATCAGCCGGACGTATATCGTGGGCACGGCCATGAACAGGGTCAGGCCGCCCCGGGCCATGCGCCGCCATACGGCCCCGGCCTCGAATTCGGGCATGAACTCGCAAAGGGCCCCGCTCCACAAGGCGCACGAGAGAATGTTGAGGATGCCATGGAGATGATGCATGGGCAGGACGTTCAGGATATGGTCGTCCGGAGTCCAGCCCCAGGCCTGGACCAGGGAGGATATCTGGGCGGCGATCTGTTCGTGGGTGGTCACCACGCCCTTGGGCCGGCTGGTGGTGCCGCTGGTGTAGACCATCATGGCCCGCCGCGAGGCGTCCACCTCGGGCAACGCCCCGGGCTCGGCGGCCAGGGCCTCGCCCGTGCCGATCAGGGGCAGGCCTTTTTCCCCGGCCACGGGCGCCAGCCGGGCGATCAGGTCCGGATGGGCCACCAGAATCGAGGCCCGGGCGTCTTCGATGACGTACTCGAGTTCTGGCCTCGGGTGGGACAGGGCCATGGGCACGGCCACGCCTCCGGCCCGCCAGACGCCCCACATGACCGCGGTGTAGTCCAGGCCGGGGGGAATCAGAAAGGCCACCCGGGCTTCGGCCAGGTCGGAACGGCCGTCCAGAATCCGGGCCGCCGCACGGGCGGAAGACTCCAGCAGCCGCTTGTAGGTGAACGTCCCTTCCGGCGCGGTCACGGCCTGGCGAGACTCGAAACTCAGGGCCTTCGTGATCAGGGGAATGGCGATCCGGGGCAAGGCGTCCTCCGTTGACCGGATCGGCGATCCGGCTCGAATCAGCGCGCGGTCCCGCTCAGACGCAGCGGCTCCTGGTCGGTCAGAATCTCCGGCAGGTCGCGGTACGCGGACTCCACGTATCCGGGCACGCGGAAAAATCCTTGCAGGTAGTTGGGGGACAGGTAGCGGAGTTCCAGTCCCCGGTCCAGCAGGCGCCGTCCCATCTCCTCCCCTTTCATATCCGGGTCCTTGGTGACCAGGATCAGGCTGTGAAGTTCGTGAAAGCAGGGTTGGTAGTAGGGATAGGGCAGGACGACGGGAAAGACCGCGGCCAGGGTATTGAACATGCGGGCGTGCAGATCGAGCGACCAGGGTTCGATGCTGCCGGCCTGAAAGGCGGCGACCCCGTTTTCGTCCAGGCGGTCGGAAACGGCCTGGTAAAACTCCCGCGTGAACAGATAGACCGCCGGGCTGTCGACCAGGGGATCGGACAGGTCCACCAGGATCACGTCGAAACGCTCCCGGGTATCTTCCAGATAGGCCCGGCCGTCTCCGAATCGCAGTTCCGTCCGCGGGTCCTCGAACGCGCCCCGGCTCCACTCGGGCAGATGCTCCCGGCACAGGTCGACCAACTGCTTGTCGATATCCACCATGACCGCGCGCCGCACGCCCGGATGCCGGTAGACCTCGCGCAGAGTGGCCCCTTCGGCCCCGCCGATGATGCAGACCTTGCCCGGCGCGGGATGGGTGAGCATGGCCGGGTGGACCAGGGCCTCGTGGTAGATGAACTCGTCGGTTTCGGCCGACTGGGTCACGCCGTCGAGGAAGAGTATCCGGCCGAACTCCTCGGTCTCTATGATATGAATGGACTGGTACGCGGATCGGCCGGAGAATATCTCCCGTCGACAGCGAAAATGAATGGTAACGTTCCCCCCGCCTCTCTCGGCGAACCAGAATCGGTCAGTCACGTGTGCTCGGTTTCCGGCTTGTGCCTGATCTGCGACTGCGGCAGATCGAGCAGCCCCCGCTTGATCTCCATGACGGAATAATGGTCCGCACCCAGCTCGCGGCGCAGGAAGTCCACCGCCGGATCGGCCTGGATGTCGTCCCCGCAAGTGAATATGTCCAGGGCGCAATAACCGTATTCCGGCCACGTGTGCACCGAAAAGTGGGATTCCGCGATGACGACGATGCCGCTGATGCCGTGAGGGGAAAATTGATGGAAAAATGGTTGGATGATGGTGGCGCCCGATAACCGGACCGCCTCGAGGATGGAGGTCTCCAGTCCCGCCTTGTCGTTCAGCCGGTCCGCGCTACAACCATGGAATTCGACAATGAGGTGTTTTCCTAAAGATTTCATCTGTCATAAAATATCCTTGGGAGGTGGTTGACGATTCGGGCCGCTCCCGGCGAGCGACGGTAAAAGTGGGATATTATATAGTATATTTCCTACCGGGATGCAACAGGAATGTATCATTCCGGCGAAATATTTATCTGGAGCTCGTCAGGGTTCTCCGTCGAATCGCGCGACCAGGACCATGGTTTCCCCTTCCACGGTGCTGCGTATCGGAAAGGGCAGCGTACGAAACAGCTTGATCATGCCGACGTTTTCCGGCGTGGTCATGGCCAGAAACCCGGCGATCCCGTGGTTCCGGGCCGCTTCGGCCAACTTGTCCAGAATGACCCGGGAAAGCCCCTTGCGCTGCCAGTCCCTGTTCACCGAAAAAGCGATCTCGGCCATGTTGGTGGCCGGATTCAGATAGTACCCGCCCATGGCCACCGCCTTTTCAAAGCCCACGTCGCCCACGACCGCGACCAGGGTCAGGTCCTTGACGTAATCGATGCCCGACATGCCGGCGACCTCGTCCCGGCCGAAAATCCGCTTTTCATGCATGAAGCGGCGAAAAACGTCCCGCCGGTCCAGGTCATAGAAATGCTCCTGGATCAGCCGTTCGTCCACCGGCCGGGCCGGCCGAAAAAGCACCCGCTGGCCCGAATAGTCCCTCGTTTCCTCCAACCAGAGGGGATACACTCCAAAAATCGACTCATGAAGGGTCCGGCCGGGCCCTAATAGCCCCTCTTCTTTTGCCATGTGGAACAATTCATCGCGGAAATCCGGATGGGCGATGCCGATCAGGGCCATGGCCCGTTCCTCGAGCGTCTTGCCGAACAGATTGACCACGCCGTATTCGGTGGCCACATAGTGGACGTCCCCTCGAGGGACGACCACGGCCATGCGCTCCAGACTGGGCACGATCCGGCTGGCCTTGCCGTCCAGGGTCGTGGAAGGCAGCATAAGGATGGACTTGCCGCCCGGGGACATGACCGAGCCCCGCACGAAGTCCATGATGCCGTTGACCCCGGTGAAGTGATTGTAAGGCAGGGCGTCGGCCGCGGCCTGGCCGGTCAGGTCCAGGGCCATGATCACATTGACGGAAACCATTTTGTTGTGCTGGGCGATAATGGCCGGATCGTTGACGTAGTCCGAGGGGTAGAAGGCCAGGCCGGGATTGTCGTCCAGGAATTCGTACAGGGCCTCGGAACCGATGGCCCCGCTGGCCACGCACTTGCTCTCGTTCAGGCCCTTCCTGCGATTGTTTATCACCCCGAGGGAAACCAGATTCATGATGCCGTCGGTCATGAACTGGGTATGCACTCCCAGGTCGTTTTTGCCCTCCAGGGCCACCAGGATGGCCTGGGGCGTGGCCCCGAGGCTCAACTGAAGCGTCGAACCGTCATCGATCAGCTTGGCCACGTGGCGGGCCACCTGCCGGGCGGCCTCGAACTCCGGCGGGCGCCCCACGGTCAACAGCGGTTCCTCGCATTCGACCACCACGTCCACGTCATCGACGTGGATGAAGGAACGGCCCAGCACCCGGGGCATTCTCGGGTTGACCTGGGCGATGACCAGGTCCGCCGACTGGGCCGCGGCCATGGTCACGTCCACGGAAATCCCCAGGCTCATCCAGCCGAAGTCGTCCGGGGATGAAACCTGGATCAGGGCCGCGTGAAGCGGAAGCCGGCGGGACTTGAACAGCCGGGGCACGGAGGACAGATTCACGGGCGTAATGAAGCGCTTGTTCTGGGACAGGGCCCGGGGTTTGCCCGACCCCAGGTAAAAGGAACGAAGATTCAGGGCCCGGGAATCGGTCTGGCAGGCGATCAGGGTCAGGGGGGCGTCCTGGAGGCTGAGCACCCGGACGATTTCCAGGTCTGAAAAATATCGGGACCGGGCGGCCAGTTCCCGGACCAGGCATTGAGGCTCCCCGCAGGAGGAACTGATAAAGACCCGCTGGCCGGGCCGGAGCATCTCCATCGCCCGGCCGGCGGTGCGGCGTTTTCTGGCGTAATCATCCGGCCAATGCTTGACGTTCGTCATTCCGGCGTCCCCTTTTGTATATTATCCAGGGGTCCGAGGCCGCCGTCAAGCGCCACGCCGCCCTGCGCTAGAATGTTTTACAGGTCGGGATATCTTTCATTAACGGCTTGTAAACATCTCTGACACGAAAACCTCCGTCAGGCAGGGCCGCCCCTCCGCCTATCTTATGTTTCCTATCCATATAGTGGGCCTTTCGGTCCCTGGCATGCATCTTGCCCTTGAACCGGCCTGGAACCGTGGTACGGCAGCCGCCGTGGAATCGAGGCTGGCAGAAACCGATCGCAGGACCTCGTCTCCCCTTGTCGTGGAAGCCGGGGCATTTACCGGAAAAGAAGGTGCTGAGCCATGAACGTGGACGGAATCAAAGTCATAGGCATTATCGGAGCGGGCCTGATGGGCCATGGCATCGCCCAGATATTCGGACTGAACGGGTACGAAGTCAGGCTGTACGACCAGGACCGGAGCATGCTTCAAAGCGCGCCGGACCGGATTCGAGGCAATCTGAAGACCTTCGAGGCCCTGGAGTTGATCGGGGCCGACCAGGCGGCATCCTGCCTCGAAAAAGTCTCGCTCTGCGAGGACATGGGCCGGGCCTGCGCCGAGGCGGCCGTGATCATCGAAGCGGTCAAAGAGGACCTTCGCATCAAGCAGTCGGTTTTCGCGGACATGGAGCGCTTCTCATCGCCGGAAACCATTTTTTGCAGCAACACCTCCGGGATCAGTATCGGCGGCATCTGCGAAGGGCTCGATCACAAGGCCCGGGCCATGGGCACGCATTTTTGGAACCCGCCCCACGTGGTGCCCTGCGTCGAGTTGATCCGGAGCGAATTCACCGCGGACGAGACGGTCGACACGGTCTTTGAACTGATGACCCGCGTCGGCCAGGTTCCGGTCAAGGTCCTCAAGGACGTGCCGGGCTTCATCGGCAACCGGCTGCAACACGCCATGATCCGCGAGGCCCTGTATGTGGTCCAGGCCGGGATCGCCACCCCCGAGGATGTGGACAAGGTGATCAAGTCCAGTTTCGGCCTGCGCCTGCCTTTGATCGGCGCTTTTGAAACCGCCGATCTGGCCGGCATCGACCTGGCCTATGACGTTCAAAAGTACCTGGTTCCCTTCCTGTGCACGGACCTGAAACCCCTGGACGTTTTAAAGGAAAAGGTCGAGGCCGGAACCCTGGGGGTCAAATCGGGCCGCGGGTTCTACGAATGGGACCCGGAAAAGATCAAGGCCGCCATCAGCAGTCGGGACTCCAAGCTGCTTCGCTTGATCCGTCTGGCCCGGGGGAACGAGTAGGCGAATACGGGTTCGCCCCTCGGCGGCCTCAGGTTTCGGGTCATCGGCGCCCGAATCGGGAAGCACGATACCGAGAGAATCTTCGATCGATGCGAAAGGCGGTTTGAATGGGAGCTTCACTCTTAATCACCCAGGCCATGCACGGGGTCGTCTACGGCATGCTGTTGTTCCTGGTCTCGGCCGGCCTGACCCTGGTCTTCGGCATGATGGGCGTCCTGAACATCGCCCACACCGCGTTTTACATGCTCGGCGCCTATCTTGCCTTCAGCGTGGCCGTGTGGACGGGCAGTTTCTGGCTGGCCCTGCTCGTGGTCCCCATCTGCGTCGGCCTGGTCGGGGCCGTGGTCGAACGATTCTTCCTGAGAAAGGTGCACGTCCACGGCCATGGCTACGAACTGATGCTGACCTACGGCATCTTTTTCGCCCTGGGCGAAGTGGTCAAGATGATTTGGGGCACCTTCCCCCTGGCGGTCCGAGTCCCGGATATTCTGGCCGGCTCGATCCCGTTTTTCGGAAACGCCTATCCGGTCTACCGCCTGTTCATTCTGTTCATCTCCCTTCTGGTCCTGGCCGGCCTGGCTTTGCTCCTGATGCGGACCCGCATCGGCATCATCATTCGCGGGGCGGTCTTTGACGCCGAGATGGTCGATATCCTCGGGCAGAACGTGCCCCTGGTCTTCCTGGGCGTCTTCAGCATCGGCTCCGCCCTGGCCGGTCTGGCCGGGGTGGCGGCCGCCCCCTTTCTGACGACCTACCCCGGCATGGGCCTGGACATCATGATCGACTGCTTCGTGGTCATCGTAATCGGCGGACTGGGGAGTCTGGGCGGGGCGTTGCTGGCCTCTTTGATGATCGGCGAACTCCAGTCCTTCGGCGTCGTCTTCATACCGGACCTGGCGCTGGTGCTCGAGTTTCTGCTCATGGTCTTCATACTCGCGGTCCGGCCCCAGGGCCTGTTTGGAGAAAAGGGATGAAAAACAACAAGCTCATCTACTTGGCAATCGGGTTCGTTGTGCTCGTGCTGCTGGCCGTGTTTCCTTTCATACTGCCTAAGCTGCAGTTGAACATCGTCATTGAAATCGCGTTCTTCTCCCTGTTCGTTCTCAGCTACACCCTGCTGCTGGGCTACGGGGGTCTGCTTTCCTTCGGACATGCGGCCTTTTTCGGCATCGGCGGCTATCTGACGGCGATCATCATCAGGAGTTTCCCGGGCGTCCATCTTCTGCTGGTCATTTTGATCAGCGCCGCCGCCGCCGCTCTGGCCGCTTTTTGGGTCGGCTTTTTCTGCGTCAGACGAAGCGGGACCTACTTCGCTCTGCTGACCCTGGCCTTCAACCAGTTCTTTTTCGCCGTGGCCCTGAAATGGAGTTCGGTCACCGGCGGCGACGACGGTCTGGGCATCAAACTGGGCGACATGTACCTGCCGTTCGTCGGCAACATCCACATGCACTCGACCACCAACATGTACTACCTGGTCATGGCGGTGGTCGTCCTTTGCATGGTCGGCTGCTGGTTCCTGCTCAAGACGCCCTTCGGCAACACCGTGGCCGCGGTCAAGGACAATGAGGATCGGGCCTGGTTCATCGGGTACAACGTCTTGCGAACCAAGCTGACCCTGTTCACCATTTCCGGACTGATAGCCGGTATCGCCGGCAGCCTGTTCGTCCTGTTCGAAGAGTTCGTTTCCCTGGGCTGCATCAACCTGGTCATGTCCACCCAGGTGCTGTTCATGGCCTTCATCGGCGGGACCGGTTCGTTTTTCGGGCCGATACTGGGCTCGGCCGTCTATATCTACTTTACCGAATGGATCAGCGGAATCACCGAAAACTGGGAGTTCTTCCTGGGGGTGTTGTTCATCCTCCTGATCATGTACGCCCACCGGGGCCTGATCGGCATCATCGGGTTTGTAGTCGATCGGTTCCGGACTTCGGAATGAACGGCCAAGGGAGAAACCAAAGATGACACATTTGGAAATCATTGACCTGCACAAGGACTTCAGCGGACTGCACGTCATAAGCGGCGTCAGCCTGAAAATCGCACCCGGAGAACGCCACGCCGTCATCGGCCCCAACGGCGCGGGGAAAAGCACGCTGTTCAACCTGATCTCCGGCCGGTACCGCCCCAACAAGGGACGGATACTTTTCAAGGGGGAAGACATCACCGGCTGGTCGCCCTTGAAGATCAACCGGCGCGGCCTGGCCCGCTCCTTCCAGATCACCAACATCTTCAAGAACATGACGGTCCTTCAGAACATCGAGAACGCCATCCTGGCCCGGAAGGGCATGCAGTTCAAGATGTTTCGCCTCTTGAAGAACATGCCTGAAGTACCGGACGAAGCCCGATCGATCATGGAGACCATTTCCGTGGCCGAACATGCCGACGCGCCGGCCGGGGAGCTGTCCTACGGCCTGCAACGCGCCCTGGAGATCGGGATCGCCCTGGCCACCGGACCCAACCTCCTGCTGCTCGACGAACCCACCGCCGGGATGACCAAGGAAGAAACCCGCGAGGCCGTGACCCTGATTGAAAAAATCACCGAAGGCAAGACCCTGATCATCATCGAGCACGACATGGATGTGGTCTTCTCGCTGGCCGACCAGATCACGGTTTTGAACTACGGGGAGATTCTGGCCTCGGGCACGCCTCAGGACATCAAAAACAATCCGGACGTCAAACGGGCCTACCTGGGGAACAAGATATGCTTCTAGAACTCATCGATGTAAACAGCTTCTATGACAAGAGCCACATCCTTCAGGATGTTTCCATGCGGCTCGAATCGGGAGAGGCCATCGGGCTGGTCGGCCGAAACGGCGTGGGCAAGTCCACGACCCTGAAAAGCATCGCCGGCGTGGTCACGCCCCAATCCGGCCGGATTCTATACCGGGACAAGAACCTCGTCGGGTTGAGGCCCCACCAGATATCCAGGCGGGGTGTGGGGTATGTCCCGGAGGAACGGCGCATCATTCCCAACCTGACCGTTCGACAGAACCTGTTGCTGGGCATCAAGCCGGGCCAAGGGGAGAACAAGGACGGCTGGAGCATCGACAAGGCTTACGAACTCTTTCCTCAACTGAAAAAACGGGACGGGCACCGCGGCGGCAACCTGTCCGGCGGCGAACAGCAGATGCTGACCATCGTCCGCACCCTGATGGGCGATCCGGACCTGCTGCTCATCGATGAACCCACCGAAGGCCTGGCCCCGAACATCGTCGAGGACGTCTCCAGGTTCATTTGTGAAATCGGCAAATCCGGGATTTCCATCATTCTGGTCGAGCAGAAGATCGAACTGGTCATCGAACTGGTCTCGCGAATCTATGTCATGAGCAAGGGCCAGATCGTATTCGAGGGAACTCCGGCTGAACTCGAGTCGGCCGATGACATTCGAGAGAAATACCTGGAGGTGTGAAAATTTCCGGCCCGGGGGGCCGTCGGTCCGTTTGGCGTCGATCCACGGGCGAAGAACGGTCTCGGCACTCTGGGTTCGGGAGATCCGGTGCGTGTGAGTCTTTCGAAACAACTCAGTTGTAATACCGCAAGGATGAAAAAGGAGCATCATTATGAAAAAACTGATTATGGTTGCCGTGGCTGTTTCATTTTTGATGGCTGGTTTTGCTTTCCCCGGTCAGTCCCTGGCCAAGGACAAGATTGTCTGGGGCGTGCTGGAACCGCTGTCCGGCCCCTTTGCCGATTCGGGTACCCGTTACTCCCAGGCGGTCATATTCGCCGCTGAAGAGATCAACGCCAAGGGCGGCGTGCTTGGCAAGCAGATCGAGGTTATTGTCGAGGACAGCGCCCTGAAGCCGGAAGTGGCGGTCCGCAAGGCGAAGAAGCTTATTTTACAGGACAAGGCCGAATTTATCATGGCCGGAACCGGCAGCAACGTCGGCCTGGCCATTGGTCAGGTTGCCGAAAAAAACAACATCATCAATGTCCTTTACGGCACGGAGGCCTCACAGATCACCGGCAAGGAGTTCTCGCCGAACACCTTCCGGACCTGCATGAACACCGACCAGCACTCGGCCGTCATCGTCGCCTACTTTGCCAAGAAGTATCCCCAGTTCAAGAAGTATTACATCATCTGCCAGGACTACTCCTTCGGCAAAGAAGCGGCCGAAGGGTTCGTCCGCAAGTTCAACGAGATCATGCCCAAGGACGCCAAGATCGTCGGGCAGATTTTCCATCCCCTGGCAACCAAGGACTTCGGTCCGTACATCAGCACCATCATGGCCTCCGGAGCCGAAGTGCTGCTGACGGCCAACTGGGGCACGGACCTGCGGCTGCTGTTCAAGCAGGGCAACAGCATGGGCTGGAAGGTCAAGGGCGGCTGCTACTATATGGAGGACCCGTCGGTGACCGCCGAACTGGGCGAGGCCTCGGTGGGCCATGTCACCGGCGACACCTACGTGAGCACCATCGATACGCCGGAAAACAAGGACTTCATCAAGCGGTACACAACCCGCTTCAAGGATGCGCCGCTCGAGGGCTGGAGATACCCCATGTCCAGCTCGGCCCGGGCCTACACCGCGGGACAGATTCTGGCCGCGGTCATCCAGAAAACCGGCAACACCAAAGCTGAAAACATCATCAAGACCTGGGAAGGGATGAGCTTCGACACGCTCTGGGGCAAGGTCATCATGCGGCCCTGCGACCACCAGATCGTCACCCCGGGCACCGTGGCCGAAATCGTGCCCAAGGTGGATTACTATCCCTTCCCCAACGCGGGGCCGCCGACCGTGATTCCGGCCGAGGAAATCACCGTGCCCCCCAACATGACCGGAAACCCGCGCTGTAAATAACCCCCCGTTCCGTTATCCAACCGGCCGCCGCAGTCCCCACGGGCCTCCGGCGGCCTTCCTTATTTCCCGTAATCTCATTTTATTTAGACATCCATTTTATTGACAGATTGGCCTGGGCCTGCTATGCTGGCCATAAAAAGGAAGGAATGCATTATGACCGTCGCCCGCAACGAAGTGGTCGCCCAAGGCGTGGAGGCCTATTACCACTGCGTGTCCCGATGCGTACGCCGCGCCTTTCTCTGCGGCCTCGATACGCGCACCGGCCGCTCCTATGAACACCGCAAGGCATGGGTCCAGGCCCGCTTGAAGGACATTGCGGCCGTCTTCGGCATCGAGGTCGTCACATATGCGGTCATGTCCAACCACCTGCACGTAGTGCTCCGCACTCGCCCGGACCTGGTCGAAGGCTGGCCGGCCGAGGAGGCTGCCGAGCGCTGGCTGAGGCTGTTCCCCATGGAGCGGGATGACGAAGGCCGGCCCAAGGCCCCGAGCCGGCCGGAGATTGAGTTGTTGGCAGGCCAGTCCGAACGGTTGGCCGAAGTCCGGTCCCGCCTGGGCAGCGTAAGCTGGTTCATGCGGTGCTTGAACGAATTTGTGGCCAGAATGGCCAACCGGGAGGACGGCTGCAAAGGGCGATTCTGGGAGGGGCGGTTTAACTGCCAGGTCCTGCTGGACGATTCCGCGCTCCTGGCCTGCATGGCCTATGTGGACCTGAACCCAATCCGGGCCGGTGTGGCCGAGACCCCGGAGGACAGTCAATATACAGGTATTTACGATCGAATCCAGGCCCGAACTTCCGGCAGGGACGAGACCTGGGTCTGCCCGATTGGCGAAGAATACCATAAGGGCCAGCCGGGCGTTCTGTCTCTTGGCCTGGACGATTACTTGTCTTTGGTGGACTGGACCGGCCGGGAAATCCGGTTGGGCAAACGGGGGGCGATTCCGGCCCATCTGTCGGATATTCTGGATCGAATTGCGATCAACCAGGCCCGCTGGCTGGACACGGTTCAGGAGTACGGCGGCCTATTCCACCGGGCAGCCGGCCGGATGGAAGCCATGATGGATATGGCCCGGCTCCTGGGCAAGCGCTGGCTGGGCGGTATTAGGGCCGGCGAAACCGCGTTTTCGGCCGTCTGACCCCCAAAAGCCAACCTTCCCGTTCGTCCGTGTTAGGCCCAAAAGGTCCACCCTTGCCCGATTTCCCCTGAATCCAAGACAATTCATGCTTCGCCCCCCAACGGCCGCCTGAATCGAGACTCCTGGTACACTGAAGGGCCCTTGGAAGCTGATTTCCCATTTGGCATATATTATATATGGATGTCTAAATAATAAAAAAGCTGCGATTCAGGGTGTCGGATCGGTCTGAACGGGTCTCAGCTTTTTTTCAGGGCCTTGTGGATCAGTTGGGTCATGTCCATGATTTCGAGGGGGACGTCGTTTCTGCGGACATAGGTGGTCATGGTGCGGACGCACTGCTGGCAGGCGGTCACGACGGCCCGGGCGCCCGTGCCCAGGACCTCCTCGATCTTGAGTCGGGTGATGCCGGCTGAAAGCTCGGGGTCGGTCATTTCCAAGTTGCCGCCGCCGCCGCAACAGAGGCAGTTTTCCCGGTTGCGGGGCATTTCCACCAGGTTAACGCCGGGTATGGAACGGATGACCCGGCGGGGGGCTTCGAAGACCCGCGCTCCCCGGCCCAGGTCGCAGGGGTCGTGGTAGGTCACCTTCAGGTCCAGCGGTCCGAGGGGAAACGGCTCTTGGGCCAGTAGGTCCTCCATAAACCCGGTGAAGTGAAATATCTCGAACTCGGGCGGGTACATCTCCCGCCAGATATGATAACACGAGGGACAGGCGAAAACGATTTTTTGGGCGCCCCTTTTCCGCACGGCTTCGATGTTGTGATCGATGAACGTGCGGACCTGGTCCTTCAGTCCGGCGCCCAGCAGGGGGAAGCCGCAGCACCATTCGTCCTCGCCCAGCAGGGTGAAGTTGACGCCGCGGGCCTCCATGATTTCGGCCATGGCCATGGGAATCTGCTGGGCCAGCGGGTAATAGGCGGCCACGCAGCCGGTGAAATAGACCACGTCGGCCCGGTCCCGGACATAGCCGTCTTCAGGCGCGTCGGGCAGGTCCTCGACCCAGTCGGCCCGTTCCTCGTTGTCCTCACCGAAGACGTTATAGGTCTCTTCCAGGTTTTCCCGGATGGCCTCGACCTTCCGCGGGCCGGCCCCGGCCCCGACCACGTCCTGTCGCACCGAGTACCAAAGGTCGCGCAGATGCAGGCCGACCGGGCAGACCTCTTCACAGTTGGCGCAGAGCGTGCATTTGAAGACCGTCTCCCCGAAGCGGGTCATATCGTCGGCCCCGATCGGCCCGCGGCGCATCAGCCTGGCCAGGAGTCCGGCCCTCGACCCGGCGATTCGGCGCAGTCCGGTCAGGCGGTAGAGTCCGGAAAGCCGCCCGTCCCCGGCGGCCGACACGGCCGGACATACATCGACGCAGAGACGGCAGCCCGTGCAGGCCGAGGCCTCGATCAGTTGACGAACGCTGAAATTCGAGTTGCTCAAGCTATTCCGTCTTGTAGCGGGCGATATCCGCGATCAGCCATTTTTCCACGGCCTCCGGCCCATGGATCAGGTTTCCGACCTCCGACGGGTCGTCGGGTTTGATCTTGTAGATCCAGCCCTTGCCATAGCAGTCCTCGTTGATCAGCTTCTGGTTGGTTTCCAACTCCTTGTTCGATTCCAGCAGCACGCCGTTGACCGGCGCCATGACCTTGCCCACCCATTTGCCCGACTCGATCTTGGCGAACTTTTTCCCGACGGTCAGCTTCTTGCCGTCAAAAGGCAGTTGGATATAAACGATCTGGCCGGCCATTTTCTGGGCAAAGTCGTCCATGCCCATGACCAGCAGGTCACCCTCGGGACGAACCCAGTAATGGTTTTCTTCGTAATAGAGTTCGTCCGGCATTTGATATCCCTGAATTTCCAATTACTCTCCTCCTTGTTGCAAAACCCGGTTCACGATCATGACCAGCGGGGCCAAGAACATATGGACCAGCCGGCTGAAGGGCAGATAGGCCGCAAAGGCCGCCACCAGAATGGCATGCGCGTACCATAGCCAGCCGTAAGCGTCCGCCAGACCTTGATGGCCGGACAGGGCCTGCCCGATCAGGCGTCCGATAAAGGCGAACCCCCTTCCATCCACCGCGCCGGTCATGGCCATGCGCCAGCCCTCGACCAGGAATCCGGACAGGACCATGCCCGCCAGCAGGGCCAGGCCGGGCCAGTCCGGAGGCGGCAGCCCCGGAACCGACGGGCCGCCGGCAAGACGCCGAGCCAGGGCCAGAAAGGCGCCCAAAAGAATCATGAGGCCGGTCAGATCGAACAGGACCGAGGTCAGGGGGGCGTCCGGGTCCAGCAGGGTCCAGGTGGACGGGCTTTCCGGCCACCAGGCCGACATGATCATGGCGCCCAGCCCCCACAGGCAGCGGACGACAAGGGGGAAAAAGATCAGACCATGGATAATCCAGCGTCCCCTGGACTGCCGCCATAGCCTTCTCTGAAGCAGGACGTCCAGCACCAGGGCCTGGAATACAAGCAGCAGCCGGGCCGAGAAAACCACGCCCGCGACCCGCATCGCCAGGGTGGCCAGTTTGCCCGGGGCCCCCGACGGCCCACCTTCCAGGCGGCCGGAGAGCCAGACCGAAGCCAGACCGACCAGTCCGGCGAAAAACAGGATGAGAGCCACGATGGATACGGTGTCGTTTACGGAAAAAGACGCGACGTGGCAGGGCAGGCAGAGGAGCCCCTTTTCCGGCAGGACCCGGGTGGCCGCGCCAATCCGGTTTCCCTGACGATGACAGAGCCGGCAGAATGACGGGTCGGGTTCCGGGTCCAGATAATGGACCCGGCCGGGCTCGAACGCGGCCCGGTCGAGGGGCCGGGGGATCAGTCCCCCGCTCCGGGCTGGAAAAGGGGCCACGCCGGCCAGGTGGCAGTTGACACAGTCCCGGTCCGATTTCCCGGACGGCGGCAGGGCGGTCCGCATCTCGTGACAGGCGTCGCAACGGGTCCGGGCCGGCTGGCGGGGAACCTGCTGGTAGTGCGGTTCATGGCAGGACAGGCAGTCGGTGTAGTTCGCCCCCGCCTGGGTCCGGGCGCCGGCATGAACTCCTTGGGCCAGATCGGCCGAAACCTTGTCATGGCAGGCTTCGCATCTTTCGGGTTTGAACGGCCCGGCCCCCGGGCGGGCCGGGTTCGGATGGCCCGTGTCGGAGGCCGCGTCCTCGTGGCAGTCCGTACAGGCGGTCCGCCCGTGAACCGAGGCATGAAATTTCGGCCCGTCGATCAGCCATGCCTCCCGGGCCTCGGCCATGCCGCACCAGGCCAGCACCAGGAGCAGGGCCGCCAGGCCTCTTATGATGTGGAGTTTGGGTTTCAGGGCCGAACGTCCTTCCAATTTTCACGGACCGTCTCGAACCGGACGGTCTTATTTCCCCATGACCTTATTGACGGCCTCTATGATCTTGGCCTCGTTGGGAACGAACTCCCTTTCCAGGGCCGGGGAAAACGGCACGGGTGTGAAAGGCGCGCCGACACGAACAATGGGCGCGTCGAGGTCGTCGAAACCTTTTTCCGCGACCATGGCCGCGATCTCCGCACCGGACCCGGCGAACTTGACCTCCTCGTGCACGATGACCAGGCGATGGGTCTTCCGGACCGAGGTCAGGATGGTCTCCTCGTCCAGGGGCAACAAGGTGCGCGGATCGATGATCTCGACGCTCACGCCTTCGGCGGCCAGTTTCTCGGCCGCGCCCAGGGCCAGATGAACCATGTAGGCCGTGGCCACCAGGGTCACGTCCGTGCCTTCCCGTTTGACGTCCGCCACGCCCAGGGGAATGGTGTAGTCGCCTTCCGGGACCTCGCCCTGGACGCCGTAGAGCATCTTGTGTTCGAGGAAGACGACCGGATTGTCGTCCCGAATCGAGGTCAGCAGCAGCCCCTTGGCGTCATAGGGCATGCTGGGCATGACCACCTTGAGGCCGGGCAGGTGCATGAACAGGGCTTCCAGACACTGGGAATGCTGGGCCGCCGCGCTGAGGCCGGCGCCGCAGGATGCCCGGACGACCATGGGTATCTTGGCCTTGCCGCCGAACATGTATTTCATCTTGGCGCCCTGGTTAAACAGCTGGTCCAGGGACACGCCGATGAAATCCACGAACATCAATTCAACGACCGGCCTGAGACCGGCGGCGGCGGCGCCCACGGCCGAGCCGATTATGGCGCTTTCCGTGATCGGCGTGTCCCGGACGCGTCGTTCGCCGTATTTGGCCATCAAGCCCTGGGTCACGCCGAAAGAGCCGCCGAACACACCCACGTCCTCTCCGGAGATGAACACGTCAGGGTCTCTTTGCATTTCCAGGTCCAGGGCATTTGTCAGGGCCTGCATCATCATCATCGTCGCCATAACATCATTCCCCTTTCCTTAGACCGTGTAAACGTCCTGGGTGAGTTCCCCGGGTTCGGGCAACGGGCTCTCATCGGCAAACCGGACCGCTTCGTCCAGACGGGCCGCGATCTCCGAGCGGAGCCCGTCGATCCGGTCCTGGGTCATGATCTCCATTTCCAGCAGCTGCCGGCTGAACCGGTCGACGGGGTCCCGGGTCTTCCATTCCTCGAGCTCCTCGGGGGAACGGTAATGGCAGGGATCGCCCTCGAAATGCCCTCTGTGCCGATAGGTCTTGCACTCGACCAGCGAAGGTCCCAGTCCGTTCCGGGCCCGCTTGATCGCTTCGGTGGCCGCCTCGTTCACGGCGATCACGTCATTGCCGTCCACGACCGCGCCCGGGATGTTGTAGGCCGCGGCCCGCTCGGCCACGTCGGTGATGCTCATGGACCGGTCGGTGGAACAGGAGATGCCGTACATGTTGTTTTCGTTGATGAAGACCACGGGCAGCTTCCAGCAGGCGGCCAGGTTCATGGCCTCGTGGGTCGTGCCCTGGTTCGAGGCCCCGTCGCCGAAGAAGCAGACGGCCACCTGGTCCGTACCCCGGTACTGGGCCGCCAGGGCCGCCCCGGCCGCCAGCGGAGGGCCTCCGCCCACGATGCCGTTGGCGCCCAGGATGCCCAGGTCCAGGTCGGCGATGTGCATGGAACCGCCCTTGCCCTTGCAGTAGCCGGTGGAGCGGCCGAACAGTTCGGCCATCATGCGCTTCAGGTCGCCGCCCTTGGCGATAAGGTGTCCGTGGCCGCGGTGGGTGCTGGTGATGTAGTCCGAATCCTTGAGGGCGGTGCATACCCCCACGGCCACGGCTTCCTCGCCGATGTACAGGTGAACGAAGCCGGGAATCTTGCCCGCGGCGAAGAGTTCGGAAACCCTTTGTTCGAACATCCGGATAGTAAGCATCCGGCCTAACATGCCGGCCATGGTTTCATGGTCGAGGCTCATGGGGGGCACCTCCTTGCTTTACTGGTTGATAAATACGGTTACGGCCGCGTTGGCTACGATGATCTGGTCGCAGTCCGGGGCGATCTGGGGAACGCAGAGTCCCTGGGCCGCCATGCCGCCCTGGACCGACGTGACCGAGGTCTTTCCGAAAGGCAGCATGCTCGCGACCTGTACGGTATCGACCTCTTCCGGCCTGGGCGTGGCGATCAGCACCTCGACCTCCATTTGTCCGGGGTCCTTCAAATCCACGATCTCCATGAGCCCGCACAGGCAGTTGCTCGAAATGGCGTCCTTGACCGCCCGGCAGGCCGCTTCGGTCACGTCCTCGCCGTGCAGGTCCACGCCGGTTCCCAGTTCCACGATGAACCGTTTTCTTGCCATAGGCCTCCTCTTTTTCCGGTTGCCGAAAATGGCGTCAGCGCGCCTTGCGCGTCCGGAGTTCGCGCCGGCCCGAAAAACGGCCGGCCCGGCTCCTAGCGTCTCGGCAGGTACAAGGCCCAGCCCGAAGCGTCCCGGGCCGCGTCCATCACGCATTCGGAAAAGGTCGGATGCATGCGGATGGTGTGGGCCAGTTCGTCGGCCGTGCACTCGAGCTGCATGGCCATGACGGCCTCGCCGATGAGGTCCGTGGCGCCGGCGCCCACGATGTGCACGCCCAGAATCTCGCCGTACTCCTCGTCGGTGATGATCTTGACCGCGCCATCCACCTCGCCCCGGGCCATGGCCAGGCCGTTGATCGAGTAGGGGAAGTCGCCGACGACCACTTCATGGCCCTGGCGCTCGGCCTCCTCCTCGGACAGCCCCACCGACCCGACCTGGGGAAAGGTCCACAGGCCCCGGGGGACCAGTTGGGCGGCAAAGGTGTTGCTCTGGCCCATGGCGTTTTCGGCCGCGGTCACGCCCATGGCCGAAGCGGCATGGCTGAGCATCCATCCGCCGGTGGCGTCGCCCACGGCATAGATGCCGGGCACGGAAGTCAGCAGGCGGTCGTCCACCTGGATGCCTCCCTCGTCGTTCAGCTTGACGCCGAGGGCTTCCAGACCGAATCCCTCGACGTTGGGCTTGCGCCCGCCGACCAGAACCCGTTCGATTTCGACTTCCCGGGGCTGGGCTCCGGACATCCTGGCCTTGAAAGCGGAGCCGGAAGCCTCAATGGAATCGAGACTCATACCGGTCAGAACTTCCACGCCCTGTTCCCGCAAGGCCTGGGTCAGCCGCTGGCTGGTGTCGTGGTCCTCCCGGACCAAAATCCTGGACTCGCCGGCGGCCAGGACGACCTGGCAGCCGAACACGTTCAGACAGGCGGCCATCTCGACCTCGATGGGGCCGCCGCCCCAGACCAGGACCGAAGCGGGAAGTTCGGCCAGGCCGACGGCCTGATCCGTGGTCAACAGGGCTCCGTCCAGGCCCGGGACGTCCGGGATGTCCAGGGAGCTTCCGGTGGCCAGGATGATCTTTTCGGCCTCGACGGCCTGACCGTCCACATCCACCAGGCCCGGTTTTTTCAGGACTCCCCGGCCCCGGATCAGCTTGACCTTGTTGTTGCCCAACAGGGCTTCCATGCCCATGCGGATATCACCGGCCACGCCGTCCTTGCGGCCCACGATGGCCGACAGATCGACGGTTTCCACGGCCGCCTTGATGCCGAATTCCTCGGCCCGGCGAATCTGGTGCAGAAGGTACGCGGCCCGCATCCAGATTTTGGTGGGGATACAGCCCCGGTTGACGCAGGTCCCGCCCACGTCGCCGGCTTCGATGACGGCCACCTGGCCGCCCAGTTGCGAGGCCCGGATCGCGGCGGCATACCCGCCCGGTCCTCCTCCGATCACGATCACGTCATGCATATGGATTCCTCGGCTTACTCCGGTTCAGTTTTGACAAAAAAGGCCCCGGGTCCGTCCGGCCTTAGACGATCAGCAGGGCCGGGTTCTGGATCAGTTCGGCCACGGCGCCCATAAACGCTCCCGCTGGCGCGCCGTCAAGGACGCGATGGTCGAAGGTCAGGCTCAGGGGCATCATGGGACGGACCACCACCTGGCCGTCCACGGCCGCGGGCCGGTCCATGATGGCCCCGGTCTGCAAAATGGCCGATTCGGGCTGGTTGATGATCGGCGTGCCCCAGGCCCAGCCGGAGCCGAAGGCGCCCGTGTTGGTCAGGGTGAAGGTGGACCCGGTCACCTCGTCGGGCAGGATGGTTCCGCCCCGGGCCTTTTCCACCACGTCGGCAATGTGACGGTTGATCTCGGCCAGGGACTTCTGGTCCGCGTTCTTGACCACCGGCACGATCAGGCCGCTTTCGAATTCGTTGAGTTGCAGGGCCACGGCCACACCGACATTGATGTCCTCCCAGAGGACGATCTTTCCGTCGATCAGGCTGGCGTTCATCATGGGCACGACCTTGAGGGCCCGGGCCAGGATGTAAACCAGGATGTCGTTGTAGGTCACCCGCACGCCGATCATCTTTTCCCGCTGCAAAAGGGCCTTTCTCAGCTTGACCAGTTCGGTGGCGTCGACCTCGGTCAGGGTTGAGAGCTGGGCCCCGACCTGAAGGCTGTGGACCATGTGGTCGGCGATGACCTTGCGCATGCCCTTGAGCGGCAGCATTTTCTTGACCCTCTTGCCGTCGATGACCTCGCCGGACGGGGCCGGGGCCGCCGGGGCGGCGGCGGCGGCGGCCGGAGCCGACCTGGCCGCTTCGATGGCCTTTTCCACGTCCTCCTTGACGATGCGTCCGCCGGGTCCGGTGCCGACGATGGTCATGTAGTCCAGGCCGGCGTCCTGGGCGATCTTCTTGGCCGCCGGCGAAATCTTGACCCGGCCTTCCGGTTTGGGGCCGGCCCCGGATGCGGCCGAGGCGGCGGCCGGTTTTTCAGCGGCCTGAGCGGCGGCCACGACGGCCCCCGGCTGTTGGACCTGGAGTTCGGCCAGTTCCTCCTTGGTTACCGCCAGCAGGCCGGCCGCGCCGCCGACGGGCAGCACGTCCTCGGGCGCGGCCAGGATGTGCAGGAAGCCGGATTCGAGGGCCTCGACTTCATAAGTCACCTTGGCCGTTTCGATTTCCATGACCACCTGGTCCTTTTCGACCCAGTCGCCTTCGTTGAACTTCCAGGCCACGATCTTGGCCTCTTTCATGGTCATGCCGAGTTTGGGTATCGCGATGGTTGTCGCCATATTACCTATCTCCTCAGGTTTTTTGATTTCGATTGAAGGTCCGGGGAGAGCGGCCCGGCCGGGGCCGCCCGTCCACCGTTTGCGGAGTTCGGCTTCGCTTCCGCCGGGCGATCCCTAGTCCATGAGCGACTCGATGGCCGCCTTGATCTTTTGGGCCGAAGGCAGGCAATACTGCTCCAGGGAGGCCCCGGGTATGGGCATGTTGCCCGAACAGACCCGTTTGGGCGGTGCGTCCAGCAGGTCGAAGGCCTTTTCCACGATCTGCATGCCGATCTCGGCGCCCACTCCGCATCGTTCCGTATCCTCGTCCACGATGACCACTCGTCCGGTCTTTTCCACGGATTTGAGGATGGTCTCCATGTCGAGCGGTTCCAGGGTCCTGGGATCGATGACTTCCACGCTGATCCTGCCTTCCAGCTCCGCGGCCACGGCCAGAACCTGGTGGACCTGGAACGAAGTGGCCACGACGGTCACGTCCGTTCCTTCCTTCTTGACTTCGGCCACGCCGAAGGGAATGGTGTATTCCTCCTCGGGAACATCGCCGGTAAGAGGCAGCAGCATCTTGTGGTAGAAAAAGCAGACCGGGTTGTCGTCCCGGATGGCCGTTTTCATCAGGCCCTTGGCGTCGTACGGGGTCGAGGGCTGCACCAGTTTGAGTCCGGGATGGTGCATGACCATGGCCGACGGGCAACGGGAATGCTCGTTGGACAGCCGGGCGTATCCGCCGATGCAGGCCTTGAAGACCAGGGGCACATTGACCTTTTTGGCGTGCATAAAGTGCCACATGGCCGCCTTGAGAAAGACCTCGTCGGCGCAGCAGTACATGAAATCGGCGAACATCAGGTCCGCGACCGGACGATAGCCGGCCATGGCCGCGCCCACGGCCGCCCCGGCAATGCCGGACTCCGCGATCGGCGTGTCCATGACCCGGTCCACTCCGTATTTCTGGACCAGGCCGGCCGTGGTGTTGAAGGCGGAGCCCTGCACACTCTCGCCGATGATAAATACCTTGTCGTCCCGCTTCATCTCTTCGTTCAGGGCCTCGTTGATGGCCTGAAGATACATGATCTGTCTCATGGTCGGTCCTCCTTTCCGGTCCTAGGCGTACACGGCGTTCTCGAGAACGGACGGGTCGGGGAAGGGCGCCTCGTCGCATTGGCGTTCGATCTCGGCGGCCTCTTCGGCCAGTTCCCGATCGATGCGTTCGGCGTCTTCCTGGGTCAGCAGGCCCTGCTCGAGCAGCCGGTTCCGATACAGCGCCACCGGGCACCGCTTCATCAGTTCCTTGACTTCCTCCTCGGAACGTTTCTCCGCGTGGTACCAGTCCGGGATACCCTCGGCATGGGACCGGAAACGAAGGCACTTGCATTCGATCAACGAGGGGCCTTTGCCCTCCCGGGCCCGCTCGACCGCGGCCACGACCGCTTCGGCCACGGCCACGACGTCCTGGCCGTCGACCACCACGCCCGGAATGCCATAAGCGGAAGCCATGTTGGCGATGTCGTCGAGCGGGTAGGCGTCCTTGATGGGCACGTACTGGCCCATGCCGTTGTTCTCGCAGACCCAGACCACCGGGAGCTTCCAGTTCGCGGCCATGTTCATGGCCTCGTGGAACGTGCCCCGGCCCATGGAGCCGTCTCCGAAAAAGCAGACCGACACCTGGCCCCGGCCGTTCTTTTTCGCGGCCAGGGCCCAGCCCACGGACAGGGGAAAGGCGGACCCGATGGTCCCGCCGCCGCCGTACATGCCGTGTTCCGGATCACAGCCGTGGAATCCGGTCATGCCCTTGGTCGTCCCGGTTGCCTTGCCGCAATGCTCGGCGAAAAAAGGCTGCAAGTCTCCGCCTTTGCCGCAGGCGTGAGGGATTCCGTGACCGCGATGGTGAGGGTAGATATAGTCGTCCTGGCGCAGAAAGGTCGTCCCGCCGACTCCGGGCGCCTCTCCGCCGAACGCGGAATGGTAAAAGCCCATGAACTTGCCTTCCGAGAGCATCTTGATGGCCAACTGGTCCAGAACTCTGGCCCGGGCCAGATTACGATACAATTTAAGCAGGTCTTCCTTTTCCAGCTTCATGGCTTCCTCCTTGGTTTTCCTGGTCGCATACAAACAGGGCGCACTGGCAGGCGCCCTCCAAGACCCGATCGATGTCAACGACCAATGGTCCCTCCAGATTGATCCGAACCGTCAGCCGCTGGTCCTTGGCCACGCCGAACTCTCGTTCCCCGTCCAGGGCGATCATGGCCGGCGAGTGGGAAACAGCGATTTCCTCGCCCGGTCCGAAGACCCGATGGGACGCAATGTCCAGCCAACAGATCAATCCCGGGGCAATGGGCGTTCGCACCCGCCGCTCCCCCGGGCCGATAAGGATGTGCAGGCCCTTGCCGCTTCCGGGGGGTAACGGGCATATGTGTCCGCCCACCGCCGAGAAACCGATGTGGTTGGGTTCGGCCCGGGTCAGAAAAATTTCCAGAATCGTGGACGCGTCCCAAACGGCCCGCGTCGCGGTGAAACTCGCCGCCGAAACCACCACGTCCACCAGGGCGATATCGGCCAACTCCCCGTCCCGCCAAAGCTCCAAACGCGGAGCCCGACGGGTCGTCTCTTCGAGCGGCAGGTTGTTCGAGGCGACCACCCCGGCGGCCAGCCCCGCCAGCGTGCCTTCGACCATGCTGGGGAACACGTTGTTGGTCCCGGTGGAAATCGGAAGCAGGGGCGTGTCTGCGCAGGCCTTGGCTACGACCCGGTTGGTCCCGTCCCCCCCCAGAGTAACGATGCAGGCCACGCCCAGGTCGTTCATGATCTTCGCCGCCCGCGTCGAATCGTCCTGGGTACCGCCCAGACGCATGTCCAGCAGTTCCAGTTCCAGGGCAATCCCCAGGTCATCCATGGCTCTTGGTCCGATGTGGAAATAGTCAGGCATGAAATAGACCTTTTCCACCCCGACCGAATCCATGGCCATCAGCAGGCGTTTGACGATGTTGGTCTTCTCGTTGTTGTCGAAAACGGATCCGAAAGCAACCAGCCTTCGGATATCCTTGCCCGAGGCCGGATTGGCGATGATTCCCACAGGCTTCATAATGTCCGACTTGTCCAACCCTTAAAATTTCATTTATAACCAGAGGCGTTCCGCGGTCGGCTCAAGCCGCCTTCCGCCTCGTTTTCACCCCGGGAAACCCCATGGGAACACACAATCCGCCAAGTTGTTTCCCTGGCTTTTTTTATCAACCTTATCAATTTTCGTCCAGATAAATATTCACTTCATGCACGGGTCGGCCCGCATCCGGAGAGTCGGCGGCGGTTGTATTGAGAGCGGAAGCCGCCGTGGATACCGGCCGGTCGTTGGGGCGATTACCGGCGCGCCTCCCGCGTTCGGGTGGTATGGTCAGGGGTCGATCGGTTCGGAACCGTCTTGATCCTCGAAAAGGAAGGGGTATAGCTTCCGGCTGCATTCCGGGCAGATGCCGTGGGAGAAACGGGCTTCGGAATGATCGTGGATGTAGGATTCCAGTTGAAGCCAGTAACCCTGGTCGTCTCGGATTTTCTTGCAGTTCGAGCAGATCGGCAGCAGGCCGCTCAGGGTCTTGACCCGGGCCAGGGCCTCCTGGAGCTGGACGATCAAATCCTCCCGCTCCGTTTCGGCCCGCTTGCGGACGGTCACGTCGCGGTTGCTGATCCGTTTGCCCATGAACCTTTCGCGTTCGTCGTACACGGGCCGACAGAGGTGCGATATCCACCGTTCCTCCCCCTCGCGGGTCAGAATCCGGAACTCGATGGCGCCAGGGGTCATGGTCCGGTATTCATCTCGATGGTGTGAAGAAAAAATCTCTCGATCCTCGGGATGAACGATCCTCAGATACAGGTCGGGATCGGCCGTAAACGCTTCGCGGCCGTACCCGGTTATGCGCAGGCAGGAAGGAGACATGTATTCGAAACCACCGTCCCGGCCGATCCATATCTCCCAGTCATGGGTGAAATCCGCCACCAGGCGGAAGCGTCTTTCACTCTCTCGAAGCCGCTTTTCCAATTCGGCCTTGTACAGGGCCATTTCGATCGTGGTGCGAAGTTCGCGATTGCCCACCGGTTTGACCAGGTACCCGAACGGGTCTGAAGATTTGGCTTTGGCCAGAATGGATTCGTCCGTAAACGCGGTCAGGAAGATGATCGGCAGGCCTTGCTCCCGCCGGAGGATTTCCGCTGCCTGGGTGCCGTCCATCTCACCGGCCAGCATCACGTCCATCAAGACGAGGTCGGGCGTCAGTTCATCGCAGACCCGAACCGCATCTTCCCCCGAGGAAGTCACCGCAACCACGCCGTAACCCGCCTCTTCCAGAAGGCCCCGAATATGTTCGGCCACGATGAATTCGTCTTCGACCAGAAGGATTTTTTTGCGGTTCATGCAGGCGCCTTTCCCGCAAGGACGGCCTCGGGCAGTGGCCGGGATCGGATTCTTTCGTCAGAAAAAGTGAGGCTGCCTTCGAGTCACCCGCTCTGCCCCCGCGGACGCCGTTAAGGCATTGAAGCTCCCCGCAGCCTTGCCGCGGGGAATCTTCGACATGTAAGGAAGAAACCCATTTATCGGGCTGGCGGGCTAATCCCGCGACAAGCCGCGGTGAATGCTCCCGCCCCGCATGTTCAATTACATCAGCGCGAAATCAAGACACCCCTTTACGACGGCATGATACACCATACCCGACTTTCATGCCATCAAATTACGTATCACAATTCCGGACGGGGGGTATAGAAAGCTGTGAAGTTTCCAGCAGAGATTCCCGGAAATAAGCGCAGCAAGCGGGATTAATCAAGGGAGCCCGAAGCCCCCTATCGCCTCGGTTTTTGCGGGTCGCAATGGCCGATTGTCGCAAACCGGCCTCGGTACCGATAGGGATCGATCAGATTGATCGCGCCGACGGGGCAGATGGCGGCGCAGTTGCCGCAAAAAATGCATTCGGAAGAACCGGCCACGAACAAGGGGCGGCCTTCCCCGCGGGTGATGGCCGAGGCCGGGCAGACCGCCTGGCAAAGAAAACAGCCTTGGCAGGTTTCATGGTCGATACCGATGGTCCCGTGCCGGACCTGTTCCGGGTCGGTGTAGTCCGGAATTCGAATCCGTTCCCAAAATTCGACCGTTTCCATTCGCTTCCCTCAAGTGATGGTGATTTGGGTTCCGTTTTCGTACCAGTCCACCGGATGGGTCTGCCGGGGCACCATGCCGTCCGGTCGCCCCACCGGCCAGCCCACGGCCAGGCTGGACGCGAACCGGTAAGGGTATCGGACTCCCAACCGCTCTTTCCAGCGGCTTGCGTACAAAAAGGCCAACTTGGTGAAGCCGACCCAGCACGTGCCCAGGCCCATGCTGTGGGCGGCCAGGGCCATGTTCTGGCCGGCGATACCACAGTCCAGGTCGGGGTTGGATATTCCGCGCCGGTCCTTGAAGATCATGATCACGGTGGGGGCTCCGTGGTACAGGCCCAACCGGCCCTGACCGATCAGGCTGATGGCCCCGAAGGGCACGGGATGCAGGTCGTTGGGTTTGAGCCGGATCAGCAAATTGGCCAAGGGACGTAGCCATTGAAATCGCGGCCGCCGGTAATCCACCATGGCCCGGATGATCCGACACCGCCTGACCACGGTTTCCGTCAACTCATCGATGAGCTGCCGGTCCCGCAGCACCACGAAACGCCAGGGCTGGCAGTTGCCGGCCGAGGGGGCGAAACGACCTGCTTCGAGAACCCGCCGGACCATGAACTCAGGGACCTGTTCCTGTTTGAAATTCCGGACGCTGCGCCTGGACAGGATGACCCGCTCCGTCTCGGTCCAGTCCCGCGAAATGTCTTCGATGGTGGATTTCCCGCTCATGTCCTCAGCCCTACTCCATCCGTTCGAGGATATGCCCAGCCATGGCCGCCTCTTTGAAGCCCGGGTTGCCTGCGAGGTGTTCGGTTTGTTTCACCTCAGACCTCCCTCGGCCATCCGGATACCGGCCATGTGCCGAAGCATGTCGTTGCTGCCCTCGTAAATGGTGTTCAGCTTGGCGTCCCGCAGCAGCTTTTCAAAAGGATAGTCCCGCATGTAAGAATAGCCCCCCACGACGTCCATGGCCGCCAGGGCGTTTTGCACGCCCGCCTCGGAAGCGAAGACCTTGGCGTAAATGCCCAGGGAAATGTCCCCCGGCGGGAAGTTGTCAAAGGTCCAGAGCGCGTGCAGGGCCAGCCAGCGGGCGGCCTGGGCCCGGATGCGCATGTCGACCAGTTTGCGCTGGATCAGTTGATGTTCGATGATGGGCCTGCCGCCCTGGACCCTTTGGCGGGCGTATTCCTCGGCCAGGTCCACCGCCCTCTCGGCCAGGGACGCGGACAAGAGGCCGATGATCGGATCGCTGGCCGAGACCACGTTCTCCAGGACCAGGGCCCCGTTGCCCGGTTCTCCGATCAGGGCTTCCCCGGGCAGCCGCACGTCTTCATAAATCAGCTCGGTGACGCTGGAAACGCGATGCCCCATCTTGCTCTCGAACTTGCCCACGCTGAAACCGGGCAGGCCGGCCTCGTGGACAAACCAGCTTGTGCCCCCGTCCTGGCCCCGGGCCGGATCGGTCCGGGCCAGAAGCGTAAAGAGACCGGCTTCGCCGCCGTTGGTGATAAAGCATTTTCGGCCGTTGACGACCCACTGGTCTCCGTCCCGGACGGCTGTGGTCCGGGTGCCGTGCTTGGGGTCCTTGGCCGACATCGAATCCGAACCGGACCCCGGTTCGGTACAGGCAAAGGCCCACAGGAGCCGGCCTGAACCGTCTTCGCAGGTTCGGGTCAACCACTGTTCCTGCTGTTCGCCGTCCCCACCCAGCAGGAGAGGCAGGTATCCCAGGGCGGTGGCGCCGAAGACGTCGGCAAAACCCGAGTCGTAGTAGGCCACCCGCCCCAGGACCAGGGCCGTGGTGACCATGTCCAGTCCCAGGCCGCCGTAGGGTTCGGGTATGGCCATCCGGGTCAGACCCAGTTCGATGCCCTGGGCCGCGGCGTCCCAGGGAAACCCCTTGGAATCTCCAGCGTCCAGGGCCCGGGCCACGGGCTCCAGTTCCATCCGGGCGAACCGGTCTATCGCATCGATGAATCGTTCCTGATCCCTGGTCAGACTGAAATCGATCATATCTCCCTCCGAATCATTCGTCGTGAAAGGTTGTGGGCAGGCCGGCCATGACCTTGACCAGGGCCCTGGCCGGTTTGATCTGCTTCATGAGCTGGGCCATTTTGCCCTGGACCTTCAGCTTGCGAGTCATGACCGCCTTCATCATGTCCAGTTCGCCCCGGCATATCTTTTTCCAAACGCCGTATCCGGCGGTCAGGGTGAAGGCCGCCTCCCGCTCCTCGGGGTCGGACAAAACCGTCCATTCATCGATTTTTCCGTGAAACGGATTGAAGTACTGTACCAGGAGTTCGCTGCAGACTCCCTCCTCGGGCAGGCAGACGCAGATCATGTCTCCCTCGTACTCCCGGGCCGCCTCCCGGTACTCGGAGTCCGCATTGAGGGTCCGGCAGAACTCGTCCAGCCATTCCCGGGTCCCGAACAGGGCCATTTTCCACCTCACCATTCAACCGGTCGGGAGTCCTCGGACCGGTTTTTTTTAGTTATGATTCTTCCAGGATGATCCGGGCCGCGATTTCCGCCGCTGTACCGGCCACGCCCGAGCAGTGGTCGAGCATGCCCGCCTCCAGGGCGGCCTCCATGTCCTCGGGACGACGCAGGTCGAAGGAGCGCCCGGCATGGGCGGTCTGAATGTCCGCGCAACACAGGGCGCCAAAGCGCTTTTCAAACTGCTCGACCAGGTCCAGAACCAGATCGTAGGAGTCCATGGCCGCCAGGGGGTCCTCGAAGTCCTTCCGTTCCCGTCCGAAGTACAGGCCGATGGCCAGGGCGCCGGCCACCAGGGCGCCGCAGGAGCCCCGGGTGGACAGTCCCATCCCGTCGGCCATGCCGCTGGCGGCCTTGAAAACCTCGTCGGCGGGTCGCTCCAGGGCGTCGAGAATCCCGGCCAGCGTGGTCTGGCAGCAGCCTGTGTATTCGTGTTCGTTGTGCCGGGCCAGCTCGAATGCCTTGCGGCAAAGATCGTCGATGTTTCGAGTCATAAGCTCATCTCCTGAGTCGATATCGGCTTGCTCCCCGGTCCGGGAAGCAACCGGAGCATTGGCCCCGGTCCTCCGGCATGGGGTTTTTCAATTTTCACCGGAATACTCCGGTCGAGGCTTACAGCCTCCATTTTTCAGGCGGACTGAACAGAATCCGCCCCCGGTCGACCCGCCGCGAGGCATGGCCGTTCTCCTTGAGTACGGATAGAACCAGCAGTTCCGGGCGGGAGGGAAAGGGAAAGAGAAGTTTGAGCCCGACGTGCCGGTTTTCCGAACGGGCGAGTTCATCAAGAATGTCCGGCGCCGAGGCCTCCCCGAGCCGGGCGTGGGCGGCCAGGGTCTCTTCGATCAGGTCCCGATAGTAGGCCTCGAACATGCCGAAAAAGGCCCGGCAGTCCTCCCGGCCACGGGCCAGGTCCTGGAGCTGGACGGGGTGGAGCGGGTCGAGCCTCAGAAGCTGGCAGACCTCGGTGAAACCGGGCCGGTTCCGATGGGCATCCGCGGCCAGTTCAACGAATCCCTGTTCGGCCATGATCCGGAAGTTTCGGCTGGCCTGAAGCAGCCTGGTCATCGATGTGTCGGCAAAGGCCGGATTGATCTCGATGGTCACGTCACCCGAGATCAGGAGTTTGTTTTTGGGGTCGTAAAGGCAGATGTGGCCGGGGCTGTGGGAGCCGTCGTGGATGACGAAAAACCGGCCCACCTGCCAGCCCTTGACTTCGACGTCGCCAAACATCCGGGTTTCCCGGCCGGCCAGGGAAAGGACGTCCGCCCGTTCGGCCAGGCTGCGGTACCCGGGAAACAGGACGCGTTCGCCCAGCAGTTTGACCGCGGTCATCACGTTCCCTGAATCGGGCCGGGCCTTGGCCTCCCGGATCGCTTCCCAGGCAGCCTGATACAAAGGTTCGTTGTACCCGTCCCGGGTCCGGGCGTACTCTTCGAACTGCACTGTCAGGTCGGACCAGCCTTTCCAGTTCGGAGTGAAATACTTTTCCTGCTCCCGAAAATCCCCCAGCCAGTGCTGGATGGATTCGATGACGAAGACCTCGGGCTCCGGCAGCAGAAATCGGACATCCTCGTATCCGGCTTCGAGAACAACGTCGTTGTTCAGGGCATGATCCCAATGGCCCTGGCTGACCATAAGGACCAGGGTCCGGGCGCCCTCCCGACGGCAGCGGGCCAGGATGTCCAGGACCCGGGTCCGGTAGAAGGGGTGCAGTCCGGTATCCAGGAGGAATACCAGGTCGCCGTCCCGCAGAATGAAGATGTTGCTCGAAGGCGGGGCCAGGAAGAAGTCCAGGCCCAGATTCCCCTGGAGCAGCCAGACCTCGGGCGCGATCTCCATGACCTCGGTTCGCCGCAGGCTTTGTTCGAGTTCGGGAAAACAAAAGGGGTGCAGAAACATGTCGCTGGGATTCATCTTGGTTCACCTCCTGGTTCATTTTCTGATGATTGAATAAGGCAATTAGGGGGCCAATGATGGTTTTTGATTGAATTAATTGAATATATTATGTTTATTATCAGAGCCCCTGATTCGCCCCCAAGGACGAGTGACTCTATACTGTCCTGTTCATGACCTTATAAGGTCACACAATCTTGACTTGACCCCTCGGGCCAGGCATGATGGTCCAGCGGGCCGGAACCGGCCCCCCAGGAGGCGGCCCATGAAGCCGATACCCGATTTTTCCAATGGACAATGGGAGTTCCTGGCCGCGCTGAAGGCGGTCGGCGGGTCGGCCCCGGTGGATGTGATCGCGGCCCTGGCGCCTCTGTCCCCGGGTCCGCTTCTGGACCTGGTCCGGCGCGCGGCCAGGCTGGGTCTGCTGGAGGAGACCGAGGGGGAGGGTCTGACCCTGGCGCCGGATATAGGAGACGCAATTCTGGCCCGGTTCCAGTCCATCAACCGGCCGGACCGTCTCCGGGCGATCTCGGACCGGCTGGACAAGCTGGGGTTGCGCGATCGCCTGGCCAACGGAGCCCTGGCCGGGCTGCTGTCCGCGGCCGGTCGGGCCTTCGAGGCCGCTGTTTTGGAAACCGACCGGGGCAAGCAGGCCGTCCGGGGGGGCGATCTGGAAACCGGGCTGAACCATCTGGAACGGGCCGTGGCGCTGTATGGAAAAGTAGCGGACGACGAGCGGGCCGCGTCCCATCTCGTCTCGACGGCCATGGAACTTTCCCAACTGCGATTCCTGCTGGGTCGGAAGATCGACCAGGTGCCGGACCTGTTGAAAAAGGCGCGTGACATGGCCGCCCGGTCCGGAGATCGCCGCTCGCGGGTCCTGATCGGGCTTCACTACGCCACGTTTTATTATTTGAACGACCGGCGCGAGGAGGCCCTGGAAATCCTGGCCTTGGAACTGGCGGAGGTCAAGGAACTCGGGGACGAGGACATTCTGTCCCAATGCGCCGAATTCTTCGGGTTGTACTACTACCTGACGGGCATGTACCGGGAGGCTTCCGATTATTTCGACCAGGCGCTTCAGGCCGCCGCGGCCCGGGGGGATTTGGCCTTGTACTGGCCGCTGCAGGTCTTTCTGGGATACTCCCTGGCCTGCCTGGGCCATTTTCACCGGGCTATCGGCCTGCTGGACGCCACCCGCCGCCGGGCCATGCAGCAGGGAGAGTCGGCTTTGGCCTCCTATGTCAGGGCCGTCCTGGGCGCGGTCCTGCTGATGATGAACAAGCGGTCCGAAGCCTCTTTTCATGTCCATGGGGCGCGAAGCGAGGCCGAAGCCCACGACAATCTGATGGCCCGGCATTTGTGCGACCTGATTCTGGCGTACAAGGCCTTTGAGGAGGGCCGGGGCCAGGAGGCCAACGAGCGGGTCGGCGAGGTCTTTTCCCGAATACGACAGGACGACCTCAAGGTCCGGCATTACCCGACCCCCTACATCCTCGAAATGCTGTACGAATTACGTCGCCAGGGCTATGAAGCCCTGGCCGGCATGGACTTCCGGACCGAGCTGGCCTGGATGCTGGAAAGTCCCAATTATCATCTGAAAGGGGTGGCCTTGCGAATCCGGGCCTTGTACCGGGCCGAGACGGACCCGGCCGACGAGGCGGTCCTGGCCGACCTGAAGGCCGGCGAGGAATGCCTGATCCGCTCCGGGGTAGCCGTGGAACTGGCCCGGACCCGGACGGCCATGGCCCGTTTCCATCTGGGCCAGGGGAGCCGGGACCGGGCCGCGGCCCTGGCCCTGCTGGCCTGGCAGGACATGTCCGGCCACCAGGCCGATCAGTTTCCCACCGACCTTCAGTTTCTCATCGAGACCCGCGACGACGCCCGGGCTGAACGGCCGGAATCGGAGGAGATGCTCGAACGGCTCTTCGAGATGATCGGCCAGCTGGCCCCCAGCCCGAATCTGGACGAACTGCTGGGCCGGCTCGTGGACGCCTTGAACCGGTTTTTCCGGGCCGAACGGGGCGGCCTGTTCTGGTTTTCCGACGACCGGCGCAAGCGGCCGGAGTTGAAAGCCGCCCGGAACATGACCCCCGAGGAGGCTTTCTCCGAGCGTTTTCGTTCCAGTTTGAACCAGGTCTTCCGGTCGTTCCGGGAACGGCGGCCGGTGCTGGTCCGTTCGGAGCGCAATAGGCCGGGTCCGGCGGGCGAGCAGCCCCTGTCCCTGATCTGCCTGCCCATTGAATTCAAGGGCCGGTTTCGAGGCGTGCTCTACCATGACAACTCGTACGTGGACGACTACGGGGACTTTCTCAACACTTCGATCCTGCGCAAGCTGGCCGGGCACGTAGGGGCCTATGTGGAACGCATCATGGAGTACGGCGCGATCCGGGAGGAACGTGACCTTCTGGTCTCAGCCCGCCGGCTTCAGATGGAAGGGACGGATTTGGGCGGAATATTGACCCGGAGTCCGATCATGAAACGCCTCCTGGCCGAAGCCGACCGGGCCGCGGCTTCGGGTTCCACGGTCCTGATCACTGGAGAAACCGGGGTGGGCAAGGAACTGCTGGCCAGGCGCATCCACACCCTGGGGCTCCGGCCCTCCGGGCCGTTCATCGCCGTGGACTTGGCCAGCACGCCGGAAAATCTGGTGGAAAGCGACCTGTTCGGTCATGAAAAAGGGGCTTTCACCGGAGCGGAGCGGCAACGGCCCGGCCGTCTGGAACTGGCCCACCTGGGCACCCTGTTCATCGACGAGTTGGGGGAAATCCCGGGCTCGATCCAGGTCAAGCTCCTGCGGGTTCTTCAAGAGAAACAGTTCTACCGGGTCGGCGGCAGCCGGATTCTGACCTCGGACTTCCGGCTTGTGGCGGCCACCAATCGCAACCTGGAGGAGGAGGTCTTGGCCGGCCGGTTTCGGAGGGACCTCTTCTACCGTCTCAACGTCATCCCGCTCCTGGTTCCCCCGCTCCGGGACCGGCCGGGCGACGCCGTGTTCCTGGCCGTCCACTTCATCGAACTCTTTGCGGCCCGGCTCAACCGGCCGCCCATCCGCCTGAGACCGGAGGACGAGACCAAACTGGAAAACTATCCCTGGCCGGGGAACATTCGGGAACTTAAAAACGTGATCGAGCGAGCGGTCCTGCTCTCCGAAGGCGGCGCCCTGGACCTGCGCCTGCCCGGAGGGCCGGCTTCGGCCCCGGGCGGCATCCTGGACGACGCACCCAGCCTCGACGAACTGCAACGGCGCTACATCCGGCTTGTTCTGGACGAGACCGGCGGCCGAATCGGCGGACCCGGCGGGGCCGCGGAACGCCTGGGCATGAAACGGACCAGCCTCTACGCCCGGATGCGCAAACTGGGCCTGTTCTGAGGCCGCGTCCGGCTTCCTCAGCCGGAAAAAATACGGTCGGCCCGCTTGGCCGTCCAGGCGGCCAACTGGACCTGGATGATGAAGGCCAGGGATATGACCAGGGCCGCGCTGGAACCCGAATCACCGAAGGCGTTCATGGCCAGGGCCAGAACGATGGACAGGTTGCGCATCACCGTGCCGTATATCAGGGCGATGGCCTCCTGCCTGGACAGCATGGCCCTGCCGGCCAGGATTCCGATCCCGTAACTGATGGCATAAAAAATCACCAACGGAATCAATATGTTCAATATAATCCGGGGGCCCGCGTAGATGAACCGGGCCTTGAGGGCCATGACCACGAAGACCAGGAGCAGCAGCCCGGCCGTGGCAATCGTTGGAAGACGAACCGCCCAGGTCCGCTCGAACTCCTCCGGGCCGTAGTGGTCCAGAACGCCTTTTTGAACCAGATAGCCCAGAAGCAGGGGCAGGAATATCACCAGGACCACTTGTCTGATCAGGGCCCAGATGTTCGTTTCCAGGGACGCGCCCAGCAGGACCTGGATATAGAAGGGGGTCAGAAAGGCGCCCCGCACCAGACCGAAGACCGTCATTTTTACGGCCGTTTCCTTGCTGCCCCTGGCGAAACCGGTCCAGGAAATCGTCATGCCGCTGCTGGGGATCAGACCGATCAGAAGCAGGCCCAGGGCCATGGACGGCTGGTCTGAAAAGAAAATCAGGCCGAGGCCATAGGCGCTGGCCGGCAGAATGACGAAGTTGATGACCTGGGCGATGATCTGGGCCTTGGTGTCCCCTCCCCTGAACACGTCTTTCATTTTCAAGGTCATCATGACCGGCAGGACCATGAAAAAGGTCAGGGGAATGACCAGCCTTTTCAAATAAGGGGCGTGGACCAGCAGGCCGAAGACAAAGCCGGATATCATGGCCGCCGTGATGGCCGACGTCAGATTATCCGCCAGGCGTTTAAGCAGGTGCCACACGCCCCCTCCCACAGCCAAGCCTCTGGATAATCTGAATCGTTTTAATCATAAAACATGAGAGGTTAGACATATTTTATAACCTTTTGTCTTATGTCAGGTCCCGCTGAGGCCGGGTCAGCCGATGCTTTTCAGATATTCCTCCTTGAGAGTGGCTTTCATGATCTTGCCCACCGGGGTCATGGGCAGCTCCTCGCGGATAACGATCCGGCGGGGCACCTTGTAATCGGCCAGGCGTTCCCGGCAGTAGGCCTTGAGTTCGTCTTCCGTGGGTTCGACGCCAGGCTCGGGAACGATATAGTACCGTCCCACTTCGCCCAGGACCGGGTCGGGCACGCCGATGCCGGCGGCCATGAGCACCTTGGGGTGCCTGGTCAGCACATTCTCGACCTCGACCGGGTACACATTGAAGCCGCCCTGCAGGTACATCTCCTTGGACCGGCCGACCAGGGTGATGTATCCGTCCTCGTCGATGCGGCCCAGATCGCCGGTGCGCAGCCAGCCGTCCCCTCCAAAGGCCTCCCGGGTCTCTTCGGGCATGCGGAAATATCCGGCGGCGACGGCGCCGCCCCGGATACAGAGTTCGCCGATTTCATTGGTCGGCATTTCCTTCGTGCCGTCCACTTGGACCACCTTGGCTTCAAAGTCCCCCAGGGGCTTGCCGATGGAGCGGATGGTGTGTTCGAAATCGCTTTCCCAGGGACTCATGACGACCGTGCCCGACGTTTCGCTCATGCCGTAAAGGTTCATGACCTTGGCCCGGGGAAAGGCCTCGTAGAGCTGGGTCAGGAGGGCGGGTTCGGCGTTGGCCCCGCCGCTGGTGATCACCCGGATGCGGTCCTTGGACTCCCACTGCTCGAACAGCGGATGGCTCAGCATCAGGGTGTGCATGGTCGGCACGCCGGCGAAAAAGGTGGGCCGGTGCCGCATGTGGGCCTCGATCACCTTGTCGGCCTTGAATTCCGGCATAACCACACACCGGCTCCAGGCCAGGACCCCGGCCAGAATGCCCACGGTGATACCGCCAACGTGGTTGAGGGGCGCTCCGAGGATGCGCACGTCGTCTTCATTCTCGCGGGTGTGTTCCACCTGGGCTCGGGCCGAGGCCAACTGGCTCTGGTGGGTGATGGCCGCGCCCTTGGGCCGCCCCGTGGTCCCGGAGGTGTAAATGATGATCATCAGGTCCTCGGGCCGCACCTCGGCCTTGGCCCGGTCCAGGACGGCGGCGTCCACTTCGGTCCCGGCCAGGGCATCGAACTCCAGGGACCCCTCGAAGCCCGGTCCGTCCACGAAGACGAAGCGCTCCACCGATGGGACCTTGGGCCTGAAGCCCTTGAAAAACTCGACATAATTCATGTCGGCGTGACGGGTCAGGGTCACCAGGACCTTGGCCGCGCTGTGGTTAAGGATGTAGTCCAGTTCGACTTCCCGGTAGCGGACGTTGAGTCCGACCACCACGGCTCCGATTTTGGCAGCGGCGAAATAGACGTACAGCCACTCGGCCTGGTTCAGTCCGATGATGCCGATACGGTCGCCTTTGCCCAGACCGATATTCATCAGCCCGCAGGCCACCCGGTCGCTGATCTCGTCCATCTCCCTGAAGGAGATTTCACGCTCCCCGAATATCCAACCGCTGCCCTTGGGGGCCCGTTCACGGGCCTCGGCCAAGGCCTTCCAGACCAGTTCCGTTCGAGAAATCTCGCGCATGTGCCCTCCTGCTTGCGGTGTGTTGATGCGTTCGCGTCCTTCGGGACGACAACGTCCGACGACCGGGTCCGCCGGCCGGTGGTCCGGGCTGACGGTCTGCCCCGAAGGAACGCTCGCCGATTTGACGTTTCGGGCCATGGTAATCCAACGATAGGGGTCCCGTCAACCGAGGGAAAGGGATGGCGGCCTTCAGCGCGGCCCCGTTCAGTGCTCTTTACGTCGATGGAGGTAGTTGTATCACCCGGTGGGAAACGGGTTATTTCCCGGCTTTGAGGCAGCGGCGGCAGGAGCCGTCGATTCGAATCTCGATCTTGTCCACCCGGCCGGAAAACCGGGTGGCCAGGGCATCGAGGTGCAGGCCCAGGCTTTCCATGTCCAGGCACTCCATCCGGCCGCAGCCGGTACAGTAAAAATGGGGGTGAGGGGGGTGGTTCTCGCCGTAGGCCGGACCGTAGCGAAAGGAGCGGTCTCCGGCGCTGAGGCGTTCGATCAGGCCGTATTCCACCAGCCGGTCCAGGATGCGGTAGACCGTGACCCGATTGATGGCCTGGGCCGGGCGAAGCCGATCGATTACGTCCTGGGCTGAAACCGGCGCCGCGCTGTTGCCCACGACCTCGAGGACCCGGGCCCGACGGGGGGTGAACCCCAGGCCGGAATCCTCCAGCATGGCCCGGTAATCGCACTGCTGACACATGGGTCCGCTCCCCCCGATCAGGCCGGTTCCGGACCGGCGTCCGAGGGGACGCGGTTCCGACGGAGCCGTTGGACAGCGAGGGAAATGAAAAACCCGGCCGCTGCGACCATGATGATGGTCGCGCCCGAGGTCAGGTTGAAGACATAGGCCAGCCACAGGCCGGTCGTGGTGAAGACGAGGTTGAGGACCACGGCATAGCCCATCATCCGGCCCAGGGAGCCGGCATGGCGTTCGGCGATATAAGGCGGTATGGTCAGCAGGGCAATGACCAGAATCAGGCCCACGACCTGGATGACCATGACCACGGCCAGGGCGATCATGACCAGGAGTACGTAATACAGGGGCCTGACCGGCACGCCCCGGACCTGGGCGAACTCCTCGTCATAGGACATGGCCAGGAAATCGTGATAGAAGAATCCGACCGTCAGCAGAATGACCGCGTTCAGGGCCAGCATGAGCCACAGGTCCGAGTCGGGCACGGTCAGGATACTGCCGAACAGGTAGCTCATCAGGTCCGCGTTGTAGCCCGGCGTCAGGTCGATCAGGATGACCCCCAGGGCCATGCCCACGGCCCACATCACGCCGATGACGGTGTCGGCCCGATGTTTGGCCTTCAAGGTCACCGCGGCCATGGCCAGGGCCGACAATATGGCGAAGCCGACGATGCCCAGAGCCGGGGCCAGGCCGAAAAAAAAGGCCAGACCCACCCCGCCGTAAGAGGCGTGGGCGATGCCGCCGGACAGAAAGACCAGCCGGTTGACCACGACCAGCGTGCCGATGATCCCGCAGGTCAGGCCGGCCATGAGCCCGGCCAGCAGGGCGTTGCGCATGAAATCGAAGCCGAGCGCGGCGAATACATCAGTCATCCGGATGAATCTCCAGGACCCGGTGCGGCAGGCCGTGGGCCACCAGTTCCACCGGGCAGGAGTAGGCCATTTTCAGCATACTTTCGGTCACTTCGGGGCGGTCGTGGAAATGGACCTGGCGACTGACGCAGGCTACGGATTTGACGTAGGAAGACACGGCCATCAGATCGTGGCTGACCATGACGATCGTCACGCTCCGGTTGAGTTCCTTCATCAGCTCGTAGAACTCGGTCTGGCCCTGGGCATCCACGTTGGCCATGGGTTCGTCAAGAAACATGACCCGGGGTTCCGAAACCAGGGCCCGGGCCACGTAGACCCGCTGCCGCTGGCCGCCTGACAACTCGCCGACGCGGCGGTCGCGCAGGGGCCACATGTCCATCCGTTCCAGGGCCCGTTGGGCCGCTTCACGATCGGCCCGGGCATAGCGAAGCCGGGTCAGACCGCTCCGGGGCCGGCCCATAAGCACCACGTCCATGACCGATACCGGGAAGCCCTGGTTGTGGCCGGGGCGCTGAGGCATATACCCGGTCAGCGGCGCCGCCTTGTCCGGCGGGAGACCCAATACCCGGACCGTGCCCCGCCGGGGCTTGAGCAGTCCGAGCATGAGCCGAATCAGGGTGGTCTTGCCCCCGCCGTTCGGACCGATAACGGCCATGAAATCGCCCTCGCGCACGGTCAGGTCCGCGGCCGTCAGCACAGGCTGGCCGTTGTAGGAAAACCACAGGTCCCGGATTTCAATCACCGGTTCGTTCATGGTCGGACTCCAGGAAAACCAGGGGTTTGGGCCGGGATCGGCCTTTTCGGCCGTTTTTCCCTTTCAACCCGGATTTTGCAGTTGTCTTCTACTGCGGCGCCAAAATCCGGGTTGAATCCATAGTGCAACTCAGTTGCAAAAATGTCAAACAAAATCAGACCGGTCAAAACCGGCGTCCGGGCCTGAACCCGCGCCCGCCTCACCTTCAGACCAGGCCCTGCTCGATCAGATCGTCGAAAAAGTCGGACCACGACAGCCCCAGCGCCTTCAGCCCGGCACGGCCATAGTGCATGTTGGCTTCGATAACCAGCCAGCGTCCTTCGTGAAAAACGACGTCCAGGCCCACGTCGTCGAACCGGGCCCGGTGGGCCGTGTCCAGGGCGAACGCCACGCCTTCCTCGGAAACGCCGTCCGATTCCAGGCCCCCCCCCCGCCGGAGGTTGGTTCTGAAGTCGCCGGGCGGGCGAACTCGCCAGTAGGCGGCCAGGAGCCGGCCGGCCACGATCACCACCCTCAGGTCCCGTTCCAGGGCCAAATACTCCTGGACCAGGGCCGTCCGGGTCAGCTTGAGATATTCGCGCCAATCGTTTTCATCCCGGATCAGAAACACGCCTCTCCCCTCCCCCCAGCCTCGGGGTAGTTTGGCCACGAAGGGCGGGGAAAAATGACGACCGACCTCCTCGGTCTGCCGTCCGAAAAAAATCCGGGTCCTGGGTCGGGGCAGGCCCAGCAGGGCGAACAGAGTATTCTGCCTGATTTTATCGGCCAGGTAGTAGTAGTCCCGGGCCGAGGGAAAGACCCGCTTGCCCGCGTCGGCCAGGGCCTGGGCATAGTAGTGCGTGGGGTAAAGAATCCGGTCGGCTTCAAGTATGGCCGCCCGGTCCTCCGGAGCGTAGTCTTCCAGGTTCGGCTTGACGCCGAGGATACGGACGCGGCGGCAGCCCCTGGGACGGAATCCCAAAGCGAGGCGTTGCGGTGTCATGCTCACCTCCTGAAGCATCGGGCCGATTTCCCGATACGGACCGGGTCGATTCGGAGGATTCGGACAAATCCTATTTGACACTTTTTTGAATGATAAGATAATATCATTTATACCTTTCGGATAAGGAGCCGCCAAGTGTCCGAACTGCGTCGTTTCCTGCGTCTGGCCAAACCATACCGAGTGGAGTACGGTCTCTTTCCTCTTTCGGGACGGGACGGTGAAATTCGGTCCAGTGTTCTCAAGAACATCAGCGGAGGCGGCCTGCTATTCCATTCGCCGGACCCGTTCCCCTTGGGCCGGCAGATTCTGTTGAAAATCCAGTTGACGGGCTGGCGGGAACATGGAGACGAGCTGATCGAATCCGAAAATGAGAACGAAACAGTAATACTGACGGCTATCGCCGAAGTCAAATGGTCTGAACCGGACCCGGAAGCGTCGGGCTTCGCCATCGGGGTCGAGTTTTTGGGCCGCATTTTAAGCTGAAATCGAGGTCTGGACTATGTCAGAAAATCTGCCCGTCATCCGCTTGGAGCTAAACTCCGGCGTTTTCAAGATCAAGACCGAGGAAGCGATCTATCACATCTCGGTCAGTCCGGACAGCAGCCTGAGCCGGGTGGTGGAAAAGGTTGTTGAAACGGAAAGCGCTCGCCAGACCGTACCCGCACTGGACCTGGACGTCTCCTCCGCTGACCTGGATGATTTCTACCGTGAAGTATCCGAGGAGATGTACACGGAAATCGGGCAGTTGGCCCGCAAACTCTCCCTGTCCATCAAGGACATTCCGGGGGAAGCCATCCACCGCGTGGACATTGAACGGACCGGTCGCGAGTTGGAAGAGGCCAAGGGCCAGCTGGAGGACATCGTCCAGATGACGGAAAAGGCGACCATGGACATCATGGACCTGGCCGAATCGATTCAGGACGACTGTTCCAGCCTGGTCGATCAACTCCAGACCATCAAGGACCTGGAGTTCGTGCAGTCCGGCGCCGCTTCGGACGACGACTGGGACGACGAGCCGGCCGAAGCCTCGGAACCGGCCCAGGCCCCCTTGACGGACCAGGCAGCCATCGCGGTCTTGAGCGCCGTCATCGAGACCGAAACCGGTCTGAGGGAGGCTGTCAGCCAACTGCCGGTGGCCGGGGAAGCGGACCAGTCCGAAGAACCCGAACCCGAGGCCGAGGCCCAGCCCGAACCCCAGCCCCAGAAAATCACGACGTATGAGTTCGAGACCGACGTGGTCTTTCAGACCTTGTATGAATTCTGCACCAATGAGGCGGTCAAAGATCATATCAAGGCCATGCGCGCCGAACAGGAGACCGCCTTCGACCAGGCCGCCGTACTCAAGACCCTGACCGATCTGGCCCCGACCGTAACCGTGGAAGACAATTTCTTCAATTTCCCGATCGTGGCCATTCTCAAGTCCCTTTTCCAGGCGACCAATAACGACAAATTCAAAGCGACCCTGAAAAAAATGAACCAGACCGCCGGTAATATCTTTCTCGACGCCGTGCTGCCCCTGGAGGGCCGGGTCGAGGAAAAGGAGATTCCCGCGCCGGCCAAGGCCCCCGCCGCCGCTCCGAAACCGGCCGGCCGGCCCGGCCTGCCCCAGGACCGGATCGATGCCCTGCTTGCCCTGATCGACGAAAACCTGAGTCGGCTGGAAGCGGAAAAAGCGCGACTCGAGGAGGCCGGTCCGGCGGCGTCTTCCTCCGGGTCCGCCATCTCGGGCGATCTTACGACTATCAAGATCGGGGATCGCGACCTCATCATCAATGCGGTCGAACTCTCCAGCGAACTCATCCATCGGGTCATGGCACGCTTGACGAGCATTCTCGAGGCCCTCAGTTTCCAGGACCTCTCCGGCCAGCGCATCTTCAAGATCGTCCGCCTCATCGGCGACATCCAGGTCCAGCTCCTCAGCCTGCTCGTCTCCTTCGGGGCCAAACTCAAAAAGAAGCAGCAGGAGGCCAAAGCCGTCATCTCTTCCAAAGACGCGGACAAACTGGCCCAGGAAGAGGTTGACAAGATGCTCGAACGCATCTCCAGCCCCTCGGACCTCAAAGGCCCGGAATCGGAAGGCCGTCTGGACCAGGACGCCGTGAACCAGCTGCTGGGCGATCTGGGTTTCTAAACCCGGGACGGAACCGAATGACCCGCATGTCCAAAGACCCCGACCAGGCGACCCCCTGGGCCACAGACCCGGAAGAGCCCGTGGTCGTGCCCATCGAAAACTGGATCGACCTGCACACCTTCCGGCCCGATGAAGTTTCCCGGGTACTGGACGCCTACCTGGAGGCCGCCCGGGAAAAGGGCCTGCCCGAAGTCCGAATCGTCCACGGCAAGGGCCGGGGCGTTCTCAAGGCCGGGGTCCTGGCCTTTCTGGACCGCTCCGCCCACGTGTCCGCCCACTCCCCGGCCCCGGAAGACCGGGGCGGCTGGGGGGCGACCCTGGTCCGGCTCCGGCCCGGGCCGCCGGCCGGCGCTTCTTGACTTTTGGTCCGCCGATGATTAGGTTTGGTCAAATATGAAAATCGAGGGATGAACGTGCTGCCTCAACAAAACAGTCTTTTGGACGGCCTGGCTTCGGTGCTGGGCCTCTTGCTGACGATATACATGTGGATGATCATCATCCGGGCGGTCATCTCCTGGGTCAACCCCAATCCCTACAACCAGGTGGTCCGGTTCCTCGACCGCCTGACCGAACCGGCCCTGCGCCATGTCCGGCGCATTCTGCCTTTCAGCTACGGCGGTTTGGACTTTTCCCCGATCATATTGATCTTGATCATCATTTTTGCGAATGACTTCGTGGTGACCTCCCTGCGGGCTCTGGGACACGGCCAGTCGGCCGCGGTGGTCCTGCCCCTGTTTCTCGTCAGCTTCATTCGGATGATGCAAGGCATCCTCTTTGCCTATATGATCGTGGTCATCGCCCGGGCCGTCATTTCCTGGATCAGCCCGGACCCCTACAACATGATCGTACGCTTCATCTACGGACTGACCGAACCGGTGCTCTACCGGCTGCGCTCGACGCTGCCCCTGGTCTTCGGGGGGCTGGACCTTTCACCCATCGCCTTGCTCGCCGTAATATATTTCCTGAATATCGGCCTGAGCTACCTGCAGGCCCTGGTTATCGGGGCATTTGGTTAAGGTCGGACCGCCGGCCTTGATCCGGCCGGCCCCGGATACGGCGTCATGATGGAGCCATGACCGGAAATCCCGAGGTTCCGCGGATGGAAGAACCGGCCTTGCCGCTCTATTGCCGGACGGGCCGGGACGGCCTGCGCTTCAAGGTCCACCTGACGCCCCGTTCCGCAACCGAGGGACTGACCGGCCTTCACGGCGACGCGCTCAAAGTCAAGGTCAAAGCCCCGCCTGTTGACGGCCGGGCCAACGAGGCCCTGGTCAAGTTCCTGACCCGGACCTTCGGCCTCCGGTCCGGCGCCATCGAGGTGGTCTCCGGGCATTCGAGCCGGAACAAGATGGTCCGGGTCGAGGGGCTGACCCGGGAGGCGTTCATGTCCCGCCTGGCCGACCTGATCCGTTGAGCGGATGAAAATCTGGGCCTTGATCGCACTGTTCCTGTTGGCCGGGGCCTTCGAGGTGACCAACCCGCGGGTGGTGGTGCGGTCCGAAGCCAACGAGTCCGCCCTGGCCGGCAGATTGGCCGAACAGGCCCGGGACTCGCTGGTTCGCCTGGAGAACGAGTTCGGCTTGATGCATCAGGGCCGGGTGACCATCGTTCTGGCTTCGAACCCGTCCGGGTACCAGGCCGCCCAACCCGACGGCCAGTCCGTGCCGTCCTGGTCGGCCGGCGTGGCCTGGCCCGGCCGTAACCTGATCGTTCTCAAGTCCTGGCGGGCCTCTCCGGGCCTGGATGTCCCCCGGGTCCTGAACCATGAACTCGGGCACCTGGTTCTGGCCCGTGTTTTTCGATATGCCAATCTTCCCCAATGGCTGGATGAGGGCCTGACCATGCACCTGGCCGATGACTGGGGGCTGGACCGCCAGGTGGCCATGGCCCGGGCCCTGGCTTCCGGAGGCCTGATTCCCCTGGCGGACCTGACCCGGGGCTTTCCCCGGGATGTAATCGGCGCGGAGACCGCTTATGCCGAAAGCTACTATTTTCTGTCCTTCCTGAAAGACCGTTACGGCCGGGGCGCCCTGGGCCGCCTGATCACCCACCTGGGGCTGGGGGCCGCCCCGGAAAGCGCTCTCTTCCGGATTTCCGGCCTCGGCGTCCCGGACCTGGAGGAGGAGTTCAAGGGCTGGCTGGTCAGACGGTTTTCCGTATTCTGGATAGTGACCGGCCCCGGGACCATCTGGGTCCTGTCCGTCCTGCTGCTGATCGTCGGCGTCATCATCAAGAGACGGGCTTCGGCCCGCAAGCTGGCCGAATGGGAAGCCGAAGGCCATGAACCAGACTCGGATTCTGAACGATCTTGAGGAGCTGGCCGAACGGTTGGGTCTGCGTGTCCGGTACGAAAAGCTGGAGAACGGAGAGCACGAGGCCGTTTCCGGCCGCTATCGACTCAGGGCCGAAGAGATTCTACTCATCGACCGCCGGCTGGACCCGGCCGGCCGAATTGCCGTCCTGAGCCGAGAACTGTCGCGCATGGACCTGGGCGGCGTCTTTGTCAAACCCTACCTTCGGGACCTGCTGGAAACCGGAGCGGACAGCCCCGCCTGACTTCCGGCCGGACGGCCCGGTTCAGCCGGAGGCATATCTCCAGTGATTGACCGATAGCTAGTGAAAAACAGACGTGAATCCTTCCAAACGGCCGGTTTTTTCCAGGCTTTTCGGAACGTCGGGTCTATTGGGCGGGCCCGCCCCGAGGGCGGGACGTACTCATCCGGATCGGCCGCGGGGCGCCCGCGTCCGGGTCGGTTTAATAATCTCCATCGTAATGGATGATGGACAAGACCGAATCGTCAATGACGGGATAGTTGAAATACCGGTTTTTGGCAATGGCACAATTTATGTTAAGTGCGCAAGACTTCAGGCATATCTGATCGTTTTCGTCAAACTCGCCAAAACAGTTGAGCCGCCCTTCCAGTTCTTCACTGGTCAGGATTCTTCTCATCCAGGTTTCCTCCCCCAAAAAGGGCTTCCTCCTCCCGGTTCGGTGGGTCCTCACACAGGATTCTACTCATAGTATAGTGCAGGTGTCCGTTCGTGGCAAGGATTTCTTTCAAATCGGGCCGGAAGGGACGTCCGCGAAAGTCGCTCACGCGTCCCCCGGCCTCTTCCACGATCAATATCCCGGCGGCCGTATCCCAGGGATGCAGTTCCTCCTCCCAGAAACCGTCCAGTCGCCCGGCGGCCAGCCAGGCCAGGTCCAAGGCCGCGGCGCCGGGCCTTCTGACCCCTTGAGCGGCCAGGCACATTCTCCGGAAGCGGCTCAGGACCGGGTCTGGTTTTTGCCGGATGCTGTAAGGAAAACCGGTGGCCACCAAAGCGCGACCCAGGTCGGTCCGATCGGTCACGGCCAGGGGGGAATCGTTCAAAAAGGCGCCCTGCCCTCTCACGGCCCGGAACATCTCGTCCCGAACCGGGTCGAAGACGACCCCGGCCATAATCTCCGCCCCGTCAGGCCGTCTGGCTTCATAGGCGATGGACACGCAGAAGATGGGGAAGCCGTGAGCGAAGTTGACGGTCCCGTCCAGCGGGTCGATGTACCAGACGTGGGTCGATGCCACGCCCGTCTCCCCGCTCTCCTCGGCCAGGATGAAGTGGTCCGGAAAGGCGGTGGATATTCTTTGGACGATCAGTTTTTCCGAGGCCAGATCGAACTGGGTCACCGGGTCGATCTCACCTTTGTATCGGACCGACTTGGCCTGGCCGAAGCCGTCGAGCAAAAGCGCTCCGGCCTCGAGGGCCGCGCCTTGGGCCGTCTCGATGACGACTTGCAGAAATTGTGGGTCCGGGTCGGGGCTCAATTGACGAAGACCTTGCGGAAGTGGTTCAACTGCTCCATGACGATTCCGGTGCCCAGGGCCACGCTGAGCAACGGGTCCGGGGTCAGGTTGACCTTGAGCCGGGTCTCCTTGGCGATTAGCCGGTCCAGGCCCTTGAGCAGGGCGCCGCCCCCGGCCAGGTTGATACCCGAATCGTAAATGTCTGCCGCGAGTTCCGGGGCGGTTTTTTCCAGGGCCCGATGGACGGCCTGGGTGATGGCCTGGACCGGTTCGGCCAGGGCCTCCCGTATTTCCGAGTCGGTGACGGTGACGACCCGGGGCGTGCCGCTGAGCATCTCCTTGCCCCGAATGTCATACATGATCGGCGTATCCAGGGGGAAGGCGCTTCCGATGGCGATCTTGGCCTGCTCGGCGCTGTTTTCGCCGATCAGGAGCTGATGTTTCTTCTGCATGAAGCGGATGATGGCCTCGTTGGCCTCGTCGCCGGCCACCCGGACCGACTCGGCGTAGGCAATGGCCGAAAGGCTGATAACGGCGACCTCGGTCGTGCCGCCGCCGATGTCCACGATCATATGGCCGTGGGGCCGGTCCACTTCGAGGCCGGCGCCGATGGCCGCGGCCATGGGTTCGTCGATCAGGTAGACCTCCCGGGCTCCGGCCATCTGGGCCGCCTCGATGACGGCCCGCTTTTCCACCTGGGTGATCCCGGTCGGCACGCCAATGACGATTCGCGGCCGGACCAGGGATCGGTGGCCCTGGACCTTACCCAGGAAGAACTTGATCATTTCCTGGGTCACGTTGAAATCGGCGATGACACCGTCCTTCATGGGCCGGATGGCCTCGATCTTTTGAGGCGTACGGCCCAGAAACTCCTTGGCCTCCATCCCCACGGCCACGACCTTGCGCGTGTCCGCGGCCAGGGCCACGACCGAGGGCTCATTGAGAATGATGCCCCGGCCTTTCTGGTAAATAAGCGTGTTGGCCGTGCCCAAGTCCATGGCCAAGTCCCTGGAAAAAAGGGACAAAATTTTATCGAACAGCATCGTCCAGATTCCTCGTCAGCCTGTGTTCAGGTTTTCAGATCCGTTAATCCGACGTAAATCAATTCTTCCGCCCGACGTCCTTGACCGGGAAATTTGACGACCGCCGTCCGAATGCCCAACTGGGCGTTGCCGCTGACCGACTCCAGAGGATGGTCGGCCAGCTTCTCGGTCAAACGGTCCTTTATTGTCTTTACCTTAAGAGCGGCTTCACCGTCAAGAACGACTCCGAAAAGGCCGAAGCTTAAATGCCCCAGTTCGACCTGTCCGCTGGCGTGGTTGAAGAGCATGCGCGTCACTGACCTCAGTATCTCCTGGGCCGCCGCCTGCCCCGCTTCCCTGGCCAGATGATCCAGCCGTTCGACCCGGATCAGCATCAGGGTCAGCCCGGCGCTGACCATGCCGGGCCGCTTGATCATTCGATCCAGGCGCTCGACAAAGTAGGCGCGGTGCGGCAGACCGACCTGGGGGTCCAGACGGCTCAATTCGGTCACTCGGCGGCCCAGAAAATCCATTTCCAGGGCCGCGGCCAGTTGGACGGCGGCCATCTCCTGCACCTGGACGGACGAACGATCCTGTCCGAACCCCCGGCCTCCGGCCAAAAGCAATGCCCCCCGCAACCGTCCGCCCCAGATCAGCGGATAGCCGGAGAACCCCGAAAGGTCGGCCAGAGGCTCCTCTGGGTACAGGATGTAGGACTTGCCGGTTCCGAAGTGTGCCTTGTCCAGAACCAGCGGTTTTTTTTCACGAATCACCCAGCCGGCCAGGCCCCGTTCGAGAGGCCAGGGCCCGGTCTGGAGCCGGATGTTGGAAACCGAGCGGTAATCCGCCAGAAAATAGCGGCCCGGGTCCGACGGAAGCACGGCGGCCAGCATGACCAGGTCGGTTCCCAGAAAGGCGCCGATTTCCATCAGGGCCGTCTGAAAGTCCGGACCGGCCGGCGGCCTTTGGCTCAAGGGACCTTCCAGCCGTCTGAGCATGGCCGCGGCATCCGACCAGGCCCGCGCCTCACGGGCCTGGTCGAGATTTTCCAGGGCCGTTTCCACGGCCCGGGCGTATTGATGGAGTATCTTCTGGCCTTTTTCCGTAAAAAGGTAACGCTGCTTGCTGTCCACGGCCAGAACACCCCGGGCCTTGGGCAGGGGCACGGCCATGAAGGACTTGATGGACTCGTCGACCCGGTAAAACAGCAGGCGCCGTGTATCCAGGTCGAATTGATCGACGTTGATGGCCTCGTTGTTTTTGTGGACGTAGCCGATCAGTCCTTCGCCCGGGCCGATCCGGACGTCGAGGTCGATATTGCGGCTCAGGCTCTGATAGGCCGCGACCCGGAGCGGTTCGCCCGGGGCCGGAGATAAGAACAGGACGGTGGCATGGGCATCGGTCGTGTTGCTGACCAGGTCGATAAGGCCTTGAATGGCCATGTCCGGTTGAAGAGGGCTGCCCATGCCTCGGATTATATACCGGATCGGACGGCTTAGGAATAGGTTTCGATGAAGCGTTTGAAGGAGCGGTCGTATGTCCGTTCCACGTCAGGCGGGAAACAGCAGGCCGGCAGCTGCTTTTTATGCAGGTGGTAATGGAGGCACTGGCAGCACTGGCCGTGCCGAGGGCAGCCCGAATAGGTGCATTTGCATTCAATGCCGCTGTCCTGAGGTGTCGTGCAAGCGTTTTTTTCGTCGGCCACGGCTTGATCCTCCCCCTGAAAGATTAACTTGTGATAAATCATTAATTCTTCGAGTGTCAACTGGTTTTTCCTTTTCCGTGGTTGACATACGGGCCGGGAATTGGGTAAGTTGAGGGAAACGTCAACATCAGACCGGGGGGTTGGGAACATGGCTTCTCTGGCTGTGGATAAAATCAAGAAAAAGGTCAACCTGAGCCTTTCGGACGGGGTCCAGTACGCCGGGTTCTTTTTTCTGAGTCCCTTTTCCGAGACGGGCTCGGGCCGGGAGACCCTGCTGGACCTGCTGGGCGGACGGGAGCGCTTCATACCGTTCGAAACCGGAGAGGGCCAGGTCTATTTCCTCAACAACGACCACATCGTCTGGGTCGCCAGCGCCCGCGAACCGGATGAACACGAGGCTTCGGTCCCGCCGGACCGGAGGAACGTGACGGTCCACCTGGCCGACGGCAAGCGCCTTCGGGGCGACGTGGTCATGGCCCTGCCCGATGAAAAAAGCCGGCTTTCGGACTGGCTGAACGAGTTGTCCAAGTTCATGGTGCTGCGGGACGAAAAAAGAGAGGTCCTGATCAACGTCAATTACGTGGTCAAGATCGGCTGACCCCGGCGTCCCCTCATTTCAGGCCGTCCATCCCGTTCGGGAGGACGGCTTTTGTACGGCCTTCAAGTCCGCAGGTAGAAATCGCCGTCCCGAACCACGGCGCCTCGGGCCATCAACCGCTCCAGGTGCTTGTCCATATGGGCCCGCTCGCCGAACTCGATGAACTCCTTGGGCATCTTGGCCTTTCCGTATAGAATCCGGGTCGCTACTATATCGGCCATGGTCCTCGGTTCTCCGAGCAGGTCCAGCAACCGGGCCTCGCGAGACTGGATCAGGGCCGCGTACCGGTCCCAGGCCGGTCCGGGATCGGTTTCGAACAGGCCTTGTTCGTGGGCGGCCACCCAGACCCGGGCCGGCGCCCGCCGGAGGCGTTCGATGGAGGCCAGGGTCGCTTCGATGTCCGAGTCGCGATCGCCGTACCAGGGGCCGAAAGGGGTCAGGTCGTAGTCGCCGAGAAACAGGAGGGCCGGCTCCCGGAAGAAAAACGAACAATGCCCCGGGGTGTGTCCGGGTGTATGCAGGACTTCGACGGTCAGGCCGCCCAGATCGATCACCTCCCCGCCTTGCAGCCCGCGGTCGACCCGCCGGGCCTGGTAATGGAACTGCTCGACCATGATCCGCTCCCAGAGCCTACGCTCCTCCTCATCGACCATGCCGTAGTAGTCCATCAGGTTGCCCAGGGCCTCGAAGGGCGGCGCGTCCAGGTCATGGGCCCACAGCTCCCGGTCCTGAAAAAGGTCCAGGTCCTTGAAATGGTCTTCGTGGTAGTGGGAGAGCCAGGCCATGTCCACGCCCGGGCCGGCCTTGAGTTCGGCCAGTCGCTCCCGGTTGGAAGCCGGGTCGATGATGACCCTTTGTTCGGCTTCCACGTACAAGGAGTGGCAAAAGGGGTAGCGCCCGTTGCGCAGCCCGGGGACCAGGGTCACCGGGCCGAAGCTGACTTCCTTCATGTCGCCTCCACGTTCACATGCAAACGATATTTGGGGCATGCTACCTTAGCCGCCGAACCCGAGCAACCGGATTGGGGGATTATTTTTCTGATGAAAGGTGCTATACTGGGCAATCAGAATTCATCACCCCGATCGGATTCGCAGCGCGCCCGCACCAGCAAGTTTTCGTAACAGCCTTGCGCGCCGAAGCGGAGCCGGGGCCGATTTCCGCCGATCAATAGAGTTAACGGAGGTAGAACATGAAACTCAAAAACGGTGTCGAATACATGGAGAGCCTGCAAAAGCTCAAGCCGGTCATTTACTATCAGGGCAAACGGGTCGAGGACGTAACCACGCATCCGGCCACGGCCCCTCACGTCCGGGCCGCGGCCATGACCTATGCCCTGGCCTCGGACGAGGAGTACAAGGACCTGGCCACGGCGGTTTCCCACCTGACCGGGCGAACCATCAGCCGCTTCACCCACGTGCATCAGAACATCGAGGACCTGATCAGGAAAGTCAAGATGCTTCGGGTCCTGGGCCAGAAGACCGGGACCTGCTTTCAGCGTTGCGTGGGTTTCGACGGGATCAACGCCACCTATTCGGTGGCCTACGAGATCGACAAGAAACACGGCACGGACTACTTCGAACGGTTCAAGAAATGGCTGACCTACATCCAGGACGAGAACCTCATGGTCGTCGGGGCCATGACCGACCCCAAGGGGGACCGGTCCAAGGGCCCGGCCCAGCAGCCGGACCCGGACCAGTATGTTCACGTGGTCGAGCGCCGGGACGACGGGGTGGTCATCCGCGGGGCCAAGCTGCATATGACCGGCTCGGTCAACTCCCACGAAATCCTGATCATGCCCACTTCGGCCATGGATGAATCATCCAGGGACTATGCCATCATCGGCGCGATCCCCGTGGACGCGCCGGGCATCACCATGATCTTCGGCCGCCAGGCCAACGACTCCCGGCGGGACCTGCTCGAGGACATCGACGTGGGCAAACCCTCCTTCGGCGCCGTGGGCGGCGAGGCGGTCCTGGTTTTCGAGAACGTCTTCATTCCCAACGATCGCATCTTCATGAACGGCGAGACCGAGTTCACCGGTGACATCGTCTATCGGTTCGCCGCGCACCACCGGGCCAATTACGGGGCCTGCAAGACGGGCCTGATGGACGTGCTGACCGGCGCGGTCACCTACCTGACCCAGATTCAGGGCACGTCCAAGGCCTCCCATGTCCGGGACAAGATCACGGAGATGATTCACCTGAACGAGACCCTGTACAGCTCGTCCATCGCCTGCTCGGCCGAAGGCTGGCCCACGCCCTCGGGGGCCTACATGGTCAACACCATGCTGGCCAACGTCTGCAAGCAGAACATCACCCGGTTCCATTTCGAAGTCGCCCGTCTGGCCCTGGACCTGGCCGGCGGGTTCATCGCCACCCTGCCCAGCGAGCACGACCTGGAAAGCCCGGAAGTCGGCGACCTGGTCAGGAAATACTTTTCCGGCGCGGAAAGCATTCCCACCGAGGACCGGATCAAGATCGGACGTCTGATCGAGGCCATGACCGGCGGGACCGCGTTGGTCGAGTCCATGCACGGCGCGGGTTCGCCTCAGGCCCAGCGGGTCATGATCCTGCGGGAGGGGGACCTGGCCAGGAAGATCAAGCTGGCCAAGAAGCTGGCCCGCATTCCGGAACGCAACTGATCCCTGCCCCTCGCGGCGGATATTAAAGAGGCGCACGTTCGTGCGCCTCTTTCTTTTTGTACACAAGACCGGGACCGGAACGGGCCCCCGTTTCAGGCCAGACCGGCGATCTCCCTGGCGATCCGGACTCTTCCTTCCAGGTCGTAGAGGTTCCGGACCACGATCCGGTTGGTCACGGGCGAGCCGGCCGCGTTGATGGTGAAACCGAGCAGGGTGCCCGTGAGCCGGGAGGCGGCCAGGTCCTGGGCCAGGTGCATGACCCGGAGGCGGTCCTCGGTGCTGTATTTGCCTCCCGCGGCCAGGGCGCTTTCGATGTAGGGCCTCAGTTCCGGATTGTTCCAGTCCGCTTCGGTGGGCATGGTCACCAGCAGGCCCCCGGCCACGTCATGGATGTGGGCCAGGTGCTCGGCCAGTTTCGACCGGATGTAGCTCAGCCCCGAGTTGGCCACGACCGCGTCGGGCAGGAAGACCCCGCTGGGATGGGTCGTCCCCTCGACGGCCGCGCCCAGGGCGCAGCCGTAGGCGGTCGAGGCGGCCATCATCATGTCCGTGATCTTCTCCCGGATGTGGGAGGTCTTGGCGTCCAGACCGTTGACTTCGGCCAGCAGGGCGGCCGTACCGATGAGCAGGTCGGTGTGGCCGGCGGAGCAGGCGCATTTGGACTGCCGGTGCAGGCAGGCGAAATACAGGGGCAGTTTGTAGCACTGGTCCCACTCGCCGCACATGAAGACCCGTTCTTCCGGAACGAACACGTCGTCGAACACGGTCAGGCATTCCACGCCAAGGTATTTCGAACTGAGCGGGCTTTCCATGGCGCCCGCATGGACGGGACCGGGGCTGGGCCGGGCGATGAGCTTGACCCCCGGGGCGTCGATGGGCAGGGCGAAGGAGACGGCAAAGTCCCGGTCCGCCTCGCCCAGGGCCCGGCAGGGCACGGCTACGATCTGGTGGGCGCCCGGGGCGTAGGTGGTGTGGAGCTTGGTACCGCGCACCACGATCCCGTCCGGCCGGCGTTCGACGATGCGCAGGTCGGCCGAGCCGGACTGCTTCGAGGGCGGCAGGGTCCGGTCGCCCTTGGGGTCCATCATGCCCCAGGCGATGCCGTACCCGTTGCGTTGCAGCGTCTTGATGAAGGCCTGGTACCGGGGGAAGTAGTCTGTGCCGCGGGCCTGGTCCACATCATGAATCATGGCCCAGGTCACGGAAAGCATGTTGGACATGCAGCCGGCGCAGACCCGCCGGCCGCTGACCTCCCGGGTCAGCCGGGCCTTGATGGTCACGTCCTCGAAACTGGTCTGGATGTGGTGACCGATCCGGGAGACGTCTTCGTCGATCAGGGGCGATCGGACCGAATAGTCCGCCCGGGTTTCCGGGGCCGAGGCCGCGTCATACCCGGCGGCCAGATGGTTGACCGTCTGGCGCAGCAGCGGATGGTCCCAGACGCGTTCCGCCCTTTCCCCTCGAATATAGACCTCGGGTGAAAAGGCTTTCAGGCTTTCGATATACTCCTTGCCGGTCAGCAGGGCCATGTCGGTTCCTCCCCTTCTGGCGATCGAATTTTCCGATGATCCATGTCCGGCTTTATATCATCCCCAGACGACCGAGGGAAGCACTTGGACGGGAGCGGGCGCCGGCCCGCTCCTTTCTCTTCCGACTACTTGCCCGTCCAGATCAATTCCTCCAAAGGCGAGGCCTTTTTGATCAGGCCGCGTTCGAGCATGAAGGTCTGCATGGCCGACCAGCGGGCCGGGTCCTGGCTCGGGCTGCCCTTGAAAAAGGGCAGCGTGGCCGCAAAGGCCCGGCGATTGAGTTCGTCCCTCAGGTCCGGGTGCAGTTTCAGAAATATCCTCATGCTGCCCTCGGGGTCGGCCAGGGTCTGTTCGATGCCCTTGGTCAGGGCGGCCATGAAGGCCCGGACCCGGCCGGGGTTCTCCTGGACCGTCCGGGCGTTGGCAATGACGACCAGTTCGTAGAAGTCCGGAATGCCGTGTTCCTCCAGGGGGAAGATGCCCACCGGCTTGCCCTCGAGTTCGATCTGGATGGCCTCGTAGTTCCGGAAGGCCCCGATGACGGCATCGGCCTGGCCGGCCAGAAGCGGCGGAGACAGGTTGAATCCGACCCGGAAGGTTTCGTAATCCGTTTTCCCGAGTCCGGCCTGTTCGGCCACGGCCTCGAACAGGACCCGGTAAAGGGGTTCGATCGAGTACCCGATGCGTTTGCCCTTGAGGTCGGCCGGACTTTTAAAGCCGGAGGATTTTAGAAAAAGAATCGTGCTCAGAGGGTGCTGGATCAGGGCGCCCAGGGAGACCACCGGCAGTCCCTTTGAACGGGCGATGGTGACGGTGGGCTGGTAGCTGACGGCGAAGTCCATGCGGCCGGCGGCCACCAGCTTGAGCGGATCGGCCGGGTCGGAGGGCACGAGCAGTTCCACGTCGAGTCCCTGGTTTTTGAAATAACCCTGGTCAACGGCCAGGTACAGGGGCACATGGTCCGGATTGGGGTACCAGTCCAGCATGCAGGTCGTTTTGTCCATGGCCCCGGCCCGTCCGGCCAGAAGCAGGGTCACGGCCCAGAGGATCAACATGAGTTTTCGCCAGATCGTCCTTGTTCGCATGAGTGGAACCTCCTTTTGATTTCAAGACGAAAGACGGCGGAACCGCCAGGGAACCGCGATGCGTTCCAGGGCGGCCACCAAAGCGTAGAGTCCGACGCCCAGGACGGAAAGCCAGACGATGGCCGCGAAGACCATCTCGACCTGCAACTGGGCGTTGGCGTGAATCATCAGATAGCCCAGGCCGCCTCGGGCGCCCACCCATTCGCCGATGACCGCGCCGATGACGCTGACGGCCACGCCGATCCTGAGGCCGGAGAAGACGAAGGGCAGGGCCTGGGGCAGGCGCACCTTGACGAACTTCTGCCAGGGCGAGGCTTCGAGAATGGTGAGCAGGGCCAAAATATCCGGATCGGCGGCCCGCAGGCCGTCCACGGTGTTGATGACGATGGGGAAAAAGACGATGACCGCGGCCATGACCACCTTGGAGCCCAATCCGTAGCCGAACCAGAGAATCAGCAGGGGGGCCACGGCAAAGACGGGTACGGTCTGCGAGGCGATGACCAGGGGCATGATGGCTCGTTCCAGAATGCGGGAGGCGTGGATCAGCAGGGCCAGACCGATGCCCAGGACCAGGGCCAGGGCGAAGCCCAGGCCGATTTCGGCCAGGGTGGTCAGGGCGTGACCGGCCAGGAGATCGGCCCGGCGCCACATGGTCGCGATGATGACGGAGGGGGCGGGCAGGAGATAGGCCGGAATCCGCCAGTACCAGACCGCCGCCTGCCAGGCCAGACCGAGCAGGGCCAGCAGGGCGGCGGGCAGGGCCACGTCCACCAGTCTTTTCATGCCGCGACCGGGGTGATCTCGTCGGCCAGCAGCCGGAGGAGATCGGCCTTGCGCCGGACCAGGTCCGGGCGGGTCATGGCCCGCGGACGAGGATCGGTCACCCGGACCACCTCCTTGACCCGGGCCGGCCTCGAGGTCAGTACGTAAATCCGGTCGGCCAGCACCAGGGCCTCTTCCACGTCATGGGTCACCAGCAGCACGGTCGGCCGGAAGCGGGCCCAGACCTTGAGCAGCCACTCCTGCATCTGAGCCCGGGTCATGGCGTCCAGGGCGCCGAAGGGCTCGTCCAAAAGCAGTATCTCCTTCTGGCAGAGCATGGTGCGCATCAGGGCCACCCGCTGCCTCATACCCCCGGACAGCTCGTCCGGCCAGCGGTCTTCGAAACCGGACAGGCCGAAAACGTCCAAAAGGCCTCTGGCCCGACGGCGGGCTTCGGCCTTGGGCACGCCCTGGGTCTCGAGGCCCAGGATCGCGTTGTCCAGGGTCCGTCGCCAGGGCAGCAGCAGGTCTTTTTGCTGCATGTAGGCCAGGCGGCCGCGCAGATGGGGAACGGCCCGCCCCTCGAGCAGCAACGATCCGGCGTCCGCCTGGATCAACCCGGCCAGAAGGTTGAAAATCGTGCTCTTGCCGCAACCGCTGGGGCCGATCAGGGCGACGAACTCGCCCGCCGCCGCTTCGAGGTCGAGCCCGTCCAGAACCGGCGTCCCCGGGCGCCGGTCGCCAAAGGCCTTGACCAACCCCTGGATTTCAAGCAACGGTTCGCCGGGACTCACGGTTATCCTCCCAACCGGGTCGGGCTATAGTCGCCAGACATGGTCGCAATGCTCCATCAGGCGTTCCATTTCCCGGCGCTCCCGCCGCGAAAGTCCGCCGGAGCCCAGCTTTTCGCCAAAGTATCCGTTGGCCACCACGGTGGCGGCCCGGTCGAAGACCCGGATGACTTCCCGGCTGGAGCCGGCCTGGACGTACATGCTCAGGTCGTTGACGAACAGCACGTTCCGACCGGAGCGCTCGAAGGCGAGAAACAGGCGTTCTATCCGGACGGCGTTGGCTTCGGCCTTGGCCCGGGCCTCCGCTTCGGTGGCCGAACTCAGGCGGGGCGGTTCGATCGGCGCGTTCAGGTAGAGCACGCCCCGGTCCGTGGGCGGCGTCAGACGCCCGCCCACGCCCGAAAGACCGCGCCGGGCCGCGATGTCCGGGGGGATGTCCGGGGCCAGATCCACGATCGCGATCCGGTCGCCGGACAGTTCGGAACAGGCCTGGTCAAGCAGTTTCCGGGCCAGGGTGGTCTTGCCCGTATTCACGTCGCCCACGATCAGGGTGCACCGGCCAAGGCAGCGGCCCCAGTCCGGCTCGGAGGATGCGTTCGTCATTCCGGGCCGTCTAAACCACCAGCACCAGCCCGATCAGGCTGGCACAGGGAATCTGGTCCCGCGGGGAATCGTTGCCGATGGGCACCAGGTTCCAGCCCACCTGATGGGCGATGCTGAACACGTCGAAGCCGCAGGCCTCCATGGCCGGCCTGGCCTGCAAGGGGTGGGCGCATTCCCGGCCCTCGAGCACGGCGCAGGTCGTTTGAGGCAGACAGAGGGAGCACTCGCCGGCGGCAAAGCCCATGGCCAGGGGAAAGCCCATGTGAAAGGCCCGGCCCTCGAGTCTGGCCACCATTTCCTTGTGTCGCAGTTCGCCGGGCACGTGCCGCCGGCGCCACTCCGGGCCCACGAAGTCCTCCACTTCGGCGTCCATCTGGAACAGGATGCCGTGGTTGTACTCGGCGACGATGGCCCGGGTCACGTCCGGCTTCAAGGGGTTGTGGGGCGGGCACATGATGCTGCTCCCGTAGTATTTGCAGGCCGGGATGAAACAGCGGGCCCAGGCGCTGGTCTTGACGACCAGTTCCCGGGCCGGAACGATCACGGCCCGGTCCGCGCCCAGTTCGATGGCGTATTGTCGGAGGGTCTCCAGTTTCCTTTCTTGATCCATGTTCATCTCCTCCCCGGGACAGCCGCAGCCGTCCGCTCAGAATCCCAGTTTGGCCGCAAGGAACCGGGCGGCCAGGAGCGTGGTGATCAACAGGGCCAGGATGGCCAGGACGTTAAGGAGCAGTCCGTTTTTCCGGTCTCCGACCGTGTCTTTCCGGTTCAACAGAATCAGGAGCAGCAGCAGGATCAGCGGCGTGCCGCACAGACCGAAGGCCAGCATGGTCACCAGGAGATAAAGGAAGCTGCCCTTGAGCAGCGGAGCGACCAGGCTGAGCAGGCAGCCGAATCCCACCACGGCCTTGAAACGGGCGTCCTTGACGCTGAGTTCCCATTTCATCTTGTCGGCCAGAAAATACCCGGCCGCCAGAAAGGTGGGCATGATCGTGGACAGGACGGCGGCCCAGATGCCGGCCAGGAGCATGGCGTTGGCGTACGGCCCCAGCAGGGGTTGCAGGACCCGGGCCAGGTCGAGGGCGCTGCGCACCTCGATGCCCCGGGGGTGCAGCACGGTGCCGGCGGCCAGAAAAATAGCCACGCTGTACAAACCGAAGGCCACGAACATGGACAGGAAGGTGTCCGTCCAGGCCAGGCGCATCTGGCCGGCCTTCCAGCCCCGGGCGTTGACGTTGTAAGTGTGCATGCCGATGATCGTCACGTGGACCGCCCCGCCCATGATGCCGGCCATCATCAGCGCGCCCTGCACGCCGCCCGGCAGGCGGGGCGCCAGCCCTTTGACCACCTGGGCCAGGTCCGGGGCCACCTTGACCACGGTGACCACGAAACAGAGAACCACCAGGGCCACCAGGACCTTGCAGATTCGCTCGACCAGCTTGTACCCGCCGAAGCCGACCAGAAGAAAGATCAGGACGGCGTAAATCAAGGGCCAGAGCGGGGTCTGGAAGCCGGTGACCAGCCCGGTCACGTCGGCCAGGGCCTTCATGAGCACGGTCGAGGCCAGCCAGGTGGCTGCCAGGGCGTCGATCATCAGAATCCAGGCCAGGGGCCCGCCCCAGGTCGATTCGACCAGGGAGATGATGCCCCGACCGGAGAGCAGGCCGATCTTGGCCGCCATGAACTGGGCCACAAAGGCCAGCAGGGCGCTCAGGATGATGACCCACAGGACCTGGTAGCCGTAAAGCCCGCCGGCGATGGATACGCTGGCCATGGTCGCCGGTCCGCAGGCCACTGCACTGACGATCCAGGCCGGTCCCATCCGGCTGACGAACTCGCTCCAGACGGGCCTCTCGCTGGCAGCCACTCCTTGTTCAACCGCCATGTTCCGTTACCTCCCGGGTGTCAAAGTGCAGAAAGCCTCGATGGTTCCGAATCGCTCTTATGGCCGACTGCCTGAAAAATGGTCCCAACCCGCGGACCGGACCCGGCGGACGTCACCGCCCGGTCCGATGAGCCTGAGGCCCTGTCCGACCTCGGTCAGCCGGCCGATTTCCGCGACCGGCGCCCGGCCCGCTGAAGCGACCGCCCGGCGAACGGCTTCGACCCGGTCGGCCTGGCAGGTGATGATGAGTTCGTAATCGTCGCTCTCGCCCAGAACCAGGTCCCGGGCCTTGATCTCCAGCGCGGCCGCGGCCTCTTTCAGGTCGTCGTCCAGGGGCAGCCTCTCCAGAAAGAGGTCGGCCCCCAGCCCGCTTTCCCGGCAGACGTGGCCCAGGTCGCCCAGCAGTCCGTCACTGGTGTCGATCATGGCCGAAACCAGACCGGAACGGGCCAGGGCCCTGCCTTCCCGGGCCCGATGAACCGGCCGGTTATATGCCTTGATCAGGGGATGTCCGGAAAGGTCCTCGTCCGGCCCGGCCTTTTGCAGAAGCTTCAGCCCGGCCGCGGACCGGCCGGGGAAGCCGGTCACCAGAACGGCGTGGCTGAGGCGGCCCGTGGAGCGGCGCACCAGGAGTTCCGGTTCCACCGCACCGATCAGGGTGATGTCAATGAAGTCGGCTTCGGTCGTCGCGGTCAGATTGCCGCCGATGACGGCCGCGTCCATGGGTCCCAGTTCGT
>Ga0180009_10000420_pt1 | contig 60282 bp, 64 predicted proteins | sample OS_PC_MetaG_FD_123537 | JGI IMG/M metagenome (GOLD analysis project Ga0180009, IMG submission 123537) | Groundwater microbial communities from the Aspo Hard Rock Laboratory (HRL) deep subsurface site, Sweden - OS_PC_MetaG | ecosystem: Environmental > Aquatic > Deep subsurface > Groundwater... | reverse complement strand
GGAAATCGCCGCGCGCGCATGAGACCCCCACTCGGGCTACGCCCTCGCGGCAGCCTCATGCGCGCACAAAGAGTGGCCGATTTTTGCGCCGCCGCCTGGCCGGGTTTTACTCCGCCGTTGACACTATCAACGTCAAAATCCCAAAGTGGTTTGCCGAGCGCCTGAACATTGGCCACCATCGTCAAATCGATGTTTTTGCGGTTTTCAGTCGCTGCGCGTTCATAAGAAAGGTGGAAAAACAAAGCAAAAAGCGGCGCTATGAGCAGCAACAATGCGGCACATACGATCTGAATAAAACGCTTCTCGACGGAGTGTGCGTACATGGTTCCCCTCGTGCCCGATAATCATTTTTGGCACGCTTCTCAGCGGCAGACTGGCATTTCGGGATTAATTTATGCTGAAATTCTTCCATCAGTGCATTGTCAGAACAAGACTCTTGAGCGAGGCAGGGCGGCCGCCTGGCCTCGCGGAATGGTCCATAGTTTTCTCGAAGATCGGATTGACTGAGCGAAAGACAGGCGGGCAGCAATCCGACTTTGCATCCGTGGTAGCCCCCACGATCTTCAGCGGATTGGCTTTTCTTTCCGGACTCGCGTCACATGTTGCTGCCCGCTGCCGGCGGACGCTTCCGCCAGGCATTCCCCGACACTGCTTTTTGGTGCCCGATCGCAAACAGGCGACGCATATAGTCAGTATTGAATGGATCCGTGATTTTGTAGGCAACGACCTCATCAAGGTATGTGAGATTGAAGTTGATCCCCGCCCGCTGCGTCAAAGCATATGTCGCGTTGACGGTGGATCGTGCATGCGTCTTGACGAGTGTTGAATAGGCTCTACCCGCGATCGCCAGCGTCGCCGATTTCACGGACTCGAACTCAGGATCGAGAGTACCGTTGAGAATGATATAGAGATCAACCTTTCCCTGCTTGATCGGCGGATCGATATCGGCTGATGCCAGGAGAGATTCGGGCGCCGTGAACAATTGCGTGGTGGCACCGCCATCGGCATGCATTTCCTGGAATCGTTTGCCGTCCACTTTCACGTCAATCATCACCGGCGGGAACACGGCGGGGATACTTGCCGAGGCGATGAGCACATCGCGGAACAGATCCAGCGCCTGATCGTCGCTGCTTGCGGCGATTGCGCCCATATCCCAGATGACAGTTCGCTGTGCGTCCAGATTGGTCGTGACGACAAAAAAGCGGCGCCCTTTCTCATGTTCAGCCGCTATGTTCCGGAGCATATCGTTGGTGACGTAACGCGCCACCAGATGCCGCAGTGGTGTTGCGTCGGAGATAGCGGACCCAAAAAACAAAGCGGCCGGTCGCGGTTTGAAAAGCGTTTCTGCAACTCCGCTTGTATACAACTCAGTGAGAATGGGATCATATGATGATCCAAGGAACGCGAATGGCGCAATGAGCGCGCCGGTGCTTACACCGCTCACTACGTCAAATGTCGGCCTCGTTCCCACTGCTGACCAGCCTGCCAGAACTCCGGCTCCATATGCGCCACCGGAACCGCCCCCCGAAAGCACCAGATAGCTAATGCGACCCGATCGCATTTGCGGCCGGGACATTGATCCACCCAGGCCGAGCTCGCCGGCGGGGCCGTCGCCCCAAAATCTGATCCCCGAAAAGCCCTCGATCACGGCGGCATCCTGATCCGCTTCCGAAAGCGTGGTACGGGGCAGGCTCACGCACCCGCTCATCAAAACCATCAAAATGATCGGCAAAAGGATGGCGCGCAAGAACCAGCGGGCGGACAGTTCTTCCGTTTTCCAAGGCCCCGCTGACGATAAGTTTGCCCACAGATGCTGCCGCTTGACACGGGACAAATACATTCCTTGGCAGAGACTGGTCATGCAATTGCCAGAGCCAACAGGGGCCCTCTTGATAGTGATGTGTTTGACGGTACTCAGGTGCTGGATCCTTTCGAGACAGTGTGTGAGCCATCACTGATTTGCGAGTCCGCCCGCAGCGACGCCTCCGCTTCTGGCAACGCCCGGCCGGCCCGGGCCAGTCCCAATTCGGCGAGGATTGCATAAAGTGCCGGCAGCACCAACAACACCAAGGTGGTTGACGTGAGCAGGCCAAACACCACCGAGATCACCAGTGGTTTGAGCGTCTGCGCCTGGGTCGAAGTTTCCGCCAGCAATGGTGCCATCCCAAGTATTGTTGTCGTCACCGACACGAAGATCGGCCGGAACCGTGCACGCACCGCCAGGCCTGCCGCTTCCGCCACGGTTACATCCGCGCCGGCCTTTTCCTTGATCACTTCGATCAGGAGAATGGCGTTGTTGACCACAATCCCGGCAAGCGATGCGGCCCCGACCAGTGAGGGCATCGAGATGTTGTAGCCCATTGCTGCGTGACCCCAGATCACGCCGAGGAAAGCCAGCGGGATCGTCAACATCACGATCACCGGTTCGACATAACTGCGGAATTGAAAAGACAAGATCAGATAGATGCCAATCAGGCCGATCAGAAACCCGATCATGATCGAGCCGACGGTTTCTGCCGAATTGGCGGCCTGACCGAGGATCTCGAAACCCAGACCGGGCGTTGCCACGACCAGGTCCGGCAAAAATCCCTTGGCCAGGCGTGATGTGATCGCATCGGCATTGCCGTAGCGGCCGTCCACATCGGCCTGCACGGTCACCGTGCGCAGGCCATCCACCTGGGTGATGCTGCCCCAGCCGCGGGCTTCCTGCCAGTCGGCAACGGTGGCCAGCGGAATTTCACCTCCATCGGGCAGAGTGAGGGTAAAATTCTCCAGATCCGATTGACTGTCACGGTTATCGTCGGCCAGCAGCAACTCGATCTCGTGGGTGATCTGGCCCTGCCGCACATCGACAAGCTGTGTCCCCAGATAGGCCGAGCTGATCTGGGCCGCCACATCAGCCGACGTTAGTCCCAGGACATGGGCACCCGGCGCCAGCCGGAACCGCAGTTCGGGTTTACCGGGGCGCAGGTCTACCATCGCGTTGAGAACGCCCTCGTAACTTTCCATTTCCCGCCGGGTTGCTTCGGCGACCTGTAACAGAACATCCAGATCTGGGTGTGACAGGCGCAATTCCACTGCGACACCCTGCGGACCGATTCCCGGTTCCGCCAGGATCAACGACGTTACGCCGGGCAAAGGTTCGGCCTCTTCACGCCATGCGGAAATAATTTCATCCAGTGTCGTGTTTCGTGTTTCCGCATTCAACAGATCTGCGGATACCGTGGCCAGATGCGCGCCGCTTTGCGACGCCGAGACATTGTAGTTGAAGCGGGAGATGGTGCGCTGGACAAGCGACTGCCCCTGAGGTTGCGCTGGTGCGAACCGGTCATTGACCCGGTTCAGGGCAGCCTCTACCTGGGCCACGACGGCTTCGGTGCGGCCTAACGGTGCACCCTGCGCGAGCATGATCCGCGCTTCCAGTACATCACCGTCAATTTCCGGCATCGCCTCGCGTTTGACCAGACCACCGGCCATGGCGCCGGCTGTGATAATTAACGCGGCAATCGCAATTCCAACCACCAGATACCGCCGGTCGATAGCGCGGTCAGCTGCGCGTCCTACCCATCGATCCCGAATCACGTCGAATCCTGCATCAAACTTCCGGCGGAACTTCGAGGGCGCCTTTGCGATGCCCGACAGCGCGTGCTTAAGATGGTGGGGCAATATTACGAAGGCTTCGATCAGGCTGGCGGCCAAGGCGGCCAGCAGTACCACCGGCAACACTTCAAGCACCTTGCCCAAATCGCCGGCAAGAAACGACAGCGGCGCAAACACGGCCAGTGTGGTCAAGAAGGACGACAATACACCGGGCGTAACCGCCAACACACCGCGGGTCACGGAATCAAGATTATTGCCCGTTTGAGCAGAGGCAGTGGCGATCGAATCTGAAATCACGATGGAATCGTCCATGACGATGCCTATGGCCATTAGCAGCGCCACCAAGGTGATCATGTTCAGCGACAGACCGGTAAGCGACATCCATACGAAGGCACCGAGGAAGGCCACCGGAAGCCCCATTGCCACCCATATTGCGTATCCAGGCCGGAAGAACAGGCTCATCACCAGGATCACCAGTACCAGTCCGATGATGCCGTTGCTGACCAGCATCGCCAATCTGTCGCGGATGATCGAGGTCACATCCTGTACCACCTCAACGCGGACTGCCGGCGGCAGGCCAGCGTTTTCCTCCGCCATAAGTTCCTTGACCCTGTCGAGCGCACGCAGTGCATCTGCATCGAGCGATTTGTGCACTGCGAGCAGCGCGGCTCGAGTGCCGTTAAGCTGCGCCCGTTCTTCATTTGGGCTGTAATGCTCGCTGATCCGGGCAATTTCGCCCAATGTCAGACTGGCACCATTGGCCAGTGTCAGCACCGGAATTGCGGCAAGTTCCAAGGCGCTGCGCCGCTCTTCGGTAAAGCGCAGGCTCAGGTCGCCACCTGGTGTCTCCAGAGTGCCCAGCGGGCGGTCAAGGCTCTGTGTGCCGAGAATGGCGGCCAAACTCTGCGCGGTCAGCCCGTGCTGAGACAAAACAGCATGCGGAATCTCGATGCGAAACTGCCGGTCCCCGAAACCTGACGTAAGAACCTTGGCCACTTCAGGAAGGGCGGCGATCCGGTCCGACAGGTCGGAGGCGTATAACTCGAGTTCACGCGGCGGCAGATCGCCTGAGACGGCGACCGAGGTTACCAGATCGGTGCGGTGTAGCTCGCGGACCACCGGTGGGTCAGCGCGATCGGGAAAACTGTCGATGGCGCTGACCTCGGTCCGCACTTCGTTGACAAAACGGAGCGCATCCCCGCCGGCTGCAAGCGTCGCAACAGCGCGGGCATTGTTGTCCTGGGCGACACAGGCAAGTTCATCTAGCCCCTCGACAGACTGCAATGCATCCCAGAGCGGGCGGCAAATCGATGTTTCCACATCTTCCGCCGTGGCGCCCCGATAGACGATTCTGATCTCCGCCTCGACCGGGCGAAAGTCGGGAAAGGTTTCGCGCTTGAGTGTTGGAAAAGCAAACAGTCCGGCGGCGATGAAAAGCAGCAGCAACAGGTTCGAAGCTGTGGGGTGTCCGGCAAACCAGCGGATCATGGCTGCTCCTCGATCGGCAGCAGTTCGGTGCCGGGAATGGCCGGGGTAATGTCATCGAGAACCAGGCGGTCACCTATCGAGAGGCCCTCGGCGATCACAGCAACCCCTTCCTGCCTGAAGGCCACGGTTACGGGACGCAATTCGAGTTGGTCCTGATCATTCGCAAGATAGACCTGATCACCATGCAGCGCAGTTTCGGGAATGACAAGCGAGTCGGGGATCGTATGGCCGGTCAGCGTAAGCTCGACCTGCATGTTGGGCAGCAATGGGGGCCGCAGCGGCGGATTAGAGTTGCCATAGGGGTCTTCGACCGTGACGATTACCGGGACCGTTCGGGCCCGGGCATCAAGCGCACCCTCGACACGGGTTACGATTGCCGGCCAAGTCTGGGTCGGATCGGACACCAGCCGCACCCTAGCGGTCATTCGGCTGGATGGACCCGTGCGGATCGCGGCAAGCGTATCCTCGATCGGGATTGTACCATAGAGCAGGCGCCGAAACGCAGCGAACGGCAATTGCGCCACCACCTCGACCTGCGCCACACCATCTGTCGCCACAAGCGTTTGGCCAATATTGACATATTCGAACCGGTCCACGGATACCTTGGTAACCCGGACGTCATAAGGAGTGGTGATCGTGGTGTGATCGAGGTCGCGCTGGTTGCGGGCCAAAGCGGCTTTGGTACGGGCGGTCTGGGCGGCCAGAGCATCGCGTCGCGGCCCGATCAGTGCGAGCGTGTTCTTCAACTCGACGACGCTGCGCCGGGCCAGAAGCGTGGCACGTTCTGCTTCATCGACTCGGGTCTGCGCCGCCACGCCCCGTTTCAGCAGATCACGGTTTCGCACAAGTTCAGCCTCGGACAGCGCCAGCCGTGCTTCTTCCAGGTCCAGGATGCGGCCTGTATTCTCCGCTTCGGCGTCGATTTGTGCCGCTTCGGCAGCATAAGCGGCCAAGTCGGCTTCTGCCTGGACAATGGCCAGCCGGTAATCGGTCGGATCAATCTCAAGCACTTTGGTGCCGCCGGCTAACAGCTTGCCACTGTCGAGATCGGCATGACGCCAGATGACTTGCCCCTTGACCTCCGATACGGCAGTCCAGGTTTCCGCCGCCTGAACATTGCCCCAACCCATCGCCACCGGGGCGATACCGGTCGGCTGAAGCGTTACCGTGCGCACTGCACGGCCCTTAACATCGTCTTCTACGCGCGCAGGCCCCTCGGCCTGGATGATAAAGATGGCGGCGATGGCAATTCCCAACGCGACCGGTGGGAGAAACCATAATGCGGAACTGCGGCGCAAGAGCGACCTCCTTCTCAATCGTGGGATGCGCACATCAGGGCGCGCCTAACCAGCGGATGCGGCAGTTGAAGCGGCGAGGCCTCAACCATTGAGAGCCGGGCGGGGGTGGGCCGTGGTCACACTCGCCCAGGCTGCCAGGCACCAGAAACCGAGGCGAAGCATCAGCGCTCCCAGGGTTCGCGTTTCCCATTCCTGCCCCCCGGCGATGATGGCCAGAAAAGCTGCGAACAGAACGACCAGAGCCATGGCCATGGCTCTGGCCAACACTTTACCGTAACGCTGCCCTTGAAAGATGCCAGATCCGGCGACAATGTAGACCGCGCCTGACAGGAAATTGAACCAGAGCACAAAGGGTATGATCTGACCAACCGCGATTCGTGCCGAGTCGGGCCCAAAAAGCACAAATCCGCCTGACCAGAGTGTCAGGACGCCGAAAGCAATCGCAACTGCGCCAATCAACCTGTTTCTCAGCATTAGTGTTGTCTCCTGCATTCCTTGTTCGGTATCGCAGCCGCCATCCGGCTTGCTGCTTCCGTGATTTATCTGCCGACCCGCAAGATCATTCCCTCTGAATTGCGGAACGACCCGTCACCGAATTTTTCGAAGGTAAGGCAGGTCATGCCGCGTTTGGGGCCTTTCGTCATCGTCATGCAGAGGCTGTCGCCGGCAAATTTCCAGGTACCGGCGCCGGTTACGAACGCCGCTTTCATTGTGACTTTGCCGCCGGGATCGTAGCGCAGCCGCACTGTCATTCCGGTGCGCAGCCCAACCAGGTCCTTTCCGATTATCTCAGTGGCGATCTGCGCCTGGGTCAGCGTGTCTGCAAGCGCCGGGGCGGCGGCAAGCGTAGCTGCGGTCAACAGCACAACTCGAAGGAGGGGGGCGGTGTGGCTCATCATGGGTAGCATTCCATTTGTATTTTCGTGCTCACTTCGCCACATATGTAATAGATCACTCACTTTGTAAAGTCCCAGATTCACCACGTAAATCCCCGTTAGCCGGCATTATCAGTGGAACTATGGTTTTCTTCGTCAGAAGAATGAGCTAAAACGCGATAAGCCACTTACTGGATAGGATGCTCCCATGCGCCGCGCGAAATACATGCCCACCGAGGACCGTCGTAACGAGGCTGTCGAGGCAGTCATTGACCTCGCCGCAGCGAAAAGCCCGGAAGACATCACAACCACGGCCATCGCCGGAAGAATGAAATTCAGCCAGGGCGCGCTGTTCCGACATTTTCCGAGCAAGGACGCAATCTGGCGCGACGTCATGAACTGGGTTTCCGATCGCCTGTTTGAGCGCATCGACAAAGTTGCCGGCGCCGAGTCTGATCCCGTAGCAGCGCTGGAGGCCATGTTCATGGCGCATGTTGGTTTTGTGGCCGAATACCCGGGCGTGCCGCGAATCCTGATGGGGCAGCTTCAACGCACTGGAGCAACCCCGGCCAAACAGGCCGCGCAGTCTCTGACTAAAAACTACGAAACCCGGCTTCGCCGCATACTGGCGGCAGGAAAAAGTTGCGGTGCCCTACCTGCCAGTCTTGACGAGGCTGCCGCAGCGACACTTTTTCTCGGCATGATCCAGGGTCTGGTGGTGCAGGCACTAATCAGCGGAGACCAGGCGCAGATGCTGGAGAATGCACCGCGGGTGTTCGCGATCTATCGTGCTGGTTTATTGCAGGATGGGAAAATAACGAAGGAACGCGAATGAGACCGGCGTTTGCGGTGACGGGTGCGACGCAAATCCATCATGGGATCGTCGGGCCACGAACGCTGGGACGGCTTTATTCTGTCGCAATCCGAAGTTCACGTCGCGATAGAACGCTTCCGTTCTGGTCGTTAATCTGAGAGCTATGCACTGACAATTACGATTGCATTGCCAATTTCAATGTTATTAGGTGTCCAAGAAAGAAAATGACACGTATCATCTATTCACCTTCCTTGCACATGAATTTACAAGACCTGCACCTTATTCAAGGTCGTAGTTCATATAGTTTACAATTCCTACTTAAAGACGTATTGCTTTCAAGATCTGGTCGGCTGCATCGTCGAAGTCCGATTTCCGTAACCGCGGAACCTCCAGAGTGGCAGCCACCACGGGTGCAAAGTCGGCATAGAACTGGGTCGTGGCCCATATCATTATAAAGAAATGCCTCGGATCCAACTCCGGAAACCGGCCTTCGGAAATCCAGTGCTCGACAGCTTCACAGGCTTCGCGGGTCACCTCCAGCATGTGCTGGCGCTGCCGGCGCGACAGGAACTTGCCGCCGCGGAGGAGTTCTCCCGCGAAGAAACGTGATTGCGCCGCGTTCCGACGCGAACTCTCCAACTTTTCGCGAACGTAATCCGCAAGCGCTTCTCGCGGGTCGCGCTCGGGGCGGATATGGCGCAAGGCCGCATCCCAGTCGCGAAAGACCTCCGCGATCAGTCGCTCATAGATCGCCGTCTTGGTCTTGAAATAGTAATAAACGTTCGCTTTGGGCAAACCCGATTCCTCGGCTATCTCGGAAATCGTCGTCCCATCGAAGCCCTTGGCCGAAAAAAGCCGGACGGAGACCTCGAGTATCTTCGCTTCGTTGCGCGCGCGGATCCGCCCTTCATTGTCTCCATCCGCCTTCTTCCGTTCGCCACCAGATTGACGTGCCATGCTGCCTGTCCGCTTTCGATGCCATGTTTCGGACTGTCTTAGCAGCTTCGCTGCGCAGGGCAAGAACGTCCTCCGCATAATTTGACGCTAGCGTCAGGTTTGTCAAAAATAAAACTTGACGAAATCGTCAGGATCGTCTTCCCTTGAGGCAACAGGGAGACGACCATGGCAACGACATTGCGCGACGCATTGTCCGAGACGACCGCTGGCTGGAAGGACGACCTTCCGCCAGACTGGCAGTCGGTGATGGACCAGGTTCAGACCGGGATCGACGATGTCGATGAAAGCCTGGACCTGGAGGTTTGGGAACCAATCTTCCCCGCGCGCAAGGGCCGGACATTCCCCGGAGCTCCCGACGGCGCCCACATGCTCCGAGCTTTCGACGGTGTGCGCGCCGACGGCGTGCGGGTGGTGCTTCTCGGACAGGATCCCTACCCCGAACCTGCCGCAGCGACAGGGCGCGCCTTCGAGATCGGCAACGCCGTGGTCTGGCGCGACCTCGACCGCATGTTCTCGAAGTCGATCCGGGCGTGGACCCAGATGCTGATGGCAGCCCGTCACAAGCGTCCTGAACTGTCGAAGAATTTCGCGGCCTGGTCGGAAATGCTCGACGAGATAGAAGCTGGGAGCATGGACATCGAGGCGCCGACGGAGATGGCGGACCGGCAGCAACGTGAAGGCGTCCTGCTGCTGAATTCATCGCTTACGCTTAGCCGCTTCCGAAGAGACATCGACCCGCACCAGGCGCGCGGCCATGTTCCATTCTGGGCACCTGTGATCCAGGCGGCGCTGCGGCATGTCGCCAGCCAGGGACGCCCGGTCGTCTTCGTGGCGCTCGGGCAGGCCGCGGCCGACAATCTCGCGGCGGCAGGGTTGCTGCCAGCACCAGAACCGCACCTGTCGCTGGTTCTGCCGCATCCGGCCTATGCAGACGAATTTCTCGCCTGCCCCAATCCGTTCCTTGCCGCCAATGCGCACCTTGCGCGCATGGGTGCACAGCCGATCGACTGGTAGATACATCATGACAAAGACCTACGATTTCATAGTGGTTGGGGCGGGATCCGCAGGCGCGGTGCTCGCCAACCGCCTGAGCGCCGACGGCCGCCACAAGGTGCTGCTCCTGGAAGCCGGCGCAAAGGACCGGAATCCGCTGGTTCGGCTGCCGATGCTGATGGGCAAGCTGTTTCATTCGGGTCTCTACAACTGGCACTATCACACCGAGGCCGAGCCGCACCTGAACGGGCGCAAGCTCTACTGGCCGCGCGGAAAGGTGCTCGGCGGCACCTCGACAATCAACGGCATGATCTACGTGCGCGGCAACCGGCACGACTACGATCGCTGGGCCCAGCTGGGACTGCCGGAGTGGAGTTACGAGAAGGTTCTGCCCGCCTTCCTGCGATCGGAAACCAATCCGGAGCGCGGTGACGGCGAGTATCACTCCACAAAGGGCGAACTGACTGTGTGCAGGGCTCGCTCGAAGAACGGCTTGTTCGACACGTTCATCGAAGCGGGCGAACAGGCAGGTCTTCCGTTCAACGACGATTTCAATGGCGAAGCGCAGGAAGGTGTCGGTCGTTACGACTTCACGATCCGCAAAGGCCGGCGCTGGTCCACATCATCAGCCTTTCTCAAGCCCGCCAGGAAAAGACCGAACCTGACAATCCTTACCGGCGCACACGTGACCGGCCTGACCTGGGAGGGAAGCCGCGTGACGGGCGCCACTTGGTCCCGCAACGGGCGCCCGGAAAGCGCGACTGCAGCGCGCGAGGTCATCGTATCGGGCGGTACAGTGAACTCGCCGCAACTGCTGATGCTTTCCGGTATCGGCCCCGCCGCGCACCTCGCTGAGCACGGCATCACGGTCCGGAAGGATCTGCCGGGCGTCGGGCAGAACGTCCAGGATCACGTCGATTGCGTGATGAGCTGGGAGTGCAGGCAGCCGGTCACGCTATACAGCGATCTACGCATTGACCGTCTGACGATCTCAATGATCCAAGCGATGCTCTTCGGAACCGGGGTGGTCACGACCTTCCCCTATGAAGGCGGCGCATTCCTGCGCACCCGAGAGGGCCTGGAGGCGCCAGACGTCCAGCTGCATTTCATGCCGGCACTCGAGAAGACCGCCAATCTCAACTTTCCCAATCCCTTCCGCAAGCAGAGGGTAGAGGCCAATCACGGGCTTACCATTCGTGTCGGCCCGGTCAATCCGGCCAGCCGCGGCACCATCCAACTGGCGTCGGGCGATCCTTTCGCCGCGCCGAAGATCCGCCCGAACTACCTGTCGGACGAATTCGATATCCGCACCATGATCAATGCGATCCGCAAGACCCGGACTATCATGGCGCAGGCGGCGTTCGGACCGTTCAAAGGAGCGGAGCTGGCCCCGGGGGAAGCCGTGGACAGCGATGCGGAACTGACCGCGTGGCTCAAGGCGACCGCCATGACCACGTTCCATCCGGTTGGAAGCTGCAAGATGGGGCCGAACGGCGACCCGATGGCTGTCGTCGACAGCCGGCTCAAGGTTCACGGCATCGAAGGCCTGCGGGTCGCCGACGCATCTATCATGCCGATCATTTCCTCCGGAAACACCAACGCTCCCGCCATCATGATCGGCGAACGAGCCTCCGACTTCATCCTTGAGGACGCACGCGCATGATTATCGAACACCGTACCTACACATTCCGGCCCGGAACCGTGACCGGCTGGATGGAGAAATACCGGAGCGAGGGCCTGCCGGTGCAGAAGCGGCATCTGAACCGCTTCGTTGGCCTGTGGCAGTCCGAAATAGGCCGCCTGCACACCACTGTGCTGGTCTGGGCCTATGACAGCCTCGCGGACCGGGAAGCACGCCGGCAATCAATGTATGCCGACCCGGAATGGCAAGACTTCATCGCATCGGTGTGGGCACTCGATGCGATTACCTCGCAGGACGTCATGATCATGACCCCTGCGGATTTCTCCCCGACACCAACAATAATTCCGCCCAGCACAAGAGAGGAACAACTCAAATGACAAATACAACGAAAGGGCGGCTCAGCATCGGCCGCCGCCAACTGCTTCTCGGCGCTGCCGGGGCCGTCATGGCAAGCACACTGCTCGCCGCCCTGCCGGCAAATGCGGCCGGTGGGCTCATCGCCCTCGTTCACACCCAGGCCGCGGGAGACGCGGGTCCCGTGGATTCGATGATCGCGAAGCTCAACGAATTCGCCAAGGAACACGACATGACCCCTCGGGCGATCTACGCCGAAGATCCCTCGACCTACGAAACGATCTTCACTTCGCTCGGCGAAGCAGGTGCTGCAATCGTCGTCTCAACCTTCAATGAGGTGGCGGAACCATTCAAGGCAGTGGCGCCGAACTTTCCGGACACCAAGTTCATCCAGCTGTTTGCCGATCCCTTCGAACCGGTGATACCGAATGTCGTCACCGTGTCCTATGACTACTACTTGGGCTGCTACCTGTCGGGAATCTTTGCTGCCAGGATCACGCGATCGGGCAAGCTTGGCTTCATCGGAGGGATCTCCATCCCGCCCATCAATGCCGACTACAATGCGTTCAAGGCAGGAGCGCTTTCGGTCAATCCGGACCTGACGGTCGCCGTGGCCTTTGCCGGCAGTTTCCAGGATCCGGCCAAGGGCCAGGAGATTGCCAGCCAGATGTTCTCCGACGGGATCGACTACATCCAGACCGATGCAGCGGCCACCGACTTCGGCATCATCGCCGCAGCCGGAGAAAACGACGGCCGGGTGGTCTCGACACTGGATCCGGCCCAGTTTCCGCTCGACCCGGAATCGGTGATTTCGATTGTCGGCCTCGACTTCGGCACCTCGCTCTACAACGAGGCGACAAAGGCGCTGGAATCCGGCTGGAGCGGCGGACATCAGTCAACCGGGCTTGGAACCGGGGTCATCGATTTCATTCCATCGCCGCTGTTCGCCGAAAAGGGTCCTGAAGACCTTCGCAAACTGGCCGAAGCAGCGCTTCCCTTCGTTGACGAAGCACGGAACAAGATTCTTGATGGCTCATTGAGTGTGCCTTTCGACACAAATCTCTGAGGCCGGTGATGAACCGGGATCACCTTCACCAGGAGGCAGGCGCATCGGCGCCTGCCTTGACCGCCGAGGCGGTGACCGTCCGCTATGGGGACGTCACAGCCCTTGGCGAGGTCTCCGCCCGCTTCGAACCGGGGCGCATACATGCGGTGCTCGGACAGAACGGCGCTGGCAAGACCACGTTTGCGCGCGTCGCGGCCGGTTTGGTGCAGCCTGCCGAGGGATCGATCGCGGTCTTCGGACAGGCGCTGGCGGGCGGCAATGTTGCAGAAGCCCGAGGGGCCGGGGTGGAACTGGTCCACCAGAGCTTTGCCCTGCCGCCCTCGTTCACGGTCGCGGAAGTGTTGCAATTCGTCGGCCCCAGGCCCGGCCTATTCACCAGGCAGGGCATTGAGCGGTACTGGCAGGCCTGGCTGGACGGACTTGGACTCGGCCTCGATGCGGGTGCCCGTATCCGTGACCTCCCAATTGAGATGCAGCAATCCGCCGAGATTGCCCGGGCAATGGTTTCCGATGCGCGACTTCTGATTCTCGATGAACCCACCGCGGTGCTCTCACCGGAGGGGACGGAACGCCTTTTTACACGGGTTCGCGAACTCCGCGGCAAGGGTGTGACGGTGATGCTGGTGCTGCACAAGATCCGCGAAGTTCTCGCCATCGCCGACACTGTCACCGTTCTGCGCGGCGGAAGGCTCGTCGCGGGTCCGCTGGAGGCGCGGGATCTTACCGCCGAAAGCCTCGCGGAACTGATCATCGGCGAAACTGCCGCACGGCTTGATGCGGCGGACCGTGCCGCGCTGGTTGGTGCCGGTGCGCAACAGCATGATGAACATTCCAGACCGGACACCCCACCCGCGCTTGTCCTGCGGGCGGTCTCCACTTCGCCGCACTCAGGCGGCAAAGGCCTGAACGATGTGAACCTGTCGATCCGCGGTGGAGAAATAGTCGGCATTGCTGGTGTCGAAGGCAATGGCCAACGCGAACTGGTCGCCGCCATCGCAGGCCTCGACCCGTTGACATCAGGCGAGATATCGCTGGCCGACAAGCGCATGGACAAGGCCCCCCTGGCGGCCCGACGGGATGCGGGCCTCAGGGTGATTCCGTTCGAACGCAATGTGGAAGGGCTGTCTCTCTCAAGCCCGCTTTGGGAGAACTGGAGTGCAGCCCAGCTTGTCGGGGGCGCATTGCTCGCACCGGTCAGCCCGCGTGCCTTGCGGCAATCCGCAGAGAAGGCATTCAGAGCCTGGGATGTGCGTTTCAGCGATGCGGGCCAACCTGCCGGATCTTTGTCGGGCGGCAATGCCCAGAAAGTCATCCTCTCACGCGAGATGGATTCCGGCGCGAAGCTCATACTCGCGGCACAACCGACCCGGGGGCTGGACATCGGCGCGACCATGGCAGTCTGGAAAGCCCTGCGGGAAGCCCGCAACGACGGCGCCGGAATACTGCTGGTTTCGTCTGACCTCGACGAGTTGTTCGATATCTGCGACCGCATTGTGGTCATGGTTTCGGGTCAGGCCGTGGCCGAGTTCACCGCGCCATGGGACATCCAAGCTGTCGGGCGCGCAATGACCGCCGCTGGCAGGCAATCTGCACAGGAAGCGAGATCATGACCGGACGCCTGTTTCCCGTAATCCAGACCGGCGCCTTCATCGTGCTGGCACTGGTCCTTTGCAGCCTGATCTTTGCAGCGGTCGGCCTGTCGGCCACCGGCACGCTGGCTGCAATCATCGACGGAGCATTCTTCCGGCCGAACGCACTCAATCACATCCTGCGCTGGGGCCTGCCGCTGCTGATCACCGCAGTCGGCGTCGTCATCAGCTTCCGGGCCGGCTACTTCAACATTGGGGCCCAGGGACAATTTTACCTCGGGGCGATCTGTGCGGCGTTTGCTGCGGAATGGCTGCGTGGAAGCCCGGCATTCGTGGCTGTTCCGGCGTGTCTGCTCGCGGGAATGGCGGGCGGGGCCCTTTGGGCGCTCTGGCCGGCGCTGCTCCGGGTGAAGGCCGGTGCGGATGAGGTGATCACCACGATGATGGGCAACTTCATCGCCGCGCAGCTGCTGGTTCACGTGACCTCAGGGCCTCTCAAGGATCCGTCGGGTTCGGGCCAGCAGGCGTCCTCGCGTCCTGTCGACGCGGCGTGGCGCATCTCGGAATCGAGCGGAAGCTCTCCGGTGATCATCATACTGGCTGGCCTTGTCGTGATGCTGGGCTGGTGGCTCGTCAACAGGACCTCGTTCGGAATCCTGTCGGGACTTGCCGGACGCAACCCCGTCATGGTGACCTGGCAGGGGGCGAAGGTGCAGCGGATCGCCGTCAGTGCATTCGTACTGTCAGGCGCCCTGGCCGGTCTTGCAGGCTCGGTCGAACTGCTCGGTCCGAACGGCCGGCTTGCAAGCGGCTTCCTGCCCGATCACGGTTTCACCGCGATCCTGATCGCGCTGGTGGCCGGCATGTCGATCGTCGCCGCTGGGTTCATAGCACTGTTCTTTGGCGCACTGACCTCTTCGGGACTCTGGTTGCCGATCATGACCGGGCTTCCTTCAGCGGCAATCGACATTATTCACGCCTCCATCGCGCTCTTCATCACGGCGAAAGCCGGAGCCTTGCGTGCCCTGTTGACCTGGTTCAGGAGATAGAGACATGGAAGACCTGATTGTCGCCTTCCTGCGTTCTGGCACACCGCTGGTGTATGTCGCTCTCGCGGGCGTGATAGCCCAGCGTGCAGGCATCTGGCACCTTGGCCTTGAAGGAATGATGATAACCGGCGCCTGCGCCACCATCGTCGGCATCGTGCTTGCGCAGTCGGTTGTCGTGGGGCTGGTCGCCGGAGCCTTGTTCTGCTGCCTGCTTGCGGTGCTTTTCTGGTTTGTCGTCGAGGTGTTGAAAGCCAACCAAATCATAGCCGGCCTCGGCCTGACCGGGCTCGGACTTGGCGGCACCGCGCTCGCATTGACAGCCATATTCGGCAGCGAAGCCGCCGTCAGCGCGCCGTTCGGCTTGCCGCGCATCGGGCCCGCCTTCGGAGCCTTCGGCGGACTGTCCGTTCTGGTCGCCGCCATGCCGTTCGTCATCCTGGCATGCTGGCTGCTGTTGTGCCGGACCCGTTTCGGCCTCAGGCTCGCGGCTTGCGGAGAACACCCGTTCGCCGCCCGGGCAACCGGTGTAAACCCCGCCAAGATGCGGCTGGTGGCGCTTCTTCTGGGCGGACCTCTTTGCGCGCTTGGCGGCGCTGAGCTGGCGGCGGGAAGCCTCCAGATATTCTCCGTCAACATGACCGCAGGACGCGGGTTCATGAGTTTCGCAGCGGTTATTTTCGGGGCCGGGCATCCGGTCGGCGCAACGCTCGCCGCCTTCTTCTTCGCCCTGGTCGGAGCACTCGGCATTCGGGCGCAACTGGCCTATGGAGACCGGATCCCAAGCAGCCTGTTGCTCGCCCTGCCTTATGTCGCGACGGTTATCGGGCTCTGGATCTCAGCCCGGATTCGCGGCGGGAATGCAGTTTCGAGCAGGGAACTCGGACAGCAATGAGCAACAATCCTGCAAGCGCAATCCTTATCCGCGGCGCCGACGTTCTGACCATGACGGCTGGAGAAAAAGTCACCCCGCGCCGGGCGGACATTCTGATCGAGGCTGGACGTATCACCGGTCTGGGCGAAGATCTAACGGCACCAGACGGGACACAAACAGTCGAGGCGGCCGGCCGGGTGGTGATGCCCGGGCTCGTTAACGCCCACCTTCACTCAAGCGAGATGTTCCTGCGCGGACGCTACCAGCGAATGCCGCTGGAGAGTTGGCTCTGCTGGTCATACCCGTTCCTCGGCTCAGGACCTCCCGATCTTGAGATGCTCCGTCTGCGCAGCCTCCTCGTGGCCATCGAATCACTACGCTCCGGAGTGACGATGATCTCCGATGACTTCTTCGATCCGCCCACCCACGATCTGGAACGGCTGGGGACTGTGTTTCGGGCCTATGACGAGGCCGGCATCCGCGCCAACGTGTCCAGCGGCCTCATGAACCTGCCCTATCTCGACACGCTTGCCCATGCCCGCGAGGTGTTCCCGGTGGAGATCCAGGCACAGCTCGATTTCCCGCTCACCGGGGCTGCGGAATATGCGGAATACTGCAGCGAAGTTTTCCGCACACTGCATGGAAGCGGAGACGGCCGGTTGCGCTACATGCTGGCCCCTTCCGGCCCGCAGCGCTGCAGCATCGAATTGATGCAGGCATGCCGGGACCTGGCCCGGCAATGGCAGGTCCCCTACCATACGCATGTGCTGGAAACCCGTTCGCAGGCCGTAACGGCCGAGATACTGTTCGGCGGTTCCATCGTGCGCTTCATGAGCGAACACGGCCTGCTCGGTCCGGAAGTCCTGATGGCCCACGCCGTCTGGGTCAACGACAACGATATCGAAATGATGGGAGAGGCCGGCGTTTCGGTCTCATGGAACGCGCTGGCCAATCTCAAGCTTGGCTCGGGTCTCGCCCCGGTCAGGCGACTTCTGGACGCCGGGGTGAACCTGTCCCTGGGAACCGACGGGGCCTCTTCGAACGACACGATGCGGCTGTTTGACGTTATTCGCGTGGCCGGCCTAGTGTCCACGGCCACCTGCCAGGGGCCGGACTTCGGCCTTACCTCTGACGAGGTCCTTAAGGCAGCAACGACCGGCGGAGCCAAAGCCGCAATGCTGGAAAAGACCACCGGATCCCTCGAAGTTGGCAAACAAGCCGATCTGGTAATTCTTGATCCATCGCGTGGAACTGCTTTCACTCCCCTGTCCGACGTTGCCAGTCAGTTGGTATATTGCGAGAACGGCAGCGCCGTAGAGAGTGTCATGATCGACGGTAGGTTCGTTATCCGCGACGGTTGTTTCACGGATCTGGATGAAGATGCAATTCTTGCCGAAATCCGGGACAGGATGCCTGCCTTCTTGCGTCAGCACAGGCAGGTCGAAGCACAGAACGCGTTTCTTGTTCCACTCTTCAATGAAGTGATCAGGCGGTGTGACGCCGTTCCGCTTCCCTTTGAGAGACGGCTGCCAACCTGAAGCATTTCAGACTGACCTGTCACTGCGAGTTTCCTCCAAAATTGATTAGAGTCCGGCCCATCAGAGGACGGACAAATGAAGAAGCTGCTGGCCGAGCAAATGCTGGACGTAGCAGCACTCCGCGAGCTTCTCGCAAATAATAATGGTAGGGCATACCGCCAAGCGAGACTCGGTCACGCATCTGAAGACCGATATGGGGCTTTCGGAACGGCGGGCCTGCCAGATCATTTCCGCCGACCGCAAGATGGTCCGCTATCGGTCCTGCCGACCGCCGGAGGTCGAACTGCGATTGAGGCTGCGCGAACTGTCCAATGAGCGCCGACGTTTCAGATACCGACGGCTGTTCGTTCTGCTTCGGCGGGAGGGGGAGCAGTCCGGCAGGTTTCTGCGGCCCGGTTTTCTGTCTCATCTTCGCTTCCTTTGATCGAGCTACGATGAACCAGAAATACTCCCTTCTCAATCAACCAGTATCTGTCTCAAGGGGGCTGCTGTCAGACAGCTGATCCATACGCGCGTCGGACGAGAAGGGTCGGAGAGATCGTCGTCCTGCTCGGCCACAGCGCCGGCGACCGTCCAGGCGAGCGGTTGATGCTGCGGCTCGGCATGCCGGTCAGTCATGACACCATCCTGCGGCAGTCTGACCGCATATCCAAGACGGTTTTTTCCTCACCATATCAAAAGCTTGCATCAGAGCCAAACGATGACGCTTATGTCGAGGCGTCGCAACATCGGCCGGCGGGTTCGGGCTCTTGCCGTAAAATACCGCCCTTTATGTTAAGGCGAAGCTAACTGTCGGACCAATCATGCTACTTTCGATCCTGGCCACATAGATGCAAAACGTTGAGATCTTATCCGTGCACCAACGCCTGTTTGAGTGTGACGGCTCTCGCTGCGGCGAGTGTGATGCCAAGGTCGATAGCTTCGAGCAAGCTGCCCTCGCCGGCGGTGCCTTTTCCTGCGATGTCGAACGCCGTACCATGGTCGACCGAGGTGCGTACAATGGGCAGCCCAAGCGTCACGTTGACGCCGCTCAACGCCTCCCACAGCCCCGTATCCGGATCCACCGAGAAGCCGAGCAGCTTGACCGGGATATGGCCCTGATCATGATAGGCGGCGATGACCGCGTCATACTGACGGGCCCGCAGCTTAACGAACACAGTGTCGCCGGGCACCGGCCCTTCCACATTGTATCCCTGATGACGCAACGACTCCACGGTCGGAGTGGTGACGGTGAGGTCTTCGGTGCCGAACATGCCACCTTCACCCGCATGCGGATTGAGGGCAGCTACCGCTATCCGCCGACGCTCAATGCCGAGATCCCGGAGTGCTTCATCGGTCAGATGCACCACGCGCGATAGACGCTCGGGTGTCAGCCTGCGGACGGCCTCGGACAGGGCTACATGGGTGGATACGTGCGAGACGCGCATGTCGCCATGCACGAGCAGCATCACCGAGTCCCTGGCGCCAGTAAGGTGGGCCAGCAATTCCGTGTGACCGGAGAATGCGTAGCCCGCGAGATTGACTGATTCCTTGCTGATGGGAGCGGTGACAATGGCATCCGCCTGGCCGGTCAGGCAGAGTCTTACCGCTTCCTCGATTGCTAGGTATGCAAGCCTGCCTGCGTCGGCGGAGGTCTTGCCGAACTCGATCTTGTCATGGGCAGTGTCCAGATCAACCATCGTGATGCCGGGCACATCGCGCTCGAGCCAGTCCGCCTCAATCTTCAGTGCTTCAGCGGCTTGTTGAAAGCACGAACGTGCCCCGACGATCGAAAGGCTCAACTCGCCGGCGGTAATGCGCGGTTCGAGCTTTGCAACGGCCTTCAATACGATCTCGGGTCCGATGCCTGCTGGATCGCCCATTGTTACGGCTAGGCGGGGGCTGGGTTTGATGTTCAAGTTTATTCTCCTGAGACTTTAATGAGAAGCGAGGCTATGCGGCAGCTAGCCGTACCAAGGTTTGGGTATCGCCGAAGGCACCAGATTTTGAGACCACGGCAACGCCATCCCATTTCCCTCCCTCCAAATGCGATAACGGAATTCCATTTTCTATTTCACCGGTGACGCGAAACATCGTCGCGCCCATCGTTTCCGCAATTGTCCGAAGTGTTTCTCCGCCGGTCGCGACCAGATAGCCCGGCGGAGCAGACAAGGTGTTCAAGCGCATCTGGAGGGCTTCCGCGACAGCGTCAGCCATGTCTGCTTCCTGAACGCGCTTGAGATCGAAGCCTAGCACCGACAGGCCATCGGCGCTGGCGATGCCACACGTACATTCCCGGCTGGTTGCGATCATCATCGAGCGTGGAAATGCCTCTCCCAGCGCGGCCAGTTGGGTGCGGGAGCGCTGGTGATAGGAGCCGACAATTACGAGGCACGGCCGCTGCGGCAGCTTTTTGAGTTCTGCCCCGCCTCCTAGCGCCTCCGCCAGCCCGGCTGCACCGCACCACAGCACCGGGCCCTCTAGCCCATGCCCGGCTGCTACGATGTGCTTGAGATCTGTCGTGGTGGTGGCGTCGCAGATGAAAAACCCGGAACCAACAATTTTGTCAGGAGTAGCGGCGATAATCGGCGAGATCCCTGCCTCACGAAAGCGGTCAGCCAGCGGTCCGGCGACGTCGACTAAGTCTTCGCCCTGATGTGTCCATTGCCGACCGTCCTGGGTTACCCTGCCCTGCTCCGGAAATGCCGGTGCGAACACGGCCGACCTGAACCCGCCAAGGCGATAATTAAGCGCGACTTCCTCGAAAGTATGCCCGCGCAGCAACGTGTCCACCTTCCGCATGGCGATATCGGCATCATGGAAAAAGCCGCCAAGAGCGGTGTTGCGTGCCTGCGCTGTTTCCGCCGTGGCGTCACGTGTGCCGCAGTCGAACCCGAGGTTTCCGCGCGGCAAAGAGTTTGCGTACCGAAAGCCGATAAGAAGGGAACCGAATCGTCGCGAAAACTTGGCTCCCGAATCCAGAGCACCCGTCAGATCGTCGGCCAGCAAACGGATCCGCTTCTGATTGCAATTTCCTGTCACTCGATCACCTGGGCGATAGATACCTTTACGCCGTGGGCTTCGGTGGCTTTCCGATTGCTCTCCGAAAGCCTGCTGTCCGAAATGACCTCGTCAATTTCGGCCAATGTGCAGATGTCGAAATTGCATGTCGGTCCAAATTTGCTGCTGTCGACGAGCACCACGACATGGCGCGCTGCCTGGATCATTGCACGCTTAACGTCAGCGAGATCAAGGGAGGAATCGGTCAGCAGGTTATCGGTGATTGCATGAGTACCCAGAAAGGCCAGATCGACATGAATTCCGCGCAGAAAGGCGGCGCCGGGATTGCCAAGCAAGGTCTGCGACCCAGGACGAAGCGTGCCGCCCGGAACGATGACCTGATTGTTGCCACTACCGCCCAGGACCTGAGCGATGCCGAGGTCATTGGTGATGGCGGTGATTGGCAGGTTGCTTTCGGAGATTGCCCTGGCGGCCTCCAGCACAGTGGTTCCGCTGTCGAAGATGATGGTCATGTTGGGCTTGACCCAGCTGACGGCAAAGCGACCGATGGCTGTCTTTTCCCTCTGTGCAATATGACTGGTGATGGAGCTTTCGACCTCGGTAATGGTCGCGCTCAGAGTGGCGCCGCCATGGGTTCGCTCCACATAGCCACGCTCCGCCAGATAATCCAGATCACGCCGAACAGTCGACGGAGACGCAGCCATAGCCTCTGTTAGCTCGGAAATCGACGCCGCCCCGTTGGCGCGGAGATGTTCCAGAATAGCAGCGTGACGCTGCGCCGGAATACGTTCCACCCGTGACATTCGTGAGCGCCCCTGATCGGATGCATTGAGCTGATTGTTCGACAATGTGACCCCCTCCATCATCAGCAAAGTATCGGAATTTTCGGGCGGCCTGTCAACGAAATGATCAAACTCAGTCAAAAAACATCATAAATACTTGACACATTTGGTAAGTGCGTTCAAATTCCGTCACTGGAGAGTGGCGGCGATTGCGCCATCGCAACAGTGGAGGAAGATCATATGTTTTACAGAAAGACCGTCGCAGCTGCCCTGGGCGCTGCCGCCATGCTTGCGGCGCTGCCGGCACTCGCCGCCGATACGCAGTGGACATACTACACCTATTTTGGCGCCAATGATAAACCGACCCAGTTGCATCGCGCCTTTGCCGAAGACGTGCTGAAGGCCAGCGACGGCCGGCTCAAAATCGACGTATTTGCGTCCGGCGAACTCCCCTACAAGTCATCGGATGTCCTGAAGGCCGTAGCGACCAACCAGATTCAAATGGGCGATGCGGCCATCGGCTCGGTTGCGGGGGATGTGCCGGAACTGAACGCCCTTTCGATGCCGTTTTCCTGCACCTCCATCGACAAGTTCTACGACAAGGCGGCTGCCGTGGCGCAGCCCTATCTGGAAGACGTCTTCGAGGGAAAATTCGGCGCGGTTCCATTGATGCAGTGGGTGATGCCGCCGCAGCAGCTCTGGCTGCGTGAGCCGGTTGACAGCATTGCTGGCCTTAAAGGCGTCAAAGCCCGGGCCTGGAACCGCGAGCAGGTGCAGATGATGCAGTTGCTTGGCGGAACCGGTGTGACCATCACGCCCGCTGAAGTGATCCCGGCACTGCAGCGCGGCGTCGTTGATGGCGCCTTCACCGCTGCCGTCCCGGCCCTGGACTGGAAGTTCAACGAAGTGACCAAGTTCGGGTTCATGATGAATGTCACCCTGGCCCACCAGGTCGCAACCGTGAACAAGGCGGCCTTCGATGCCCTGCCCGAGGACCTCCAGAAACTGCTTCGCGACAAGGCCATCGATTGGGCCCCAAAATATCGTGAAGCGATGATTGAAGGCGACAAGACGGCCCGTGCCGCTCTCAAGGAAGCCGGCATGACTCTGCACGACGCGACTCCAGAGGAGGAAGCCGAGCTTCGCGCCACCACCCGTTCTATCTGGGACGACTGGACAAAGCAGAGCGGCGAAAAAGCCGGCAAGATGCTCCATGATGTTGCGCAGGCCTGCGAGTAATCCGAAATTGGTGCTGCCGGCGTAATTGCGACCGGCAGCCTATCTTCATTTTCCTCCTGACATGGATGAAGTCGTGACCCGTTTTGCGCGCATGTTTGTTGCCGTAGGTAAAGGCTTTGACCAGCTTGGTGAATGGCTTGTCGTTGTCGCATCCCTCCTGCTTCTGGCCATGGGGCTGTTGATCAACGTCGAAGTCTTTGGGCGGTATTTCTTCAATTTCTCGACGTTGATTTCCGATGAGTACAGCGGCTATCTGTTTTCGTGGATGACGCTGACCTGCTTCTTCTACGCACTTAGAACCGAACGTTTACTGCGCGTAGATGCACTGGTGTCCGGCTTGCGCGGCAGGATGCGGGATTTCATGGGCGTTATGGCCGCATTGATCGGTCTGGCCGTCTCGCTGATCCTGACGCAGGCGACCTTCACCATGTGGCATACCAACTGGATTTTTAACTCAGTGTCGCTGCAGCCCTCCCAGACCCCTCTCTATGTTCCACAGTTGATCATGCCGCTCGGCTTCGGGCTTCTCGCTCTCGGTTATCTGGAACGGCTCGTGGCCGCCATATTGCGGCTGACAGGGCAATTGCCCCAACACGGAGAGCGCCCGCAATGAGCTGGGAAATCGCGCTTCTGATCTACGGCGTCATCGTCGTTTCCTGTCTCCTGGCTGGCATCGAAATCGGCATAGCCATGTCGTTGGTCGGTATCCTCGGAATCAGCTTCGTCTCTGGCTCGCAGTTGTGGCCGACATTCGGTGACATCATCTGGAACACCACCAACACATTCACTCTGGTCTCCATTCCGCTGTTTGTGCTTATGGGAGAGATCATCCTGAGGAGCGGTTTGTCAAAGCGGTTTTACCAAGGAATTTCGCATCTTCTGGCGCCATTTCCGGGTGGTCTTGCACATAGCAACATCATGGGCTGCGCAGTGTTTTCGGCACTAGCCGGTTCCTCAATGGCGACAGCGATGACTGTGGGCACCGTGGCGGTGCCCGAGATGCGCAAGCGGGGCTACAGCGACACTCTCACACTCGGTACCCTCACGGGTGGCGGTTGCCTGGGCATTCTCATTCCACCGAGCATTCCCATCATCGTCTATGCTTCAATCGTGCAGGAAAGTGTTGTCGATCTGTTCATCGCCGGCATTGTTCCCGGCCTATTGCTCGCGTTTCTTTTCATGATCTATGTCGCGTTCGTCTCGCTGCTCCGCCCGGAAATGGCTCCGCGGCCGCCCGAACGCCCTTCCATGGCAGTCATTATCGGTGGACTGGGCGATACCATCCCCGTCGGGTTGCTGATTCTGGCAATTGTCGGAGGCATGTATTTCGGCGTGGTGACCCCGACCGAAGCAGCAGCTTTCGGCTGCCTGCTCGCTACGCTCGTCGCGCTGATTTACCGTGATCTGACGCTTGCTTCATTCCGTGCGGCGCTTCGCAATTCGGTCCTGACCAGCTGCGTGGTTCTGTTCATAACCATCAGCGCCCAGATTCTGAGCTTCGCGATTACCACATCCGGAATTGGCCGCGGGATAGCCGATGTCCTGGCGCATGCAGGTGTCGGCCCGTTGATGTTCTTCTGCCTGCTTTTTCTGCTGTACCTGATTATCGGCATGTTTCTCGACGGCCTGTCGATCATGTTGCTGACCGTTCCGATCCTATTTCCCAGCATGATTGCAGCAGGATTTGACGGCATCTGGATCGGTATTGTTCTCGTCGTATTCATCGAACTTGGCGCGTTGACTCCCCCGATGGGGCTCAATCTGTTCGCCATCAAATCCATTGTCCCTGAGACTAGCCTTGGGCAAATTGGAATGGCGTCCCTACCCTTCGCGCTGATCATCGCTGGATTCGGCTTCCTGCTTTATGCGTTTCCCGAAATCGTGCTGTTCTTGCCGGACCTAATGCGAGCACAATGAAAGCGGCTTACGAGTCTGTTGGAGGAGAATGTCCATGTATGCTGCCCCACCTATAGTCGAAACCGAAGTCTTCACTACGATGCCTGATCGCTATCGATCACCTGCTCGGCGGTCGGAATGGCTGGAGCAACAACCTCCCGGCAATCCGACCCACTCCCTGATCGAGGGGCCGTCCTTTGACCGCGCAGGCAATCTGTACGTCGTTGACATTCCGTTCGGGAGGATTTTTCGCATCTCGCCGCAGGGCGAATGGGCACTTGTCACCGAATATGACGGTGAACCCAACGGGCTGAAGATTCACCGGGACGGTCGGATCTTCATCGCCGACTATAAGAACGGCATCATGTTGCTTGATGCTGAAAGCGGCGCGGTCACCCCTGTTCTCCAGCGCGTCAATCTTGAACGCCTGAAGGCCGTCAATGATTTGGTCTTTTCGTCAAACGGCGATCTCTACTTCACTGATCAGGGGCTTACCGGCCTTCATGATCCGACAGGGCGTGTGTTTTGCCTTCGTGCGGACGGGCGCGTTGACTGTCTACTTAGCAATGTTCCCAGCCCCAACGGCATTGCCCTCAACCCTGCGGAGACCCAGCTCTATGTGGCAGCGACCCGAGCCAATTCAATCTGGCGCGCACCGCTAATGCCGCATGGCCGGGTGGCGAAGGTCCAGAACTTCATTCAGATGTCGGGTGGCGGTGGCCCCGACGGGCTGGCGGTTGACGCCGAGGGTAACATCTTCGTCGCTCATATAGGGCTTGGTGCAGTCTGGATGTTTACCGCTCGTGGCGAGCCGGCCTACCGCATCAATTCGTGCCGCGGTTTGCACAACACCAATATGGCGTTCGGCGGTTCAGACAACCGCGATCTCTATATCACCGAATCCGAATCCGGCACGATTTTGAAGGCGCGGATGCCGACTCCAGGATTGAGGATGTTTTCTCATTCATGAAGCAAGTTGAGAGCGGCGGTGCAAAACTCGGCAACTGCAGCTAATTATCCGTCGCCGGTTAGCGAAGAGTTTGCAACAGAACCCGAGCTATAGAGTGATGGTTCGCCCCATTGAGGCGTTCTTCGTGTTTGTCTTTCCTTGTTTGACACGGCACAACGTTACTTCGTCTTCAGGGGTGTCTCTTTCCTCCGGCGCGTCTCGCAGCAAGGGCTCCCAAGCGCGCGATATCTCCGATATCTTCGAAAAGGTCAGCTACTTCGTAAAATGCCGAACGGTCGGGCTCGTCAGGTTCGAGCTCATCAAGTTCACCGAGACGTTGCAATATGCTGACGATCGCATCGCGCATCTGTTTTGCCTCTGCCAGCCCTCTGCTTTGCGATAGGCGTTCGCTCTCCGCACCGATGCCTTCCAGCATCTTGTCGGCGGCTTCTTGGCCCATGCAATCGAGTTCGCACTCTGCAATCCGCCGCCGCAACTGTTGTACGATGGGATCATGCTCACCTTGAACGGCAGGTGTGAACACGGACCTTGCAATGGTGTCTGTCAAGAACATGAAATTGATCTCCCCGGCGATTTGAACCTGGCTGTTAAAACAAAAGTTGCCAGGGCCTTCTGTCTGAAGGCCCTGGCGTGGGTGATGCTTCAATTGATGAGCAGTCCGAGCTTCTTGTCGATGCCTTCGCGGAAGATGTCAGGTTGCTCCGGTCCTTCGACGATCAGCTTGCCAACCAGTCCGCGACCAACTCTTGAGAGCGCATGGTCAACCAGCAGATATTCGCCAGGCACTTCGAGCTTCATGTCGACGGCGGCAGCGCCCCCTGGGGGAACCGAAATCGTCTGCACGTCAGGCAATGGAGCCCCGCTCAAGGAGCCGAGATTGTAAACCTTGTCGAAGATCTCGCCGATGACGTGGAAACTGGAGGTCTTGTTCGGGCCACCGACGCCAAAGTAGATGCGAACCGTCTCGCCGACCTTCGCCCTGAGGGCATTGTCACCGGTAAGGGCTCCGGCGGCGCCATTGAACACATAGTATTCCGGCTGCTCGTTCATCAGCTTGTCGTAGCTTTCGGTCAGCTGGCCTGACGTTCCGAATGTCTCTTCGGTGTAGACTTCGCCCTGCATGACATAGAATTCATGGTCGACCGGGGGCAGGCCGCCTTCGGGTTCCACCAGGATCATGCCGTACATTCCGTTGGAGATGTGTTGGGCTGCTGGTCCGACCGCACAGTGATACACGTAAAGCCCGGGGTTCAGCGCCTTGAAGGTGAAACCCTTCTCCTCGCCAGGCTCCGCCATTGTGGCGTGCCCGCCGCCGTGCAGTCCCGTAACAGCATGGAAATCGACATTGTGCATGGCCATGCTATCTTCATGGTTCTTCAGCAGCACCTCGACAGTGTCACCGACACGAACGCGAACGAGCGGGCCGGGAACCTTTCGGTTGAAGGTCCAGTATTGGTAACTCGTTCCATCATCGAGCTCACCGATGACCTCGACGGTCTCGAGCCCGATCCTGACTGTCTGGGGGCCGCGCTCACCGATAACGCCTGGCATATCCGTCGCCTGACGGATGATATTCAGGGGCACTTCCGGTGTTCCCAGCTCGACGGCGGGAACGTGAGTTTCGGTGGCGTCCGCGGAGCCGACATAGCCGGTCGCGCCGAATGCCAGAGCGGCGGCTGCAACGGTGGCGAGGAGCTTCTTGCGGGGGTTCATGACAGTGTCCTTTTTGACCTGGTTGTTGATAGCCAGACCTTAGACCTGTCAGCTGCGTTACTCTTTGTGCTCCTGCAAACTGGAGAGCGATCAATGTTCTGACCAACCGCGAAGGCCTTTGTCCGCGCCAAGCACCGCGGCTGCCAGTGTCGATGTGGATCAGCGGAAGGGGAAATTCCCGAGGGTCTGCTGCCCAGCATGACGCCCGCTCTCGTATGGCTGGTGGCAGTGGCTGTCGGAATGGGCCTGGTCGGCCTGTTTGCGTTCCTCTGGTCGTTGAACAGCGGCCAGCTTGAAGATCTCGACGGGGCGGCGGAACGGATCCTATCAGGACCGGGATGCGCCGCTCCACGATCAGGAACGTCTTTACGAGTAAACACATTAGAAGCCTGAAAGGACAGACGATGGGCGCGACTGCAGATAAAAAAAGTCAGGTTGGATCGCTGCGCTGGCGGTGGTCTCGGGTGTGACCGTGATCATACCGGCGTTGGCCGCAACGGCTGTGACGCTGCTGACTGTCGTGGCGATGTTCCTTTAGCTGCAGACACCGTAGCTATTAAGCCAACACTGTCCTTGATCGCGTCCTTTTGGTCTCACCGCCGCCCCAATGTGCCATAATCGGTTCGAAACTTCTTCAGCATATTTCCCTGCGCATCGACCAGGATCCGGAACCGTTTGGCACCCAACCAGAAGGTGAGCCTGCACCGCCCCGCGTCATTGCCCATGCCCTTCTCGAATTTCGACGTCAACTTGCCCTCCCGGATAAGCGAATATATGTCGGCGGCCTCCACGCCGAGGCCGTCGGCGAGAACCGCGACGTCGACCGTCGCGCCCTCGTCATTTACCGAGACCGGGGGGCGCTCAGTCGACATCGTCATTTGCCTCCACGAGCCTTGCTGTCGCGGCCAGCCAATCCTCCAAGAGACGTCGATCCTCCTTCGAGAAGCGTGCCCTGTGGATGAGATCGCCAAAGTTGTCCGCAGGATGACAACTGTCATAGCGAGAGGCGGCAGCGTTCCGTGCAACCGCCTCTCTCGTTGTGGAACTGCTTTCGTTGCGGTTCACCTTCGTCCTCTCAGTTAGCCGCCAGCGCCTGGCCGAAGAGCTCGGCGAAGACGGCCTTGGCCTTCCCCGACTGCTTCACGGCCTTGGCATCGTCCAGATTGGCGGGTTCGCCGACCTGGATCAGTGCGACCATGCCCATGGCATAGTGTGGAGTGCACTTTACGCCATAGACACCTTCGGCATCCAGCGTGATGGTAAACTCCTTGTTGAACTTGCTCTTGAACGGTTCCGCGCCTTCAGGGAGCATCCCGGCAATCGCCTCGACGTTGTGACCCTTGTCGGTAGGGACGAAGCGGATCGTGTCACCAGGCGCAGCGACGACCAGGTCGGGCTCGAATACCATAGCGCCCTTTTCACCCTTGTTGAGCATGTGAACTTCGATTTCGGCTGCATGGCCCACGCCAGTGACCATAATTGCTGCACCGAGGGCGAACGCTGTGAGAATGTTTCTCATTTTTATTTCCTTTCGTATCCGCGGCAGTGGATTGCCGTTGACCGATTCATAGGCGGTCAAGCCGCGGGGAGATTTGCGTAAGCGCAAACAAGAGGGTAGAAACCCGGCATCCACTTCCGGAAGGCTCCCGCATGTCGCTCAACAACTCGCTGATTCTGGGCTTGCCTGCCTTCGCCGAACTGAGCGGCGAAGATGCGGATGCCATTCTGGCTTCGGCTCGCTCATCCCGCTTCCCCAAGAACGCGGAGGTCTTCGCGCAGGATGAAGAGGCACATCACTTCTTCCTTTTGCTCTCGGGCCACATCAGGGTGGTGCGGACCATGCCGGAGGGTGAGCAGGTCATTGCCCGCTATATCAACGAGGGCGAACTGTTCGGTATCGCAGTTGCGATGGGGCGGACCAACTATCCCGCCAGCGCGGTCGCGGCTGTCGATTGCGTCGTGCTGACCTGGCAGAACAAGGCCTGGCATGATCTCCAGTCCCGAGTCCCCGGCTTTGGTGCAAACGTATATCAGACGATAGGCACGCGGCTGCAGGATACCCAGTCCCGGGTGATGGAGATGTCGACCCGCCAGGTCGAGCAGCGGATCGCCGGAGCTGTGATGCGGCTCGTCCAGCAGTCTGGCCGCAAGACCGAGGAGGGTGTCGAGATCGATTTTCCGATTTCGCGACAGGACATCGCCGAGATGACGGGGACCACGCTGCACACCGTCAGCAGGTTGATGAGCGCTTGGGAAGAGGATGGCATCGTCCGCAGCGGCCGCCAGAAGGTTTCGGTCACGGATCCCCACACCCTCATGCTAATTGCGGAGAACCGCAGGACTAAATAGACCTCGTTCCCGTATTATTCGTCTGCGGTTGCCAAAGGCTTCAATCAAACGCCCTAACTTCACATGTTTCTAACTGGCGCCGCGGCTTCTTATTCGAACGCTGATTGGCTCTTGGTGGACGAGTCCAGCCTGATTACGGTCGAGAGCTCCGCCGTGAAGGCGGCTTCGTCCACTTCGTGGGCGACCGCAGCGTCCGCAACAGTGTGAAAGATTCCGAACGGGCAACCAATGCACAGCATCTGGTGGCGGATCATGACCCGAATGGTCGCGGGCCATCTGCGCATGATCTCGTCGACAGGCATGTTCGGGTCCAGCTTGAAGGGCATTGTCCGGCTTCTCCTCAAACCTCAGACTTAGACTTTTCCTATCTGCGGATCGTTGTCTTGGCGCAAACAGTTCGACCGAAGCGGGCCGCGATGCCGCCTGTCCGCCGAAAAGCGGGATCCCGAGTTGCTTCCGAGCTTGTCTGAAGTTTGCGCTCGGACAAACTGTGCAGCGCCAGGAGCTGCTAGCTTTCGTGAAGGTGGGGGGCGCTGAATACGCGCCGCCCGCGTCCATCAACCCGGAGCCTTGAACATGACCACTGAAGAACTGGCCGCAATCCCCGCCATCGACGTCCGCACCATCCCTCACCACGAACGCCATGTGAGGATATTCTCCATGCTTGAGGCGCTAGAACCGGGTCACGCCTTCGCGGTCGTCAGCGACCACGAGCCGCGGCCGCTGCAGTATCAGATTGAAGCGCGATTCCCGGATGTCTTCGGTTGGACCTATGTCGAACAGGGGCCGGAAGTCTGGCGCGCCGTCATTTCGAGGGAATCAGCCAGCTGCTGCGGATGCTGCAGCGGCTCCTGATGCGGTCCATTTGCAGCCCGGGCGCGCGACGGATCCCGGCTTATCGGGATCCGCACCAGACGCGAAGGCAAAGATCATGAACGGTGAGCCGCTTTCAAGATGGACCATGGCCTATTTCGCCGCAGCACTCCTGTCGCTGCTCGCAGCGGAAGCCTTAATGGCCGTTGGCTACGGATACCCGGTGGAGGGGCTTCGGGCGCCGGCGACACTGGTGGTGGTCCATTTGAGCGCAGTCGGCTGGCTGAGCCTGCTGATGTGCGGGGCTCTGTTCCAGTTCATACCGGTGCTCGTGAACCGGCCGTTGGCATCGCCCGGCCTGATGCTGCCGGCGCTCCTCTGCATCATTCCGGGCCTGGTGTTGCTGGTTTCGGGGTTCCTGGTGCTGGACAGCCTGCTGGATATCGACGCGCCATTGTTGCCGATCGGCGGCCTTCTGCTCTTGACGGGCTTCGCCACCGTGGCGGCGTCTCTCGGGTTGACGCTCGTCCGGTCCCGCCCGCTTGCGATCCCGTCGGCTTTCGTGGTCGCGGGTCTCGCGGGTCTTCTTGTCGCTGCCGCGCTCGGCTTCGTGTTCACCCAGGTGCTCGGCGGAACGCTCTCCGTGCCGGTTCTGACCGACATCGCCGCCCGGGGCGTTCCAATCCATGCGGCCGCGGGCCTCGGCGGCTGGCTGGCGATGTGCGCAATCGGCGTGTCCTATCGCCTGTTCCCGATGTTCCTTCTCGCGCCCGATGCGCAAGGGTCCGGTACACGCCTCGCCTTCCTGTTCGCCGCCGGCGCGGCGGTGACGGCAATCGCCGGCGGACTGGCGGCCCTCTTCGCCGGCTGGCCGGTGCCTGCCGTCATACTGGCAGCCGCGATCTCGGCGGCCGGCGCGACAGTCTTCTATGGCCGCGACGTGGTCAATTTCTATCGCGCGCGACGGCGCCGGGATCTGGAGCTGAACATGAAGGTGGCGGCCCTCGCGTTTCTCTCGCTGGCGCTCGCGGTGGTGATGCCTGGTGTTATCGCTGCCCTGGGAAGATCCGAAGCGGCGATTGCGGCCTCCGTCTACATGGCCATCTTTGGATGGCTGTCCGGCCTCGGATTGGCCAAGCTCTACAAGATCGTTCCCTTCATGACCTGGCTCGAATGCTACGGGCCGGTTCTCGGTCGGGCTCCCACGCCGCGGGTCCAGGATCTTGTCCGCGAGGCGAGGGCCGGGCCTTGGTTCTTGCTGTATTTTGCCTCGGTCTGGGCGGGTACGGTCGCCATGGCGCTCGGAAGCGTCACTGGGTTCCGAGTAGCCGCCGCCGGCACATTCGCTGCGACTGCTGCCATAGTCGTTCATCTGGTCCGTGCGCGGATGCTCTGCAACGTGGACTGCAGCCTGCGGTTTCCCGTGGGAAGCCTGCGGCCATCGCTGTTACACTCTCTTGCCCCGGGCGGGCGCTGAAAAGGAGCATGATCATGAAAAAATACGTGGAACTGGACGTCCGGCCGATCCTGGCGGCGGGAGGCGAGCCGTTCGGCCGGATCATGGAGACGGTGGCGTCGCTCGACCCCGACGAGGGCCTTCGTCTGCTTGCGCCGTTCCGGCCCGTGCCGCTGTTTGCGGCGCTCGGGTCGAAAGGCTTCACGCACGAGGACCGGGAGATCGGCGGCGGGGACTGGGAAGTGTTGTTCACGCCGGCACCTGTACCGGCGGCCACAGCCGCGGCGGGAGACGTCTCCGCCGCATGCTGGCCAGGCCCGCTGATGCGTCTTGACAACCGCGGACTGACGCCGCCCGAGCCGATGGTGAAAGTGCTCGGAGCCGCGGAGGCGATGCAACAGGGAGAAGTGATGGAAGTCCTGCTCGACCGGGAACCCGCCTTCCTGTTCCCGCAGCTTGCAGAGAGGAAGCACGAGTGGCGCGGCGGCTTTGATCCAGATGGCGTCACTTATCGCCTGCTGGTGCGGATCGGGACCGCGCCATGAACCTCGCGCCTGAAGCGGATGACAGGCAATCCCTGGCCGACGCCGTCAGGCAATCTCTGCGCGGCGTCATCGATCCGGAACTGGGCGAGAACTTGATCGATCTCGGACTTGTATACTTCGTGGCGGTCGACCATCGCGCCACTGCCCATGTGGTCATGACCACCACGACGCAGGGGTGTCCGGCCGTGGGCTACCTGAAGGATGGTGTGCAGCGCGCCGCCTTGTCGGTTCCGGGCGTAACGGCAGCCGAAGTGGCGGTCACTTATGATCCTCCGTGGAGTCCCGACATGATGTCCGGTGCCGCGGTGGCGCGGCGGCCGAAGGCGAAGCCGCGGTCATGGCGACCTTGGTGACCAGCTCGATGTCTTCTCCGCTATGCTTGACCTGGGTCACGACCGGAAGGGCGTCACGACACTAGAAATGCCAAGTTGCGGAAGACTCCAATGAAGCGATATGCCCTTGCCATCAGCCTGCTCGCGACGGTAACCACGGCGCTTGCGTCGGACGGTGCGATGCTGCTTGCCGCGCGGGAATCGGCGACCGATGTCGCGGCCGCCGATCCCGAAGCTTTGGCGACGCTTGGCGAAATACTGTTATTTGATTCCAATCTGTCCCTCCACCGCACGCAGTCCTGCGCGACCTGCCACGATCCCGGCAGGGGCTTCACCGATTCTCGCGGGCTTGCTGCGTCGCTTGGCGACGACGGCAAATCGCTGGGCGACCGCAACGCCCCGACCGCCGCCTATGCTGCGCTGGTGCCGCCGCTTCACCGGGGGAGGGACAGCCAATGGGTCGGCGGCCTGTTTCATGACGGGCGGGCGCCGACGCTGGAGGATCAGACGGGTGGGCCGCCACTCAATCCGTCCGAGATGGGCATGCCCGACAAGGCTGCCGTCGCTGAACGGCTGCGTGAGAACGCGGTTTACCAGTCGGTCTTCCCGAAGCTGTTCGGCGCGGGCACGCTGGAGGCTCCGGACGCCGCCTATGAGGCGTTGACCAAGGCGATCGCGGCGTTCGAGCGGACAGACATGTTCGCGGCGTTCGATTCCAGATATGACCGCTTCCTGCGCGGCGAAGCGAAGCTGACCAACGAGGAGGAACTGGGCAGGGTGCTGTTCTTCTCGGAGCAGTTCACCAATTGCAGCCAGTGCCACCAACTCTCCCGCAGGCAGATGGATCCGCGGGAGACCTTCACCGATCACCGCTATCACAACATCGGCGTTCCCGAGAACACGCAGCTCCGCCAAGCCAATGGCGTTACCGCCGGGACGGTCGATCCCGGTCTTGCGGGCAATCCACATGTGAATTCCTTGGAAGAGCGGGGCAAATTCCGTACGCCGACGCTGCGCAATGTTGCGGTGACGAGCCCCTACATGCACAATGGGGTGTTCGAGGATCTCAGGACGGTGGTAAGCTTCTACAACCGCTACAATTCCACGGCCGCCGAAGCCCAGCTTAACCCGGAGACGGGCAAACCGTTCGGATTTCCCCCCGTGCCTGAGACCTTGGCGGTCAAGGAACTGACGCACGGCCCGGCGCTGGACGACAGGCGCGTGGACGCGCTGGTGGATTTCCTCAAAACCCTGACCGACGCCCGCTACGAGAAGCTGCTGGTCGAATGAAGCGTTTCCCGCTGCCGGGGTCCGGATCACCGTTCCGGTGAATGGCCACAGGCGATAGAATCGGAGTGCGGAGCAGGCCGATCGCGCCGGTCGCCCCGAGAGCGGGCCGTGTCTCACGGCCGGCACTCTGCTTGATCCTATGACTGCAAGCCCGAAGCGCTTGCCTGTCGCGTCGTCCGCCTGAATCCCGAGACCGGAGATTGGCCACCCGTTACCTTTAGGCCTTGCTCAGTGGGCGGCTTCTTGTCCGCTGTCGCCGACACTGCCGTTCACGAATTCGTTTCAAAGCTTGCGCTGGCACAAACTCCCCCACCGAAAGCCCGCTAAAGCAGGTCATCCCGAATTCAAGGAGGCCTGAACATGGCTGAAATTCTAACAAAATCACGGGCACGCAACATTTTCTATGGGGGCTCGATCTTCTTTGTCGTGATCTTCGTGGCCATGACCATCCACAGCCACAGATATGTGGTGGAGGTCTCGACCGCGGGCATGGCGCTGAGCAACGAGGTGATCCGCGGCAAGCACGTCTGGGAAAAGAATTCCTGCATCAATTGCCACACCCTGCATGGCGAAGGCGCCTATTTCGCGCCCGAGGTCGGCAACGTGATGACCCGATGGGGCGTGCAGGACAGCCCGGACGATGCGTTCGAGATGCTCAAGGGTTGGATGGAAAGCCAGCCGTCGGGCGTCGATGGACGCCGCCAGATGCCGAATTTCAATCTCACCGACGAAGACATCCGCGGCCTCGCGGAGTTCCTGCGGTGGGCCGATCAAACAGACACCCAGGGCTGGCCGCCCAACGATGCCGGGTAAGGAGTGGAAACCCATGAAATACAAATCACAAAAAGTAGCGCTCTATTATTTTCTCGCGGCCATGGCCCTTTTCGGCATTCAGGTTCTGGGCGGGCTACTGGCGGGTTGGATTTATGTCTCGCCCAACTTCCTGGCCGAGATCCTGCCGTTCAACATCATCCGCATGATCCACACCAACGCCCTCATCGTCTGGCTGTTGCTGGGCTTCTTCGGAGCTGCCTATTTTCTGGTTCCCGAAGAATCCGAGCGTGAGATCTGGTCGCCGAAGCTCGCCTATCTTCAGCTTGTCATCCTCGTCGTGGGCACGTTGGGGGCCGTGGGTTCCTACCTCGCAGGTATCCATGGCGGGCGCGAGTTCCTCGAACAGCCGCTTTGGGTCAAGTTCGGCATCCTCGTTGCCGCGTTGATTTTTCTGCTCAACATTTCGATGACGGTTCTGGCCGGCAAGAAGACGGCGATCACCAACGTTCTGCTGATGGGGCTGTGGCTGTTGTCGCTGCTGTGGGTCTTCGCCTTCATCAACCCCGACAACCTCAGTCTCGACAAGATGTACTGGTGGTTCGTTGTCCACCTCTGGGTCGAGGCGACATGGGAGCTGGTGATGGCCGCTATCCTCGCCTTCCTGCTGCTCAAGCTGACCGGCGTGGACCGGGAAGTGGTGGAGAAATGGCTTTACGTCATCGTCGCCACCGCGCTTTTCTCGGGCATTCTGGGGACCGGACACCACTTCTACTGGATCGGCCTGCCAGGCTATTGGCAATGGGTCGGCTCGATCTTCTCGACCTTCGAGGTCATCCCCTTCTTCCTGATGATGTCGTTTGCCTTCGTCATGGTGTGGAAGGGCCGCAGGAACCACCCGAACAAGGCCGCGTTGCTGTGGTCACTGGGCTCGAGCACGGTCGCCTTCTTCGGGGCCGGTGTCTGGGGGTTCCTGCACACGCTGCACGGGGTGAACTTCTACAGCCACGGGACGCAGATCACCGCCGCGCATGGGCACCTTGCCTTTTTCGGCGCCTACGTCGCGCTGAACCTTGCGATCTTCACCTATGCGATGCCCCTGCTGCGCGAACGCCCGCCCTACAACCAGGTGCTGAACATGGCCTCCTTCTGGCTGATGACCGGCGGCATGGCCTTCATGACCTTCGTGCTGACCTTCGCCGGAACCATCCAGACGCATATGCAGCGTGTGATCGGCGACTACTATATGGCCGTGCAGGACAGCCTGTCGGTTTTCTACCTGATGCGGTTTGGCGCGGGTGCCGCGGTGGTGATCGGCGCCTTGTTGTTCATCTATTCCATGCTGGTCGCGCGCAAGTTCGAGATCATCGCACCCGGTCCCGCCAACCCGGTTCGGGAGGTATGAGAATGAACATGACATTCAAGCCGAGCCTGCCGTTCTATCAGCAGACGGGCCGCGAATGCGAGCTCTTCGAGATGGCACATGAAAACGGTCTGCCCCTTCTTCTGAAGGGACCGACCGGTTGCGGCAAGACCCGCTTCGTCGAACACATGGCCGCGCGCCTCGGCAAGCAGCTCCACACGGTGGCATGCCATGACGACCTGTCGGCCTCAGACCTGATCGGGCGATATCTGCTCAAGGGCGGCGAGACGGTCTGGGTGGATGGACCGCTGACGCGGGCGGTGCGCGAGGGCGGGATCTGTTACCTCGACGAAGTCGTTGAGGCGCGCAAGGACGTGACCGTCGTGCTGCACCCTCTGACGGACACGCGCCGTACGCTAATGATCGACCGCACCGGCGAAGAACTGGTGGCGCCTTCCGGGTTCATGCTGGTGGCCAGCTACAACCCCGGTTACCAGAACGTTCTCAAACGGCTGAAGCCGTCGACGCGTCAGCGATTCCTGTCGATCTCGTTCGACTTCCCGGTTTCCGAAATCGAGATCGCGGTCGTGGCCAGCGAAAGCCGGTTGGAGCCCGGGCGCGTGGCGCCTCTGGTGCGGTTGGCGGGGCATATACGCAAGCTCTCCGGCATGGACCTCGAGGAAGGCGTGTCCACCCGGCTGCTGATCTATGCCGCCACCTTGATGGCGGGCGGCATGAGCGTCGAGCAGGCGCTTGAGGCGGCGGTGATCGAACCGCTGAGCGACGAGCCGGATGTGCAGCAGGCGCTGCGCGATCTCGTAGCCACCATCTACGGATAAGCGCAATGCACCTTCTCGACCTCATGGAGCCTGAAGAGACGGTCGGCAATCTCTGGCATGACATGGCCAGCAGGATCGGTGCGGATATCACCTATCCCGATGCCGGTGTCGCGCTTGCCTCGGTCCGGCCCAGCCTGGCCGTGCTGTTTCGCTCGCTTGGCGGGGCGCCCGGCGTGGAACTGAGCGAGGCAGCGGCGACACTCGTGCGCCATCGCCGGCAATTGCGCCGCAAGCTGGGCGCGGAGCGGGACCGCGAGTGGGTTGCGGGATTCAATGGCGAGCAGCTGACCTTGCCGCCCGTGATCGCGGCCTTTCCCGATCCGGCGCTGAACCGGGCCGCGTATTTCTGGCTGACGGCGCTTGCGGCGGTCTGCGATATGACGGTGATCGATCCGACAGCCGACGGAGCGACCCAGGATCGCGCTCAGATACATGCGAATGCGATGGCGACGGATGCGGCCTTTGCTGCGTGTCCCGGTCTGCGGGATGCCTACAAGACGATGGCGAGGCTTTCTGTGAAGGCGCGGCCGGATATCCTCCGGCCCGCGCAGGAGGCCAGCATCGAGACGGCTATTCGCAAGCAGCTCGGCTGTGCGGCCCCCGATGTCGCGGCCCATCCCGTGCCAGCGGATTACATGCCCTTCGCCCAGGTGCCGATCTGGCTGCGGTTCGGGACCGCATCTCTGGGCAATGCAGCGAACGAGGAGGCGGCGGATCCTGCGGCTCCGCCGCCAGCAGCCGCGTCGACCAGCCGCAAGCTGGGGCGGCGCAAGGACCAGGACCAGCACAATCGCAAGGACAGCTTCATCATGCACAGGTTCGAATCGATCCTGTCGTGGGTTGAATCGATGAACATCAATCGCAGCGTCGATGATGACGATGACGAGAACGCCCAGAAGGCGGCGGATGACCAGGACGAAATCACGCTCTCGAAGCAGGATCGCAAGGCCGCGACGCGGCTGCGCCTGCATCTCGACCTCTCGCCTGCCGATGCCGACCACGAGGCGCTGGCGGGGGTGCATACCTATCCTGAATGGAACCATCGCGCGCGCAGCTACATGCCGGATCATTGTCGCGTGCTCGACGCGCCCGTGGCCCGGTCGAACACTGTCTTCGTGCCAGATGAACGCCGGATGCGCGAGGTGCGTCGCCAGTTCGAGGCGCTGCGCCCGCGCCGCATCCTGCAACCGCGCCAGATCGAGGGGACGGAACTGGATCTCGACGCCCTGCTGACCGCACGGGCCGAGCTGATCGCCACCGGGCGCGGCTCCGACCGGATTTGGCAATCGGCGCGCCAGACCGAGCGCGATCTGTCTGTAGCCTTTCTGATCGACACGTCGCGCTCGACAGAGGCGGCGATCGGCGACACGTCGGTGATCGAGGTCGCCCGAGAGGCGATGGCGGCGCTGGCCGCAGGCATCGACGCGGCGGGCGATAGACTGGGGATCTGGGGATTTTCCTCGTTGCGCCGCGACCGGGTGTTCCTGAGCCTCTGCAAGAGCTTCGAGGATCGCATGTCACCCGACATCGCCGCCAATATCGGCGCGCTCAAGCCGGGCCATTACACGCGCCTCGGCGCCGCCATGCGCCATGTCAGCGCGCAACTGGCCAAGGAGCCAAGCACCCGCAAGGTGTTGATCGTGCTTACCGATGGCAAGCCCAACGATCTCGATCATTACGAAGGCCAGCATGGCATCGAGGACAGTCACATGGCTGTTCGCGAGGCCCGTCATGCCGGTCAGAGACTGCACGGCATCATCATCGATGAGGACGGGCAGGACTGGTTCTCCCGCATCTTCGGGCGCGGCGGCTTTAGCCTGCTGCCCAACCCTGCGCGCCTGACCCGCGCGCTTCCCGACATCTATCGCACGCTCACACAGGAGAATTGACATGCGCAGCCTGACGCTCTTTCTCGCGACCCTCATCACATCGCCTGTTCTGGCGAACAGCTTTGACCGGCCCATCCCGCAAGCCCAATCGGCAACGGCTGAATTCTGGTTCGCCCTCGCCAGCCTCGCATTGATCGTGGCACTTGTTATGGTGCAGCGGATGGTGGCGCGGAGATGAGGCGCCGGGGCTGGTCCACAGCTCGAATCATGCTCGCCCTCTATCCGTTCGGGGCGGGGGCTGCGGCGGTCAACGTGTTCTTCGCATCGCTGATTTTCAGCTGGATCGGCGGACCGGTCGCCTCGACTGGCTGGTCAATCGGTCTCGGCTGCATCATAGGCGCGCCGGCCACCTGGCTTTTCGCACGTCATATCCGGCATCTGATGGACGTGGCAGATCGAGAGCCGATGCCCCATTGACTGATGGAGCGCGCGCCAGCCCGTGATCGACACAACGGGACTGGTCGTTTGCTAGGGCTATGCGTCCGCGGAATTGCCGATAAGGCTGCGCCGGTCAGGCTTCGGTCAGATCTCGGCCTTTTGCAGCATGGCGATCCGGTGCACCCGGCAGTGACCACGGACGGGAAAAGTCATTGCGGCTGTCTTTGCCCATACCAGCAGCGCTCAGGGGTCAGGATGCACAGGAATAGGTCAGGCGATCCGGAACGTGCTGATCGAACTCGGCGGCGATCATGCGTGTCAGCGGCCGGCCTTTCGGCGAGATCTCCAGCCGCTGACCGGCCAAGTGGACGAAATCACCATATTTTGCAGCAATTCCCGACAGGATTGGCGCCAGTAACCTGGCGCGCGGTCCGCACTGGGACTGCAGCTCATCAAGATCGAGGCGGAAATAGCACATCAGAAGCTCGATCGCCCGGGCGCGCAGTGCGTCCTCATCGGTCAGTTCGTATCCTCGTGAACCTGCGAATGTGCCCGCATGGATACGCTTCGCATAGCCGGGCGTGGCGGGGGCATTCTGAACATAGCCTGCCGGGAACCGCGAGATCGACGACGCACCAAGTCCGATCAGGGTCTCGCAGGTATCCGCCGTATAGCCCTGGAAATTGCGTCTGAGGCGTCCGGTCCTGAGCGCCGTGTCCAGAGCGTCGCCCGGACGGGCAAAGTGATCGATACCAATCGCGGTCATTCCGGCGTCAAGCAGCGCGGCCGATGCGAGGGTCGCCAGCGTGTAGCGCGCCATGTCATCGGGGAGTGCTTCCTCGTCGATGAGCTTCTGCCGCTTGGAAACCCAGGGCACATGCGCATATCCAAACAGGGCCACGCGATCGGGCGCAAAGCTGCGCACCTTGGCAATGGTATCGACAATCCGCTCGGTGGTCTGATGGGGAAGCCCGTAGACAAGATCGGTATTGAGCGACGTGATCCCGGCAGCGCGCAGATCCTCGACGCAAGCCCGTGTGATGTCGAAAGGTTGAATGCGCCCGATGGCAGCCTGCACCTCGGTGTCGAAATCCTGGATGCCGATGGAAGCGCGGGTCATCCCTTCTTCAGCAAGCGCATCGATCTTGGCGCGGTCGACCATCGTCGGGTCGATCTCGACCGAAAACTCGAAAGTGTCGTGTGGAGGGAAAACCGCGCGGATGGCGCGCGCAAGGCGATGGATCAGCGGTGGTGGCAGGATGGTCGGCGTGCCACCGCCCCAGTGCAGTCGCCCCATGCGCACCCCTTCGGGCAGTGTGAGCCGCAACAAGGCAAGCTCTGCCTCCAGCGTTTCGACATAGGATTCGACCGGGCCCAGGGTTTTCGTCCCCTGTGTATGACAGGCGCAGAACCAGCACAATCGCTCACAAAAGGGAATATGGATGTACACTGAGACCGGCACCTCGGGATCGAGGTTGCGCAGGGCTTCCTGCTGCAGGGTGGCTCCGGTTTGCGGTGTGAAGACGGCCGCCGTCGGATAAGAGGTGTAGCGCGGGACACGCGTTTCGAAAAGGCCAAGCGCCCGGAGGTCTTCAATGTTTTTCATGGACATATACTGAGAGCAAGATGACACCGTTTCTTTGTCATATAACAAACACCGCAATGAGTTTTGTATGCTTGATGACTTCAAGGACGAAGTACGATTTGGAAATAAAACCAACACATTCTCGCTAACCCGGAAGACATTGTGGAACGCACCTATTCCCATATTTAAGTCTCGATGAGCGACGTAAGGTTGCCTGCTGGTGCCAGCCCAAGGGGATCACTCCCATGTCGACCAACTTCTTAGTTTAATTCGACACTACAAGAGCCCAGCCGGCCGAACCCACCAATCAGACGACCAGCATGTTTCCACGATCATCGATCGCGCGGACTGCAGCATCCGGAAAGCGCTTCACCATGGCGCGCAATTCCTTGGCACTCTGCAAAATGCCTGCCGTGGACAGCCCGTCCGCGATTGCAGCGGAACGATGAATAACGCTGACCCTTCGCCAGTTGGCCTCGGCCACCATGCCGGTTTCCGGGTTGAGGATGTGCCCGGCTGGCCCCGCCCCGAACATGGTTCCGAGCGGACTTGAGGTTGCCACTGCCATGTCACGCAGATGGATGGTGGCGTCGGCCGGTCCGTCTTCGTGATCGGCAAGCCCGATCGCCCAGTCCCCGCCGCCCGGCGATGCGCCGACGGCGGCAATTTCACCGACGGAAACCAATCCTGCCTCGAGGCCCTCCGCCTTCAGGAGACCAACAACCCGGTCGGTGATGAACCCCTGAGCGATGCCGTTGAAGGTCAGGGCGGCACCGGGGTGCAGCCGGATACGATCCGCCGATATCTCCACCTTGCTCCAACCGGTTGCCGCGCGGGCACCGGCGATGGCTTTCTGATCGGGAGCGCCGCCGGCGCGCGCATAGGCTATCCACAGCGGCTGGATGCTTGGATCGAACCGCCCGGAGCTTGCCTGATGGATGGCGGACACGAGCGAACAGAGTTCGAGCATATCCGGTCCCGGCGCGTCCAGGCTGCCAGTCGCGTTGAGCCGGACCAGCGCGCTGTCGGACCGGTAAAGGCTGAACAGCCGTTCCAGCCGTTCGATTTCAGCGCGCGCTGCAAGCAGCAGCCTCTCGGCCTCGCGCGCCGGCAATCCGACAAGACGAAGATCGGCATGTGCCCCAAGCGCGATCCCCTGCCAGCGCGCGCCCGGATTTTCCGAGGCAATGGCATGCTGCGCGCCAAGCATGCAGACGGCCGTGATGCCGATGAAGCGGCGGCGGGAAAGGTTCATCGGATCGCTCCCGTGACCTGATTGGATGGTGCCTGGTCTAGCTCCACGGGGCCGAGAACATAAGCGTCGGGGATGCCGTCAAGCCGTACAACCACACCGCCGTTTTCCGCGGCGAAGACTGTGGCGTCCTGTTCGGCTCCAAACGGAATGACTTCCGGCGTTCCCATGCCACCGGTCTTGCGCGACCCGATCACGAACCAGGCATGACTGGCGTCGATCCATGTATCGTCGCCGGGAAAATCCCAGTCCTTCGCCTTGCCCATATCGTTGACATAAACGACGACCGCATCCTCCTGCTCCTCCGGGGAGCGGATGAACGCAATACCGTCCCGCACCTGGCTGAACCAGATCGGATGCGGATTGTTGGCGAGATGGATCTGCGCCTTGGGCCCGGTGTGCTCCAGAACCGTCATGTTGCAGTAATGACCCACCGCTTCCTCGGTAAGCGCCACCGGTTGCGGCAGTTCGGTGCTGGATTGCTGTTCACTGCAAGCCGCAGCCGTGATCGCCACGACAACAATGGCTGACAGCCGCACGAAGATGTTCATGGCCTGACCCTCTTGAGAATGACCGTGGAAAGTCCCAGCGCGATGGCGGTCCAGGCAACCGGGCTGAGCATGGTTGCAAGACCGGAGAGCGGCAGCGCCGAGCCAGCGCCACCCAGGTTGCTGCCGACGGCGAGCGCATCGATGGCGCTCATGTTGTAGAGCCGGAATGCATCGGCCGGATTGAACACCAGCAACCAGGGAAACACCGCCCGGGCGAAGAAGCCGTCCTGGCTCGCCAGCAATCCGCCAAGAAGCACCAGATCATAGAGCACCACGGCAAACAGCCAGATTGCAATGGCAAGCGCCGCCGCCGTCCCGGTCTGGCGCACGCTGGCGCTGGCGATGTAGCCGATGGCGATGAAGGTGGCGCCGAGGACCGTCGAGCTTGCAATCAGCCGGCCGACGCCGATCAATGCAACGGCCTCCCCCGCCCCATTGGCGAAGAAAGCCACGAGGCCGGCAATGCCGTATCCGGAACTGACCGCAATGGCGAGAACGGCGACATGGCCCAGGAACTTGCCGACGAGCACGCTGCCGCGGGAAACCGGACTGGCGAGCACGAGTTGCAATGTGCCGCGGTCGATCTCGCCGGCAATGGCGTCATAGGACAACAGCAGGGCAATCAGCGGCACCAGGTAGACCGAAAGCGTCGACAGGCTGGCAACGACCACAGTGACGGCATCGGTCTTGACCTCGCCGCCCGGCGCGCTGCCCAGCAGCACGAGGATGAGTGCGAAGGCCAGCAGGATAAGCGACGACAGGATGATCCAGCGGTTGCGCAGGCCGATGCGGATTTCCGTTGCAGCGATGGTGATTACGCCGTGCATTGGATGTCACCTCTCTGGACTTGTTCAATTCCGTTGTTGGAGAAATACCGGTAGACCTCATCCAGCGTCGGGGAGGCGACATCCACGTCCTCAACCTGCGCGCCAAGTCCGCTGATCTTCGACAGGATGCGCATTTTGTCTCCCCTGGCGCAGCAGAGCTCCACCGACGCGCAATTGATGCGGCCTCCACCGATCTCGGCATGGACTGAGCCAACGGCACCGGCAGCGGCGCGCACTCGGATACGGATCGGCAGATCGGCCTGAGTCTGGAGTTCGGCCAAGGGCCCGTCGGCAACCAGCCGTCCCTTGCGCAGGATGGCCACGCGGTCAGTCCTGGCCTCGAGCTCGCTGAGCCCGTGCGAGGACAGCAGCACCGAGCAGCCCCGCCGGCTGACATCGGCGATCAATTCGTAGAAATGCTGCCTTGAAAGCGGGTCGAGACCCGAGGTCGGCTCGTCGAGCAACAGCAGGCGGGGGTTTCCCACCAGCGCCTGCGCCAGCCCCAGCCGTTGCCGCATGCCCTTCGAATAGGTGTCCACCCGGCGGTCGGCCGCTTCGACGAGTTCGACCTTGTCGAGCACCGCCTGCACATCCTCGGGCGCTGCGCCCTTGAGCCTGGCGTAGAAGCGGACGACTTCGCGGCCAGTCAGCATTTTCGGAAACGCCACCTGCTCGGGCAGGTAGGATACAACGCGCCGCGCCGCGTCGCTCCCCGGAGCGAAACCGGCAATGGAAATGGAGCCGGCGGTTGGCTTGATGAACCCGAGGATCAGGCGGAACAATGTGGTCTTGCCGGCGCCATTGTGACCGAGCAAGGCAACCTGTTCACCAGGCGCCACGTCGAGCGAGACATCGGTCAGCGCCTCGACGGCCCTGAATTTCATGCCCACATTCCGGGCTTTGACGATCTCGGTCATTGCAGCGATTCTTTCCATTTGCGCGCGGTCTCGGGCAGCGCATGCGGTTTCATCAAGGGCCGGTCATCAACGATGCCGCCGGGAAGCAGCGCCGGAAATTCGCTCTGCGCCCAGCGCACCAGCTGCACCGCCGGACTGCCCAGCAACAGCTTCGCCGATGGCTGGGTCCACAACACCTGGTCCATCGCGTCATTGGGCCGGAAGGCCTGGTCGGCGATGCCGTCTCCATTGACGTCATAGGCGGCGTGGTCGCTCCAGTAATTGCCCGACCAGACGTGATCCCTGGTGCTGACAAACTTGATCTGGGTGCGGTTGCCGACAAAGGCATTGCCGGTGATTTCGTTGTCCGCCGATCCGCCGGTGAAATGGATACCGATCTCGCACCCTTCGATGCGGTTGCCTTTGATTTCATTCTTGTTGGCGTTGTAGACGAACAGGCATTTTTCGCCGCCGCCGACCACGGCGTTGCCTTCGATAACGGCGTTGTTGGCATAATTGAGCATGATGCCGTGATCGCGGTCATCCAGCGAGATGTTGTCGCGCAGGGTAACGCGCTTTGAAAACATGATGGCGTAGCCAAGATGGTTGCCGATCGAGATGTTGCCGGAAACCTCGCTGTCATCGGCATTCATGTAGTGAACGGCAAAGCGCAGTCCTTCGAAGCGGTTGTCGGTGAAAGTGTTCTTGCGGCTGGTGTTGACGAAAATGCCATCCCTGCCCTGGCGTATGGTGTTGCCAGACACCGTGGCGCCGGGAGCGTTCCAGACATAGACGCCATTGCCGCGCCGGCTCATCAGCCTGTCGTTACCGCCAATGATGGTGTTGTTTTCAACTCGAGCGTCGCGGGCGCCGTGGATGTCGACTCCGTAGAGATTGCCCTCGATATGGCTGTTGCGGACGATGGCGCGGATTGCATTCCTGGTCATCTGCACACCGCTGTCGATCGTCTCGTGCGCCACGCCCGAGCCGGTCAGTCTCAAACCGTCGATCACCACATCGGGCGCATCAATGGTGATGACCGAGCCGATACCCGTACCGGTCACCTCAGCGTTGCCCTGGCCATCGATTTGGATCGGCTTCGATAAGGTGACGCCGCCTTGGTAAGCCCCGCCGGACAACAGGAGCCTGTCGCCCGGCTGAGCCAGTTCGACCGCCCGCACCAGTGCATCAGGCCCCGGCTCCACGCGGATATCGGCGGCGTTCGCCGATCCCGTGAGAAGCGTGGTTCCAAGCAGCACTGCGAATGTGCGGGCGGTCAGGTTCATGGTCGTATGGCCTCAGGCGTTGCGTGGTTCGACAAACATGCGGCCGCGCATCTCCATGTGCAGGGCATGGCAGAACCACTGGCAGTAGAACCAGTGAACGCCCGGACGGTCGGCCGTGAACGTGATCGACGCGGTCGCCTGCGGTGCGACTTCCATCGCAATGCCATAGTTGGAAATGCAGAAGCCGTGGGTCACGTCGTCGACATCGTCGAGGTTGGTCACATAGACCGTGACTTCCTGACCCTGCTTGACCGTGAACTTTTCAAGGCCGAACTGCGGGGCGACCGACGTCATGTAGACGCGCACCTTGTTGCCATCCTCGATCACAACGTCGTCGTAATCGAGATCCACGCCATCGGCTTTCGCCTGGGCATATGCATCGGCGAACATCGGGTCTTCGCGCGACCACACATTGACCGGATTGACGATGTCCGCGCGCACGATGATGCTGTCATGCGGCTCGGCAAAGGTCGGGCCGTCATGAACCACCTTCATGTCATCGGTCGAGATGTCGATAAGCTGTTCGTTCTCCGGCTTCAGCGGACCGACATTGAGGAACCGGTCCTTGGAGAATTTATTCATCGAGATCAGCCATGCGCCATCGGCCTCGGCGGTTTCACCCATCGAGGTCGAGTTGTGGCCCGGCTGGTAGTGGACATCGACCTTGGAGACGATCGGGTCGACGTCCTCGCCGGCATAGGCACGGATGGCCTTGTCGATGTCCCACTTGACGATCTGGCTGTCGAGGAACAGCGTCGTGTAGGCAAATCCCTTGCCGTCAAATGCCGTGTGAAGCGGGCCGAGGCCCAACTCGGGCTCGGCCACGATGCAGGACCTCGGATCGGCATCTTCCTCGAACAGGGCGTCGACCTTGGTCACATCGATCACCGAAACGGTTGGCGACAGCTTGCCGTTGATCATGATGTGCTTCTTGTCCGGCGCGGTATTGACGCCGTGCGGGCTGTTCGGGATCGGGATGTAGCGGGTGTATTTCTTGTTCTGACCCTTGCGGCCGTCGATGACCGGAACGCCGTTGAGCACCTGCACATCGCCGGCGGCAACGCCTTCCTCGATAGCCTTCAGATTGAACACCACCACATGGTCGAGTTCGTTCTCGGTCATTTCGGCAAGGTTCATGCCCATCTCCGAGTTGTAGCTCGAGGAGAAGGCGTACTTGCCTTGATAGTCGCAGTCGGTGTTGTCAAGATTGCCCGACACCATGACCTGCCAGGCCACCTTCATCTCGTCGCCATCGATGGCGGTGAAGATGTTCACATACTGCGACGGATCGTCGAGGATCTTGCCGTCATTGACCAGCGGCGCTTCGTGCTCGCCATTGGCGAAGACATAGCCGGTGCGCGGATATTTCTGCGGCCGCATGCCGTGGATGTCATGGGCGTTCGGGATCTCGATGATCTTGTCGCATTTCATGACGTCGCAGCGAATACGCGCAACCCGGGTGTTGGCCTTGTCGTTGGCGAAGATGTAGCGGCCGTCATAGGTGCCGTCGGTAAACGACATATGCGGATGGTGAAGGTCGCCATTGTCATAGGTCTTCATGCCCTTGGCCGCGAGAAACGTCTTGGTCTCCTCGGTCAGACCTTCGGTCAGGATCTTCAGGATTTCATTGGTCTGGCCCCAGCCGGTGGCGGAGCACCGGTTGAACACCGGAACCCGCATAAGCTCGCGCATCGACGGAAAACCGAGAATGCGCAATTCGCCGCTCTGGCCCGACGACCAGAACCCGTAATAGGGGTCAAGCTCGCCCGGCTCGAAGTTCAGTTTCGGGGTCGAAGCGTGCGCCTTGCTGACAAGCGCGCCGCTAAGCAGTTCGGATCCCATTCCGGATCCCGCCAGAAAGGCTCCTCCCGCCGTGGCGGTCATAAGGCTTCGGCGTGAAAGGCCTTTTCGTCTGGTTTCTTCGGCTGACATTTGCAGTCTCCTTCAGGTTGATGGCTGTGGTGTTGAGCTGGTGCCCACGAGCGGCTGGCCGGCGCCGGCTGGCACTGGTGCAATCGGGTCGAGGCGGTTTTGCTTGCGGAATTTTTCGCGCTTCGTGGCCTTCTTGATGCACACGGGACATTTGCTGTCGCTCTGGTAGAGCACCTGGCAATGCAGGCACTGCAGGCATTCGTTGGGATTGATGTTGCCTTCGGGATGGATGGCCTGAACCATGCACTCCTTGGCACAGCGCTGGCACGGATCGCCGCATTCCTTGTAGCGCTTGAGCCAGTCGAACATGCGCAGCCGCGCCGGGATCGCCAGCGCAGCACCCAGCGGGCACAGATAGCGGCAGTAGAAACGTTCGATGAACAGGCCCGCTCCCAGCAGCACGACCACGAACAGGATATACGGCCAGCCGCGCTGGAATTTCAGGATGATCGCGGTCTTGAAGGGTTCGACCTCCGCGAACTGCTCGGCCAGTTCCAGCGAATAGAGCGACAGGCCGAACAGGCCGAGAAAGATCATGTACTTGATCGGCCACAGCCGTTCATGCAGGCCCCAAGGCACCGTGTATTGCGGGACCTTGAGAAAGCGCGCGATCTTGTTGGTCAGTTCCTGCAGAGCGCCGAAGGGACACAGCCAGCCGCAGAACACGCCGCGGCCCCAGAACAGCAGCGACGCAGCGACCGAGAACCAGAGGATGAAGATAAGCGGATCCATCAGGAAGGCGGTCCAGGAAAAGTCTGTCGTCACGGCCGAGAAAAAGGCGAGCACATTGACAACCGACAATTGACCATTGGCGTACCAGCCGAGGCCCACCAGCGTGAAGGTCAGGAAGCCTATGCGGAACCAGTAGGTGAAACGCTCATGCCGCGTCACCTGCATCTGGAAAAAGAACACCCCTGTCAGGATCACGAGGGCGACCACCAGGACCACGACCTCAACCCGTTTCTGAAGCCAGACTCGCTTCCACAAATGGCTCAGTTCGCTGGTGTCGGACACCGCCACATCGCTCTGGATCTGCGGGTTGATGCCGGCGGCGGTTTCGACCGCAAGCTTCTCGGTATGGCGATCGGGAATACGGTAGCCGAGATCAAAGGTGATGAAGGCCTTGTCGATGGCGCCGACGGCGCGCTGCACCAGCAGTTGCAGCCTGAAGGGCTCTGCCGGATCAAACCCGCTGCCGGCCTTCACCTTGAAGATATCAAGTTCGGTGAATGACGGCGCATCCTCCGCCGCGAGCTTGCCAATCCGTTTGTGCTGCTTGTCGTGGAAACGAACGGCGGTATCGCCCTGGATCAGCTGGATGCGGTCGAAGATGCCGCCGCGCACATAGCCCGATCCCTTGAAGGAGTATTTGCCCCGGCCGACAACGAGGATCGCCTGGTCGCCTTCATCGAGCCATTCGAGCAGGTTGGCATATTCATCGTCGCCAAGCAGCGTGCGGCCGATTTCCGGCGCGCTGACCAGCGCCATCTGCATGTCGATGAAGGTATCTTCAGGCGCGCCCTTTTCCGGGCGCTTGATAGCGCGGGCGTCACCGGTCTCCTCGAACGCCGTGTTCACCTGTCCGATATCGAGCCGCAGGCTGCGGATCGATCCATCACCCGCAAGCGTCTGCCAGTCGGATATCGGGACGTCGTCGCCGCTTGGCATCAACAACGCCTTCGTGGGTCCCGAGCTCGCCAGTTCGGGCTCAAGGCCGCCAAGGCCGAGAGACCTCGCCACCTTCAGCCCGGCCCGGACGATGGAATCGTCGATGACGATGATCGTCACGGTGGCGCCCGAGACGATGTCGAGATCATGCGCCGAGCCACCGGCGGCGGCCTCGGCGATGAGATCGAGCCCGGCGTATTTCTCCGTCACCGCGGTGATTTTCGATTCAGGAATGCCGACCAGCACGATCGGTTCGGAATGCTTGACCAGACGGACGCCGGTCACCTTCGCGTTGCCGTCGACTCCCATGAGCGTGTGGATGGGCTTGCCGGAATAGCCGGTTGTCGTGACGAAATCGGATGTCAGGAAGACGTAGCCCACGACCTTGCCGTCCTTCAGGGCCTCAACCACGGGAATGTCCGACCGCAATTGGCCGTACTCCGTGGCGCCGGGAACGATCTCGCCGACATTCGCCTTGTCCAGGAATGTCATGACCAAGGGTTCGGCCTGGGCGGCACCGATGGCCAGGAGAAGGCTCGCCAGCATCGCAAATGCTGCAACACCCCAATTGCGAACGCTGATCGACTTGGCAAACATGTCTGAACTCACACCGTCATTTCGCTTCGAATCTACCTTGTAGCATGCCGATCTCTTTGCATTTGCGCAAACTCGCAAATGATACGCGGCCGGAAAACCCAGCACTATCAATATATTACATTGTTTATATGCAATGTTATTGGTTGTGCATCTTGTTCGGGACTCTTGCCTGCATCCGAACGAAATGCTTTCTGCTTCAGCTCAGGCAACGGGTTGGCCAAGCAGAGATGCACTCTTGCACTCGCATGATCGGTCGGCATGCGGGGGACAGACAGTACCCGCGCCTTTGCGCGACATTCGTAGGCCGGTTGCAAACCGCTGATGCAGCTTTAGGATTTGCCGAAAGGATCGGGGTTCGACATTGGATAACTGGACTGAATTTTCGTTGGCGTTGGCAGCTTTTTTCGTGCTGCATGCGGTGCCGGTTCGGCCCGCGGTCAAGTCGCATATTGTCGGCCGCTTCGGAGCGCGGACCTTCTCGATTGCCTATTCGATCGTGTCAGTCCTGGCTCTGGCCTGGCTGATCGTCAGCGCCGGCCGCGCGCCCTATGTCGAAATCTGGCAGCCGGCGCCGTGGCAGTCGATTGTAACGCTCGCGGCGATGCTGCTTGCCTGCATCGTCTTCGCGCTCGCCATCGGGCGCCCCAATCCCTTTTCCTTTGGCGGCTCCGGGAAAAGCACCTTTGATCCGAAGCGGGCCGGAATTGTCCGTGTATACCGGCATCCGCTGCTGGTGGCGCTCCTGCTGTGGTCCGGCTCGCATGTCCTGCCCAACGGGAATCTCGCGCATCTGGTGATGTTCGGCATCTTCGCAGCCTTCACCCTTGTCGGCATGCGGCTGATCGACCGGCGCAAGAAACGGGAAATCGGTCAGGCGCGGTATCAGGAATTGCTGGCGGACATGCGCCGGGCGTCCCTTGCGGACAGCTTCCGGGGGCAAAGCGTGTTGGTGAGGCTGTCCGCCGGCTTCGCGTTGTTTGCGATCCTGCTGGCGCTGCATCCGGCGGTGATCGGGGTGTCGCCTTTGGCAGCCATTCTCTAGGGCCTGGCGGACCGCCGCGGCATTACGAGCGCCGGGCCGACGACAACAGCAAAGCCGCAGAATGCCACCATCCACGCGAAAGCAGCGACGTGAAGGGAAAGACCTGTATGGCTGTCGGTCACGGCCGCGAGAATGCGCGCGACCGCTGCTGCCAGCACCGCCAGGAATAGCAAGCTGACGGCGGGATCGGCCCGCAGCGCCTGGCCGGTGTGCCCCAGCGACGCACGCACCATCATCGCGAGGGTCATGCCGCCGACAGCGCCGACCCCGAGCGCGTGCACGCCGGCAAGCGGCGAGACATACTCCGGAAAGACGATGGCCGCAGCAATCAGCGCAAATCCGATGGGCACAAAAAGATAGCCGGCGTGCAGAATCCAGACCAGCGGATCGCGCAAGGTGCGGTCACCTGCCCAGCGCCCGAGCCGGATGAAATGCAGCAAGGCCGCGACAGCCATTGTTATGCAAGCGGCAACTGAATCCGGAGACCCGGTCCAGATAGCCAAGGCCGCGATGCCCACCGCAATGGAAACCATGTCGAAGCGCGAAAAGGCTGCGGGCAGGCGACCGGGATTCTCGCGCACCAGCCAGTTGCGGGTGAAACTCGGAATGACCCGACCGCCAATCAGCATGATCAAACTGATTGCGGCAAGCGCCGCCAAGCGGCGGCTGATATCGGAGACGCCATCAAAATGCGCTTCCAGATGAAAGGCGATGTTTGCGGTTGCCAGGATCAGCAACGGCAGCAGCACCTTCAGGTTTCTCCAGTTCGCGCCGGCGATGATTTCACGGGCGATCACGATGGCGACAGTGATCAGGAAGGCGGAATCCACGACCAGCGCCGATTGCCAGCCGACATGCGCCGAAAAGGTAACACCCGCCCGACCCGCGAACCAGAGCAGGAGCAATGCCAAGAGGGCGTTTCCCTGCAACGGCATGCGGCCGGTCCAGTTTGGCACGGCGGTGAACAGGAACCCGGTGACGATCGCGGGCAGGAAGCCGAAATAGAGTTCATGCACGTGCCAATCGACCGGCGCAAACAGCGTCGCCAACTCCAGCTCGCCGTAAAACTGCGGCAGCCAAAGCAGGATCGACAGGCCCGAATACAATGCGCCGAAGAGAAAGAACGGGCGAAAGCCGTAGCTCAGGATGGCCGGTCCGGCATAAGGTCTGGTACGAGGAATTGCCATGATGGGATCCTGTCGGTTGTTTTCGGAAGCCGCCGGTCTGGGTTGCCTTGGCGTCCCCGAATCCCTAACAGTTTGGCCAACCGGATCTTTGCATTGTCGCAAACTGGAGAAAACCATTGAGCCGTCTTGATGCTTCGCTTCTGGCCGACCTGCCTCACTTTTCCGGAATGAGCCGGAAAGCTATGGTCGAGGTTCTGTTGCAAACTCTTCGCTAACCGGCAACCGGTAATCACCTCTCGATGTTTTGGGAGATGACCATGTTCAAAGACCGCCATTACGACCAGTCGATCATCGTGCTCTGCGTTCGCTGGTATCTGGCTTATGGCCTGAGCCTTCGCGACTTGAAGGAAATGATGTCAGAACGAGGCATCAGGGTAGATCATTCGACAATCCATCGTTGGGTCGTACGCTTCTCGCCTTTGATTTTGTCAGTCGCCTTGTCCGGGGTGGCGAGGAATGTTCTGCCAGCTTGTCAGGGTGTACACTGACGGTTTTGGCCGGCTATTGAGTCAAACTAGATCGCAATGCCGGGGCGGAGTGGCACGTTTTTCTGCGCCGGGACGGGTTCAGCCAACGCTCCCCATGCCTTCAGGAAACTGGCTGCTGGCCGGCTCAAAGCCAAACGAAATTTATTGCAAGTACGGTGTAAGGAATTTGGTTTGAAATGGCGTTGATCCTCGTTCATCGTACAGTTTTTCCTTCATCATCGAGAGCGGAGACAAAGCACTGACCGTGACCTGGAGCGACCTGGACGAGAACGAACGGACCGCGCTCAAGCGGCTGAATCGCGGTCCCTACCCTGCGCTGGAACCATCCTTGGCCGAGCGGCTGATTGCGTATGGTCTTGTCGAGAGAAGAGACCGCGGCATCGGGATCAACCGAGCCGGGCGTGAACTCGTGATCGGTGTGCTGCTGAACCAGCGTGAAGATTGACGCGCCGTTCAGTTGACGACATCTTTCAGGCCACGCAGAGCTTCCTGAATGTCCTCTCTTGTCTCGCTTGATTCGGGATAAACGGCATAGGCGGCATAGGTGAATTCCGGTGCGCCATCGACGATTTCAAGCTCTCCGGATGCAATGTGAGGCGCTGCAGCGCCGCGGCGGAAATAGCCCATTCCACCTGCGCGCAATATATAGCTCAAACCGAGTGGACCAAGACCGACAAACAGTCCGGGCTCGCCGAAAGAATTGGAACTGGCATCATGCTGGGCTGCAAACAACGGCCCCCAGTCGACGTAAACGTAATCGTCCGCACCATACGGCTCGCCGTCCCTGGATCTGGTTCTGACGAGAACCAGTTGTTCCTCGACCAGCAACTCGACCCGGAAACCCGGCAGCAGTTTGGGTGCATACAACACGGCGATATCGAGAACGCCTGTCCGCTGTTGCTCCAGCAACTGATCCGGCACACCAACATTGGCATGAATGGCGATTTCAGGCTTACGCTGCTTCATCCAGATCAGCCAGTCCAGCAGCACCGGGTTCCAGAGACTGAGCTCACCTCCAAGCGCGACGACGCTGGTTCTGCCCGAGGGAATGGCAAGCTGATGCCGTGCCCGTTCCCATATCTGCACGAATGACTGGGCATAACGCTCGAATTCGCGGCCCGCCGGTGTCAGTTGTGCGCCATTGCGGTTGCGGATGAACAATTGTCGCCCCAGCACATCTTAAAGTGTGCGTATGCGGGCGCTGACTGTTGTCTGTGTGACATGAAGACGGTCGGCTGCTTTGAGAAAACTGCCTGAATGAACAATCTCGAGAAATGTCCGGGCGCGGTCGATATCCATCACGGCCTCCTTTGAATGCAATATTATTGCATCAATAGAGCATTTATTTTTGTTTGCCTTCCCGTTTCTTCTGATCGCATTCTGGATTGCGAAATTCCGCCGTCCCTTGTCTGCGGCGGGAACCGGAGCCCGGAATAACAAACGAAGAAGATCGCCCTCACCAGCTGGTGGATTATTCATCTCCAACCGGTTTCACGCCTGCGTTCGCCTCCGGAACCGGCGAACCACGATCGATGCCTGAATGCAGGGCGAATGTTTTCCGCTGGCGCAAGGCAGAACGCCGCCGGCTTCTCGATGCACGTCTCACCATCAGCGCCGAAGTGCGAAAGGCCAAATCGGACCGCATCGCTGCCCGGCTGGATCAGGCTATCGGCAAGGTCAGCGGGCGGATAATCAGCTGCTACTGGCCGATTCGCGGCGAGCCTGATCTGCGCACTTGGGCGACAAGCATTATCGCGCGTGGCGGACGGATCGCATTGCCCGTAGTCATCAAGAAAGGCTGACCTCTGGAGTTCCGCATCTGGTCATCCGGTGACCGGCGCGAACGCGGCATATGGAACACAATAGTTCCCGCCGGCGGACCGGCGGTGCAGCCCAATGTGGTGGTTGCACCGATCATCGGGTTCGATGAGGAAAATTACCGCCTAAGGTACGCTGGCAGCGTTTTCGACAACACTCTTGCAGCAATGAAGACGCGGCCGATTGTCATCGGGGTTGGGTTTGCAGAAAGCCGAATTCCAACAATTCACCCCCTGCCACACAATATCCCCATGGACATCATCGTAACGGAAGAATGACCCCGGCCCAGGATCCCGCGCTAGTCTGATCGCGGTGACTATGACGGGGCATCACCTGTCGCCGCGGAGGGCGCCGACAGCGCGAAATCCTGTTCGGAAAGCATGATGTCGGCCAGCATGTAGTCGTCGAATGCGGAGATAAAGGCGGCAAGTGCCTTGTTGAGCAGCTTGGGCAGCCGGCACCGGCTTGAGATCAGGCACTCGTTGGTCGGCGTGAAGCACTCCACCAAAGCAAAATCCGTCTCCGTTGCCCGGAGAACCGCACCGAGATTGATCTCTTCAGGACGACGGGCCAGCGTGAACCCGCCGGAGCGCCCCCGCACGGCGCGCAGATAACCGGCATTGGTCAGCACGTTGACGACTTTCATCAGGTGGGCCTGCGAGATCCTGTAGACCCGGGCGGTTTCCTCGATCGTCACCAGCCTGTCACCGGCGGCTCCCGCGTACATCAGAACGCGCAATGCATAGTCGGAAAAAGTGGTCAGCTTCATGAGATTCCCCGGTATCGATGATCCACTGCATATCGCAGCGGCGGCGCCGCGAACATGGCACGGGCAATATTTACGACCCCATACCCGGATCGATCGGGCTGTGCCAAGGCACCACTCACACGAACATCATGACGATGATTGCGCCGAGCACCACCAGAACAAGCCCGGTGACCAGCATCGGCAACAGCGTGTTGTCCGTATCGATGTCGCGTGTCTCATGGATCAACGGTTTGTTTGGATCTCGCTTTTCCTGCGTGTCTGTCATGACTTGCTTTCCTTGATCAACATCGGTGTTTCGGGGTTGCGTCATCTCATCAAACCGCTGCCGCAGCGCGGTGGGCGGCGATCGCCATCCAGTCACGCAGCAAACCCTGGTCCTCCTTCGAGAACCGGGCCCGCCGCTTCAGGTCTTCAAACGTGTCGTCCGGATGCAGCCGATTGTATTCATCACGGACCAGCGATTCGAAGATCGCCCATTCCTCGTCCGTCCCGGGCCCGATGGGCTGCACAATCCCGTTGGAAGCCATGTAAAGTGCATCTCTCGCGTGTTTCATCGCAGTTCTCCTTCCGCTTCGCCTTTGCTTGCGTCCCGCACTCCTTCCAGCATAATCGCCATGACGCCGATATCGCGGCAAAAACCTGTGTTCAGCGCCATGAACACAGCCTCGGAGGGATCAAGCTGTGGCTGCGCGCTATCGTTGTCGAAATCCACATCAGGCCCGGACTGCGGGCGGCAGACGCCGGTTCCGGCAGCGCACCCGATAAGTCTCACCGGACCTCTCCCGTCTTGATGGCAATCCGGACCACGCCGGGATTATCCTCTTCATATATTTGAGCGGCTTGGTGGAGTGACAAGACGTGGGCTTGCAGGTGTCCTGCCGGGACAGCCGGCAGCAATCTGGCGAGCAGCGTTTCGAAATACGGCTTGAAGATGCGCCCGGTCACGCCGCGCTCTGCACACAGCAGATCAACGATATTGGCCTCTAGCCGCGACAGGCCGGCAGGTACGGCCGCGATATCCAGAATGATGTGCAAGGCACGTTCAATCTCATCCCAGCGGGCACCGGAAACATGGGTCATCACATTGTTGATGTGGCTGTGCGCCCGGAACGCCGCAACCAGGGCGCTGACAAGAGCAGCGGGATCCACCACCGCTTGCTGCGGCACAATGTCTCCGCCACCTGGGTTTGCATCCGCATCGAAACTGAAGCCGGTGCCGACGGCCGGATGCAACCCGGCACCACACTCAGTACCGTCGAAGGCTTCAACCGGTCCGGATTGCATCATGCTCATCGCGTGCTCCATCAAGTTGCCGGGCCTGTTTTCTCCAAGAGCATCAGAGGTCAGCAGCCGCCCGAAATCCATGGGTCGATATCTAACTCATAAAAGATATATTGACAATGTATCTTTAAATGGGAAAATTGCACACGGTCAAAGCGACAGGAAACCCACCGGTCGAAAAGACCACCGGCGCAACCGGCCCCGGCCCACGCACACAGGCGCAAACGCCTCGTCTCCAAGGGCTCGGAAATGACTTGCTGTGCCGACGTGATGGATCTTGAACAGAAGGAAACCGGAAATGACCGACACGACCGAGGCCGTAGACTTGCGCAGTCTCGTCCCCGCACAACGTCACACCAAGATCTTCCAGCTTGTCCACGCTCTCGAGCCGGGCAAGGCGTTCGAGTTGATCAACGATCACGATCCCAAGCCGCTCTACTACCAGCTCGAAGCCGAGTATCCCGGCCAGTTTTCCTGGATCTACCGCGAACAGGGGCCAGAGGCCTGGCGCGTCGAAATCGGCAAGATCGAACAGGCCGCCTGACGGCTGACGCAATGACGCCGGGCTGGCCCGGCGTCATTGTGGAGGAAAACATGATGCCTGGTGTCACCCTGTCCCGCCGGACGATGTCCTATTTCTTTGCCGCCCTCTCCGCGCTGATTGCCGGCGAGGCGCTGATGCTGGCCGGCTTTCTGCAGCTTTCCGACAGGCTTCCCGATCTGCCATCGCTGTTGCCGGCAGCCGGGATCGTCCTGAGCGCCGGGTTCATGCTGGTGCTGTGGAACCTCGGATGCACCTTGCGGCCGGCGAGGCCGCTGCAGCTGCCCGCACGCTTTGTCGCCATCGGGCTGATCTCGCTCGCACTGACGGTTGCGTTCGGAGTGATTTTTACCCTCGTTCTGGGCCAGCAGACAAGTTCCGACCCCATGCCCGACATCGCGGGTGCGGCGCTTCCATTGCATGTCGCGGCGGGTATCGGCGGATGGCTGACCTTGACCTCCATCGGCGTGAGTTACCGGCTGCTTGCCATGTTCATGCTCGCCCCGGAACTTGACGGCACACGACCAAAGCTTGTCCTTGCACTTGCCGTTGCGGCCTTGGCGGTTGTCGTTGCGATCGGGCTTGGCGCGATCCTGAGCGGGGCAAGCCTGTTCATTCCGCTTCTTGCCGGCAGCCTTCTCGGGCTGGCTTCGCTTGCCGTCTACGGCGCTGATATCCGGCATCTCTATCACGCGCGCAAACGCCGCACCATCGAGCTCAACAGCCGCATGGCGATCTATGCGCTGGCTTCACTCGGAGCCGCAATCGCCCTGGCAATCGGACTGGCCATCCTCGGTTGGCAAGAGGCCGGCATTGGCGCTGTCGTGTTTGTTCTTGTCTTCGGGTGGCTCTCGGGCCTCGGGCTCGCCAATCTTTACAAGATCGTGGCGTTCCTGACATGGCTTGAATGCTACGGCCCCGTGCTGGGCAAGACGGCAGCTCCCAGGGTGCAGGATCTGGTGGTCGAGACCCGTGCGCGAAAATGGTTCAGGCTTTATTTCCTCGCCGTCTGGAGCGGCACGGCCACCCTTCTGACCGGTCAGGCGACCGGCTTCCGCATTGCCGCAGCACTGATGCTCGCAGCCACGATCGGGATTGTCAGTGAACTGGTCCGGATTCGTCTTCTCTCGGACGTGGCTTTCCGCTCCACCGGACCGGCTGCAGTGCCAAGACCGCATCTGCTGCTCTCCTGGCAACCTTCGAACCGGTGCCGCTGTTTCATGTACTGGGCTCGAAGGGTTTCACCCACGAGGCAACCGAGTTGGCCGATGGCGACTGGGAGGTGCGGTTTACGCCCTCGCAAACGGCAACACCGGCCAAGCCTGTGCCCCCGGCCGCCAGGAGTGATGCCACCGACTGGCCTGAACCCGATCGGCATCTCGACAACCGGGAACTGGAACCGCCCGAGCCGATGGTCCGGATCCTGGCTGCAATCGAGGCCATGCAGCACGGCCAGGTCCTGTCCGCGCTTCTGTGCCGCGAGCCGATGTTCCTGTTTCCCGAACTTGAAAAACGCGGCCATTAATGGCGCGGCGGCTTCGAGCCCGACGGAACGACCTACAGGATCCTGGTCCGCGTTGCCCGCAATAGAGAACAGGTGGCTTAGCCGCACCGGCGGTCCTGCCTTCATGGAGTTATGAGCGATGTTCATCCAGACCGAACCGATGCCCGACGCCTCGAAGCTGAAATTCATTCCCAGCAGGGAGGTGTATGTTTCCGGGACCATCGAATTTGCCGATCGCGACGAAGCCGCGGCATCACCGCTGGCCCAGCGCCTGTTCGGCATTCCGGGGGTGGCGGCCATAGCCTTCGGTTACGACTGCATCATCATCACCAAGACCGCCGGCGACTGGCAGCACCTGAAGCCGGTATTGCTGGGCACGATCATGGAACACTTCATGGCGAATGCCCCGGTGATGCGCCCGGCGCGAAAAACGCCGAGCGGGGAAGACGGCGAGACCAGCGCGTTTGTCGACCAGATCATGACATCGCTCCGCGAGGTCATCGATCCGGAACTTGTCTACAACATCGTCGATCTCGGCCTCATCTATGATGTGGTGGTTGAGGCCAACGGAGCGACAACCGTTGCCATGACCACGACGACGCCCGGATGCCCGGCGACGATCTATCTCAAGCAGGGCGTTCAGGATCGCACTTCTGCCGTCGATGGCGTCAAGAAAGTGCAGGTGGAGCTGACCTACGAGCCGCGGTGGGAACCGGAAATGATGAGCCCCGAGGCCAAGCAGCACCTGGGAATTGTGACTTGACACTTAATGATGAGACTGTCATCCCAACAATCTCATATGTTTAGAGCGGCACTTAATTTGAGAACGGGCAGTTAATTTGATAATCAGACTTGGATTTTGTTACTTTATGTGAGATTGACGCTCTTGGATGTTTTCATCGAGAGCTTGCCATGACTGATCTCTTCCCCGCCGAGATAGACGAGGTGATTTGGGACGATGCGTGCAGGCGAGCTGATGCGATTCGCGGCTTCCTGAAGCGTAATCCTGAGGGCGCGACGGCCGGCGATGTTGCCAAACTCGCGGCCGAGCTCGGCCTGAGCCGAGCGACCGCATACCGGCTGATCAAACTGTTCCGCGCCGGTGGAACCGTGCTGTCTCTGGTGGATCGCAAACGAGGGCGCCCCGAGGGTCATCGGGCCCTGGACGAGAAGCGGGAAGAGATCATCCGCGCGACGATCAGCTCATACTACCTGAAGCAGACCCGGCCGACGGTTTCGCAGCTGGTCCGTGACGTGCGGACCAACTGCATGTCGGCGGGGCTCAAGCCTCCGCATCGC
>Ga0180009_10000419_pt1 | contig 60319 bp, 68 predicted proteins | sample OS_PC_MetaG_FD_123537 | JGI IMG/M metagenome (GOLD analysis project Ga0180009, IMG submission 123537) | Groundwater microbial communities from the Aspo Hard Rock Laboratory (HRL) deep subsurface site, Sweden - OS_PC_MetaG | ecosystem: Environmental > Aquatic > Deep subsurface > Groundwater... | reverse complement strand
TTTCTCTTTTTTGTTACAAGACCTAATTCTAATAGGATATCGAGGTATTGAGATATTGTTGTTCTAACTTCACTATAACTTTTTTCAGGATAATACTCTTCTTTTATGTCTTTTAAAGAAACTAATTTTAAATTATGTTCTTGTTGAATTCTTGCCAATGCTTTTAGAAGTTCTATTTGTGTAAGGGTTAAAGATTCTAGTATTTTTTCTTTGGAAATGGGAATAGTTTCCTCTTCGATGTTTGTTTTTGGTTCTTCTTTTTGTGAATGTTGAGATATAAATAGATTTTTTAAATACTTCACATCTTCTTTGATTACTTCAATTTCTTTGTAGATGTCTGTATTATTTTTGTCATGATAATTATGTTTATCTTTAAAATGATTTATCCATTCACCTATCCCTTCCATATCTTTTTTTAAGTTAGAAAAAGAGTTATGTAGCTTATTGTGGACATCATTTAACTTATCATCTCTTTTTTTGAATAACCAAAACATAGATATGTGGTGATTGCTTTCTTTTTAAATATTTTTGTTTTGTGTTGTGAACATGTCGTAGACGTCTATAGACATGTCGTCGACATGTCGTCGACGCTTTATTTACCGTCGATGATTGGAAAAATAGTGTGATTATAAGAATAAGATAAAATAAGGATAAAATAGGCTTTTTTAGTTAAAAGTGAGTGTTTATTCATAACTATCGATAAGTTTACGTTGATCTATATTAGAAAGTTCATAAAGAGAAATAAGCTTTTGTTTAAGGTTTAATTCACGAAAGTGAGAGTTTATTTGTAGTTGAACGATCTTATTATTTAGCCTTGTTTTAGATAAAGGTACTCTTTTCTTTAATAAATTGCTAATATATGTACGAATACAGCCTTCTGAGAGCTTCAAATGAGAAGATACATCTAAATAAGTAATGGGCCTTTTCAAATCATCTTCTAGTTGGTATATTGTTAAAAATGTAAGAAATTCTTGTTTAGGTAGTGTTTTAAACATAATCTCAAATGATTCTTTAAAGTTCTGAATGTTTAATGTTTGTTTATCTGCATAACTAGTGAATGAATGAATGAATGAATGCATAACCCCCTTATTTCCTATGGAACTTTTATCTAAAGATGGTGAAATGGCCTTTATCTCTGTAGATTTATCTAAATTTTCTTTTAATTGATTTTTTAAGTCTATATTCTGCTTCTTTTCTTCTATTAAGTTATATTTTAGGTGCTCTATCTCTTCTTTTAGGGAATTTATCTCTTTTTTTACATTTAAGAAAGAGTTTCTAAGCCTTTGCTCCATATCTCTTGTTTTTTCTTCCATTTTATTTTATATTTAATAAATAAATAAATATAAAAATATGATGTGTTTAGGATGTGCATAGGATGTGTTTAAATGAATAAACAAAAAGAATATATATGAGTAATTCACTTATATTTAATATAAAGAGGTGGTTTTCATTTGGCTAAGATACATTTACCAATCAATATTAGTTTTTTAATAATCCTTTTAGGGGTTATTTTTTTAGGGATTATTCAAGGACAGAATATCACAAATTCTTTAATAGGTGAAGAAGTATTTATTGGAGGCGGTGAGATTCAACAGATCGCATTTATTATCCTAACACTCTTCATTCTAATTGTTACCACGTTACACCCCACAAAGGTTTATTTAGCTGCTTATTCATCTATGACTTTGGGGCTAATTGTAGTTATAGGCTCTTTATATAACAGGTTTAATGACATTGGTAGTAAGATGGGGCTGATAGAAATTATTGTGGGTTTTGTCTTAATCTTAGGTGGTTTCTTTTTGTTTAAAGGGAGTAAAATAAGTAGAAAAGAAAAGAAAATTGCTGTTGATGAAATAAACAAATATATGAAATAACCACTAACTATAAGTTTTAATTTCTAATGAATGACTTCATTTATAAACTTAATTTTGGTTAATAAGATATTTCTTAAAGTGTATTATTTAAGTTAAAAAAGTATATAAAGAATCTTTATTATCTAAGTTTTATGGATTCAGAATTGATGATTTTAGACATTATGAAAAAAGAAGGGTGTTCTTGGGAAGAAGCTAAAGATAAAGAAAAAGAAGTTATTTCTTTAAAAAAATTTTTTTAACCAATATATTCTTCTGCTTTGACATTACTTTTTGCCGGAGCTGTTTTTGGAAGCTGTATTTGGGGTGGTAAATTCACATCTTGACTTAGTATCAATGCTTTTATATTTGATTTTACTAAAACTGTGTTAATTATTATTGCTGTAATTTCTGGAGATAATTTTTTATTTTTCTTCCAAGAATCTTCTATTTCTTGTAAGTTTTTTAGATCATCTAAATAGATCACAGAACCTTCTAAGGAAATATTTCCCATTTTGGGTGCATAGTCTACTTTAAATTCGAATTCGAATTTTAGAACATCTTGTTTTTTTTCTAAAGTTATCTCTTCTTTTTTTACATTTGTAATATTAATAGTATGACTGATATTTACATTACCTAATACTTTACCTGTTTTTTGTGCAGATACTTTTTCAAAATTAAAACCTATTATTGGCATAGTCTATCCCTCCGAGCTTTAATAAAAAAGGAATTTATATAAAGGTTATGGTTACATTTGGTCTAAGACTTCTATTCCTAATAAATTTAAAGATATTTTGAGTGTTATGGCTATTGAAGAAATTAATGTTAATCTAGCATTTTTTATCTCTTGTTTTTCTTTTAAGATATTGTAAGCATGATAGTATTCATTAAATGTTTTTGATAATAAAAAAACATAGTTTGCTATTAAATTAGGTTTTAGATCTTGGGATGCTTTTTCTACTATTGAAGGGAATAATGAAAGTTGTTTGATTAATTTAAACTCTAAAGGGTTACTGAGAAGCTCATAATTGATTTTTGAAAGGAGTTTTGCTTTTTTTAGGATAGATTGTATTCTTGCATATGAATATTGAATGTAAGGGCCTGTCTCGCCTTCGAATGAGATTGATTCTTCTGGTTTGAATATTGTATCTTTCTTAGGGTCTAGTTTTAATAAGTAAAATTTTATTGCTGCAAGAGCTATTATTTTTGATCTTTGTTCTAATTCTTTTTTTGAAATGTTTTTGTTTCTTTTTAGTATCTCTTTTTTTGTTAAATTAGTTATCTCTTCTATCAAATTATCTGCATCAACTATGGTTCCTTCTCTTGATTTCATCTTTCCTGAGACTAAATTAACCATGCCATAAGATAGGTGGTAAAGATTGTTTGCAAATTTATATTTTAGTTTCTTTAAAATCTTGAATAATACTTTGAAATGATAGTCTTGTTCTGATGCAACTATATAAATTAATTTGTCCATTTTGAAATCTTCATATCTTTTTTTTGCGAGATAGATGTCTTGTGTTATGTAGACAGATGTTCCGTTAGATCTTAGGAGGATTTTTTTACCAAGGTTTTCTTTTTCTAAATTGATGCTTATTGAATTGTCTTTTTCCTTTTTGAACAGTCCTTTTTTTAGGTTGTTTAGAATGATCTCTTTTCCTTTTTCATAACATTGGCTTTCGTAGTATGTTTTTTTTATATTTAATCCGAAGTTTGTATATGTTTGATACATTCCTTCTAAAGCCCAAGAATTCATTTTTTTCCATAGAATTATTGTTTCTTTATCTTTATTTTCCCATTTTATAAGAAGGTCTTTTGCTTGTTGCTCTAAAGCGGGGTTTTCTTTTAATTTTTGCGAATATAAAACATAAAAGTCTCCTACAAAGTGATCTGTTTTTTTAGAGGGTTTTTTGTTTTTTCCATAGAGTTTGTATGCTAACATGGATTTACAGATATGAATTCCTCTATCATTGACTATATCAATATTTTTTGCCTTATTCCCTAATTTTTTAGATATATTTGATAAGGAGATTCCTAAAGCCATGTTTCTTAGATGGCCAACATGTAATGGCTTGTTTGTATTTGGGCCTGGAGATTCTATAAGGATTGTTTTGTTTTGTTTTAAAGACCCATAGTTTTCTTTTTCTTTTTGAATTTTTTTTAAGATTAGTTCTGTTAATTTTTCCTTTTTTATGAAGAAATTTAAATAGGGGCCTTTTGTTTCTGTTTTTTCTAAAAAATCTGCTTTTATTTTTTTTGATAAGCCTAAGGCTATTTCATTTGGTGATTTTTTTAATTTCTTCGCTAATAAGAAACAGGGAAAAGAATAATCTCCAAATGCTTCTTGAGGAGTTTCTAGATTTATTGTTTTTAATCCTGTTTGTGTTTTTAAGATTTTTATTATTTTATCTTTAAAAGGCATGATGATTTTATTTAATTATTAGGTTAAATATGTTTTGATTTTGTTTATCCCTTTAAAGGGATGGGAAAGTTTTTTATATATATTTTGATTGTTTTTGTTATGTCTAAGTTAGGTAAAGATAAAGAAAGTAGGATTAAAGAACAAATTTTAGAAGTTTTGTATAATACTTTTCCGAAGATGTTTTACACTAAAGAATTGGCTGATGAGATTTTGAGAAAGGATGAATTTATTTTGAAACTATTACTTGAATTAAAGAGAACTGGTTTGTTAAATATTTATGAAGAGAAGAAAGGGAGGGGTGTGAGGAGGAAATGGAGTATGTCTCAAAAAGTGTATGAGGAATATAAGAAATTGTATTAATTTTATATTTTTGTGTGGCTGTCAATCTTTTTTAATATTTTTTCATTGCCTTTCCAATATAGGGCGTGTCTGAGTACTTCTTCTATTGTGTTTACAGGTATTATTTTTATTTTTTTTATGTTTTCTTTTGATAATAAAACATCTTTTTCATTTGCCTTGGGGATAATAACTGTTTTGATCCCTGCTTCTATAGCTGCCTCTATTTTTTGAGTTACTCCCCCTATTGCTAAAACTTCTCCCCTAATTGATAAAGACCCTGTTAAAGCTGTAGTTTGTTTTATGGGCACTTTCTTTAATGCTGAGACTATTGCTGTTGCAACTGCTATTGATGCAGAGTCTCCTTCAACACCTTCCGGTGTACCAATAAATTGGGTATAAATATCATATTTTTCTTTTATGTCTTCTCCAAAGTATTTCATGATAATTGCTGAAACATTTTTTACAGCTTCTTTTGCTATTTTTCCTAATTGGCCTGTTGCAATAAACTCTGCTTTTTTTCCACCCAAAGTTACTTCTGATTCTATTGGCAAAACAATACCTGAAAAATAACCATCTCCCCCCATTACAGCAAGTCCATTTACTTTTCCAACGATATTGCCTGTGGTTGTTATAACTTGATATGCTTTTTTTTGTTCTATATATTTATCTGCTACTTGTTGTTCTAATGTTCTTGCGAGTAGTTTTGCATTTTTGATATGTTGGGGTAGAACATATTTTGAGTTATCTTCTAAAGCTGTGTCTCCTGCCGCTCTGATTAACCCACCAAGTTCTCTTAATCTCAAAGTTAGTTTGCCTGATCTTCCAGATCTTCTTTTTGCTTCTTCAATTATTGAAAGCACTGCTTCTTTTGTAAAATGAGGTATCTTTCCATCTTTTGTTACTTCTTGGGCTATAAATTGTGCAATTTGTAATCTGTTCTCTTTTGTGTCATCCATTTCTGAGCCCATATAAATCTCATAACCGTAACCACGGATTCTTGAACGTAATGCAGGATGCATATGACGCATTGTTTCGGGGTTGCCCGATGCAATTAAGATGAAATCACAGGGGACTGGTTGTGATCTTGTCATTGCGCCTGAACTTCTTTCTGATTGACCAGTTATAGGGTATTTTTTTTCTTGTAATGCTGTTAGTAACTCTTGTTGGGATTCTGGTTTGAGTCTTGAAATCTCATCTAAAAATAATACCCCTCCATTAGCCCTGTGAATCATGCCTGGGATAAGTCTTTCATGTGCTGGTGTTCCTAATCCTCCTGAATTTTTTACCAAGATGTTGTTTGCTAAAAGATTGCCTGATTCTGTTGTTAAATTATATAAATACCCTTTATAAGGAATTTTTTCTATTTTTTTTATTTTTTCTGTTTTTAGTTCCATTTTTCTAAATGTTCTTGTTTAAGTATAAAATTTAGGGCTTTATCTGTTAACCTAAGATTTTTTCTGGTCCACTCTTTTGAGTAGTTTTGTTGGGTTAAAGCATTTAAAGTGTTAGTAAGTTTATTAAATCTTTGTAATTTCAATTTTTTTAAATCATTTAGAGTCTTTATTAATTTATTTTGTTTGTTGTTTGAATAGGAAATATTGATGTTTTTATAAAAATTCATTAAATTGTCAAAATTTAAATTTATTGCTAATTTTATTAGAATTTTGTCTTTTTCTTGTTTGTGTTTAAAAACATAAGTACTATTTGCTTCAATTCCTTTGCTTTCTAGATATTTTTTAATAGAATTTAGGAAATTTATTCTGTTTTTGAGTAATTCTTTTTTGCACACTAAACCTAAGTCTAAAGAATCTGTTCTTTTATTGTCTTTATGTATTTTTGGTATTCCAATTTCATTTCCGAAGAATGATGAGAAAAAATTATCTGCTAAGTTTTGGTTTGTTAAAATCCAGTTAGGTATTTTGAGTGTTATTTGTGATTTTTTCCCGATTGGCGCACTTAATGCTTTAAATAATCTTATGACTTTTCTGTTTGTGTTTTGATAACACCATGAATGCCCATATTCTCCCCCTTCAATAATTCTTGAATTTAGTGTTATTTCTTTACTAAATATTAAACTGATATCTTTTTCAAATTCTTTTATTGAGTTTATTTCAGAACTTGATAAAAAAATAGCATTTAAGTTTGTGAATATTCCTCCATCTCCAAAAGTGGTTCCTAAGAGTTTAGCAATTAAAAATAATTTTGTGTTTTTTGTGGTTAAAGGAATTAATTCTTTTTCTTTTAACCAATTGATTGTTTGAATTGGTGTTGGTAGGTGTTTATTTGTGTGCCACCATCTTGTTTTTCCATAAGGTTGCTTTAGAAGTGTTGCTATTCTTTTATAACCAAATTTAGGATTTTGTTGTTTTATTTTTTTATATTGATAATATAATCTGCATTGTTCTTGTTGTTTTTTATTGTATGTGTTTATAATATCTTGTTCTGTTAAAATTATAATTTCTTTCTCTTTGTTAAGCATTTTCACCCCTCTTATCGTCGGTAAATATAAGAAATATTGCTTTATAAATGTTTTTACCCGACTTGTCTGTTGGACCTATATGCTATAGAATATACTTTAATTTTAAGAAGAGATTTAAAGTTAAGATAGAAGTAGTTAACAACTCAAAGACTAGAGATTTTAAAACAAGAACCTATAGTTCTTAGGAACTTTCTTGAGAAAAAATTAAGGTGTTAAATAAAACATGCTTGAAGGAAATCCAACTTCCTTTCCATCTATTACTGGACCCTTAACATCTTGTAAGAAAACCCCTGTACGTTTATAATCTCTTCTTTTTAAAGTTCCTATTAAATTCATAATATCATTAACGTTTCTTGACTCGTTCTCTGAAAGGGTTGAATATCTTTCTCTATCTTTTGAGCTATACCATGGAATTTTAACTTCTTCAGAACAAAATACCTTAACCTCTAATGGATTAATTCCATCAATTCTTTCAGGTTCTTTCTTTTCTTCTTGAGCGTTCCATATTTCAAACATGTATTCAATAAATTTTCCGCCATTCAAAAAATTTGCTTCTATGTGTTGTTTAATCGCAAGTTCTCCTTGTTGCCTAAAATATTCATCAGGAGTAAGAGTAAACTTATCTAGCCATTTTATGGTAAATTCTTCAGGAAAACAAAATAAGGAATAATCTGGTTTAATAAGCCGATAATGTTCAGGGGTTAATTGTGTTAAATTTTGCATAATAGACTATTATTAACAAAATATTTAAACATTTCTAAAAAAATTAGAGGATACTCAAAAGGAAATATCTAATCTTATTCTTACATTTATCCGCCCTGTTAGTACCCTAGAGGGGGACATAGACAAATTAAATTATATAAATTTTTAATCTTTTAAAACAAAAACTTTTTTGCCTTTTTTAAGTTTCGAGGCTTCAATATATTGTTTTTCTCCTTTGTTGTTAATGGCTAGTTTATGTTCTGGTGTAACAAAGATCTCTTTTCCAGATTCTGTAGTTATTTTGTAAATATGTGGTTTATTTGATTTATATTTATTTACAGATAAAACTTGAATTGGTCGAATTTTTCCATTTTTTTCTGCTAAAATAAATAATTCCTCTTTTTTGAGATAAGCTGCTACATATCCTTTTTTCTTAATTAATTCTTTTTCGTGTTTTTTAAGTAATTTATTTACTTCTGTTGAAATATTTATTTTTTTTCCATCTGATTTTGTGATTTTGTTATTGCTGGAAAAACTTTGTAAAGGATCGTGGAGTACATCACCTAATAACGCTCCGGAATGAGAACCTGTTGCATCTAAAAAAGGTGCTTTTTTTGTTTTTGAATTATCTACTAAAAGTTTAGGTGTTAGAGTATTTGTTAATTTCATTTTCCTTCCAACATTTAAGAAAAGGATAAAAGATGCTAAAAAGATCATAGATCCTATTAAAGATGCAGCAGCCATAATATCACCATATTCTTTTCTTATCCACCAAGGCATTATCATGGCAAGTATGACTAATATAAAAAAAATAATGTTTTGATTTTTGAAAGAGGATAAGGATTGAAGTTTTGCTTTAGCCACTATTTTATTGCCCATTCCTTTTTTAGTTGTTCTAATTATTGGGACATTCTCATCTGAGGGGTTGGGATATGCAAGAATATCAATTAATTTTTCTTTAGGTAAAAGTTCTGCTAGGGCCTGTCCAACTAAAGATTTCCCGACACCTGGTTGTCCTATTAAAAGTAAATGTCTCCTTTGTTTTGCTACTTTTTTGATTATGTTAACTGCATTCTCCTGCCCAATAACTTGTTCTGCTATTTTAAAGGGCACTTTAATTTCTTTGGTTGTTTTAAAATTAAAATCTTTCATTTTTTATAAAGTAATAATAAAATATATCAGAAATAAAGATTTAAAAGCTTTTTTAAACAATATCTTCTTCTGCAACTACGACAAAATCTCCTACAGCTATAACTGCAGAGTATGGAATGAATAATTGACCTGATTTGCTTTTTTCTAAATCAAGACCTTCACAATAACCGGTTGGGTTTTTCAATATAATTTGGATTAATTCTCCTGTTCTTATTTCAAATGAAATATCTCCCACTTCCCCAAATCGTTTACCGGTTTTAGAAACAACTGTTTTACCAAGTAATTGTTTAGCGTATTTTTTATCTGTTTCTGCCATTATATAAGGACTGTAAAGTTAACTTATTTATAAATGTTGTTGTTTTGTAATTGTTAGTTTTAAAAAATAAAGGGTGGGTCCCAGGCCTTGGTTTCTTATGGAGTTATTTTTTTAAGAATGTTTCGTGTGGAATTTATTTTCTATCGATATTTTGGGGTTTAAAGGGTTGTAGGTATAAAATTTGTTTTTTATGTTTTTTAAGTTGTATTTTGATGAATTTACTTAATAATAATTAAATTATTATTTTAAGGTTATAAGCTTTATACATTTAAAATTTTAAAGAATTAATCTTTTTAATTATAATTATATATATAAATTTTTCTAAACTATATTATATATATATAATTATTATAGTTTATTATATATATTATAGAATGTGTTACCATTTTGAAGTTCTATATGAAGGGAAGGGGGTGAATAATTAATTTTTAATTAAAAATAGTTGCAGTGGAAATATAGGTCTTGGAGTGTATATTTTATTATAGAAATATTTATATAAATTTTTTTATATTAAAATGTCTATGGTGAATAAAGATTTATCCAAATTCTTTGAAGCTTATTTGAAAAAAGAACCTTTGTTTAAAAATAAAAAAATTTTGCAGAGTAATTATACTCCAGATAATATCCCCCATAGGGATGATCAAGTGCAACAACTTGCTAGTATTTTGGCACCTGCTTTACGGATGGAAAAGCCAAGTAATGTTTTTGTTTATGGAAAAACAGGAACTGGAAAAACCTGTGTAAGTCAACATGTTGTAAATCAAATTTATGAAACTTGTTGTAAAAATAAATTGAATTTAAAAACTTATTACTTAAATTGTAAAATGAAAAAAGTTGCAGATACAGAATATAGATTAATTGCACAATTAGCAAGAGGTTTTGGATTGGACGTACCTTTTACAGGACTACCTACTGACGAAGTCTATAAAATGTTTATTAAAGCTATTGATAAAGAAAAACAAATTTTAATTTTAATTTTAGATGAGATTGACCAATTAGTTAATAAAGTAGGGGATGGAATTTTGTATAATTTGACAAGACTAAATTCTGAATTAAAAAATTGCGAATTATCAATTATCGGAATTTCAAATGATTTAATGTTTACAGATAATTTAGATCCTAGAGTAAAATCAAGTTTGAGTGAAGAGGAATTAGTTTTTCCCCCCTATAATGCATTACAATTACAAGATATTTTAAAAGAAAGATCAAAATTAACATTTAGAGAAGGGGCAGTTGCAGAGGGCGTTATTGAAAAGTGTGCAGCATATGCTGCTAGAGAGCATGGGGATGCTAGGAGGGCCTTGGAATTATTAAGGGTGGCTGGAGAGTTAGCTGAGAGAGATAATGAAACGGTGATAAAAATAGAAAATATAGATTATGCTGAAGATAAAATAGAAAAAGATAGAATTTTAGATATTATAAAAACTCAACCCAAGCAATTTCAAGTTACAATGCATGCCATGTTAACTGTGCACAATAAGAATGAGAAAATTTTTACAGGGGAGATTTATGAGATTTACAAAGATCTTTGTTTAAAAATCGGATTGAAACCTTTGACCCAGAGAAGGGTAAGTGACATTATTGCGGAATTAGATATGTTGGGAATAATAAATGCTAAAGTAATTAGTAAAGGGAGGTATGGAAGAACTAGAGAGATTTGTTTAGCGATACCCTCTTCAACATTACCTAAAATTCAAAGTATTCTTAAGGAAGGACTTGGAATATGAAAAATGTTGTTGAATTTTTTTTAGATAATAAGATTTTAGTTAATTCTAAATTTATTGAAAAATTAAAGGGAGAAGATGCAAGTAATTTTTTAAGTTTGTTAAATAAAAAAACTAAAAAAAAACCTTTTTTTTTAAATGAAGATTTGTTTTTTCTTATTAAAGAAGGGGGTCATGAGATGGAGATTAAGTGGGAGGAATTTAATAAATCCTTTGTTTTTTTTGAGAAAGGGAGAGATAATAGAACCTATCATATGTTTTTAGATATTTTGGGGTATAATTTAGATGAAGAAAAGAAAAAAATTTTAAGTGATTTGTCGAAAGACGATCTTAATGAAGATATTGGGGTTGAAGATGAAAATAATGGTGGAAATAATGTTATTGTTTTAAAATCATATATTGAAAATATTAAAAAAAGAGAAGTGCAGGATTTTGTTTCACATTTTAGGAAAAGATATGATTTTTTGAGAAATATTTTAGTTAATAGGCAAGAATTAAGTGAAAGTATTTCTATAAATAGGATACTTAATAAAAATACAAAAGAAAATATTTCTTTAATAGGGATTGTTTCTAGCAAGCATATAACTAAAAATAATCATGTGATTTTAACCTTAGAAGATTTTAGTGGAAGTATTAAAGTTATTATTTCTACATCTAAAAAAGAGTTGAATAATTTAGCTAAAGATATACTTTTAGATGAAGTTATTGGGGTAAATGGTGTTAATTCTGGCGATGTGGTGTTTGTTAATAATTTTTTTTCCCCAGATATTCCAATCACTAATGAATTTAAGAAATTAGATAGAGAAGAATACGCTATTTTTACAGGAGATATGCACCTTGGTTCAAAAATGTTTTTGAAAGAAGATTTTTTGAAATTTATTAATTGGTTGAATTTGGAATCTGGGGATGAAGAGCAGAAAGAAATTGCAGGTAAGGTAAAATATCTTTTTTTTGTTGGTGATTTGGTCGAAGGGGTGGGGATTTATCCCGGACAAGAAGAAGATTTATTGATTAAAGATATTTATAAACAGTATGAAGAACTAGCATGTTTAATTTCTAAAATAAGAAAAGATATTAAAATTATTTTAATTGGGGGGAATCATGATGCAATGAGGATTGCTGAACCACAACCCAAATTAAATGAAGAAATTGCAAAACCTCTTTATGGATTACAAAATGTTATTATTAGTACAAATCCTTGTGTAGTGAATATAGCTTCTTCTTTAGAGTTTGGAGGATTTAATGTTCTGTTATATCACGGGGGGAGTTTCCCATATATGGCTGAAAATATAGAGAGTGTTAGAATTAATGGAAGATTAGAAAGGGCTGATTTAATTATGAAAAATATTTTACAAAAAAGACATTTGGCTCCGAGTCATGAAGCTTCTTTATACATCCCAGATGTTAATGAAGATTGGCTGATTATTGATAAAATTCCTGATTTTTTTATATCAGGACACATTCATAAAACGACGGTTTTGAATTATAGAAATGTTACAACTGTTGGTTGTGGTTGTTGGACTGAACAATCAGATGACCAAGCTAAAAGAGGAATAGTTCCCGACCCTTCAAGAGTTACCATTGTTAATTTGCAAACTAGAGAGGTTAAAATTTTAAATTTTAAAGAATGAATGAAGACATTGAAAAATATTTTGAAGATATAAATATGAAAGTTAGTTTGGCTTATGATACGGCTAGAGAGGCTAGACTTAAAGGATTTGACCCTGTTAATGAAGTAGAGATTCCTTTAGCTAAAAATATGGCAGAAAGAGTTGAAGGATTAATAAGTGTGGTTGCACCACAGATAAAAAACTCAGGTGTTGTTGATAGGATTTATGAATTGGAAAAAGAATATGGCAAATTAGATTGGAGAGTTGCTTTGAAAGTAAGTGAAGAGGTTGCTAAAGAAAAATTTTGTAAATTTAAAGATAAAGAAGAAGCGATGGAAGTTGGAATCAGGGTGGGAATTGCTTATGTCACTAATGGTGTTGTTGCTAGCCCTTTAGAAGGATTTACACATTTAAAAGTAAGAAAGAGGAGAGATGGAAATGATTATGTTGCATTATTTTTTTCAGGACCTATAAGGAGTGCTGGAGGAACTGGTGCAAGTGTTTCTGTTATTATTGGAGATTATGTGAGAAAAAAATTAGGATATTTTGCTTATGATCCTAGTGAAGAGGAAATTAAAAGAATGTATATTGAAATATTAGATTATCATGGAAGAATAACTAACCTGCAGTATTTCCCAAGTGAAGAAGAAGTTATATTCATGATTAAAAATTTAGAAATACAAATTGATGGAGACCCTAGTGAAAAACTAGACGTTTCTAATTATAAAGATTTAGAAAGAATCGAAACTAATAAACTAAGAAACGGTGTTTGTTTGGTAATTGGAGAGGGTTTGACACAGAAAGCACCAAAGCTTTGGAAAAGTTTGAGTAAATGGGGAGAGAGTTTTGACTTGGAACAATGGAATTTTTTAAATGATTTTCTTAAATTACAAAAAAGTATTAAGGCAAAAGAGGAAAAAGGAAAAGATTATGGTGAAAAAATAAAACCAGATTATACTTACATCAAAGATATTGTTGCAGGGAGGCCTGTTTTAGGACATCCTTTAAGGAAAGGGGGTTTTAGGTTAAGATATGGAAGATGTAGGAATTCTGGATTAAGTAGTATGTGTATTCATCCCAGCACCATGCGTGTTTTGAATGATTACATTGCTATTGGAACTCAATTGAAAGTTGAAAGGCCTAGTAAAGGAACTGTTGTGAACTCTTGTGACTCTATTGAAGGACCAATTGTTAAATTAAAAAATGGGGATGTTGTTTTTTTAGAAAAGGAGGAAGATGCTTTGAAAATAAAAGGAAATATTGATGAGATTTTATTCTTGGGGGATCTATTGATTAATTATGGTGACTTTTTTAATAGGGCTCATGTTTTAATACCTTGTGGATATTGTGAAGAATGGTGGTTAAGGGAATTTGAAGATAAGGTTCTTAAAAAATTTGGAAGTCTGAACTTTGATAAACTATCTGATTTTTTGATTTTGGATAAAAAGTTTTTGGAGAATCTTTTTAGAGAATTTACCACAAAAGTTAGTTTTGAAGATGCTTTAAAAATTTCTAAAAGTTTGAATGTGGCATTGCATCCAAGATGGACTTATCATTGGAATTGTATTGATAAGGATATGTTTTTGAATTTAGTTTATTGGTTTAAGTTTGTAGTTATTAAAAAGAATAAAATTATTTTGCCTTTGGTTTATGACCTGGATAAGGATTTGAAAAATGAAGATGTAAAAGAAGGTTTAGAGTTAATAGGATTGCCTCACAAAGTAATTGTTAATGAAAATATTGTTATTGAGAATGATGATGGGAAATCTTTTTTGTATGTTTTGAAGAATATTAAAAATTTGGATTTGAAAGAGAAGGATGTTTTAGAAATAATAAATAGTAATTTAGATATTAAGTTAAAAGATAAATCAGGATTTTTTATTGGTGCAAGAATGGGGAGGCCCGAAAAGGCTAAGATGAGGAAACTAACAGGGAGCCCCCATATTTTATTTCCTGTTGGGGGAGAAGGGGGAAGATTAAGAAGCTTCCAAGCTGCTTTAGAAAAAGGAAACGTTAAAAGTGATTTTCCAATTTATTATTGTGAGAAATGTAATAAGAAAGGGATTTATTCTAGATGTGATTTTTGCGGCGGAGAAACAATTAAAATGTATTATTGTAGTAAATGTGGGGAAGATATTAAAGATAGAGAATGTAAACAACATGGGTCTGCTAATTTGTTTAAGAGACAAGATTTGGATATTGGCCAATATTTTAATAGTGCCTTAAAAAACTTGAATTTAAAGAATTATCCAGATTTAATAAAGGGGGTTAGGGGTACAAGTAATGAAGATCATACTGTTGAAAATTTAAGTAAAGGTATATTAAGAGCAGTTCATAATATTACAGTGAATAAAGATGGGACTGTCAGATATGATATGACTGAATTGAGTTTGACAGCCTTTAAACCTAAAGAAATTGGAACTAGTGTTAGTAAGTTGAGAAAGTTAGGTTATATTAAAGATATTTATGGAACTGTTTTAGAAAATGAGAATCAGGTTTTAGAGTTAAAACCCCAAGATGTTGTTTTGCCTGGTTGTGAAGAAGGTTCTGAAGAGGGAGCAGACATTGTTTTATTTAAAGTTGCTAATTTTATTGATAGTTTGTTGGATAGTTTGTATAAAGTTGGGAAATTTTATAATTTAAAGAAGAAAGAAGATTTAGTTGGACATTTAATTATTGGATTAGCTCCACATATTTCTGCAGGGACAATTGCAAGAATAATTGGATTTTCTAAAACTCAGGGAATTTATGCACACCCAATGTTCCATTGTGCTATGAGGAGAGATTGTGATGGTGATGAAATTGCTATTATTTTATTGATGGATGCTTTGGTTAATTTTTCTAGAAAATATTTGCCTGCCCATCGTGGGGCTAGACAAGATACTCCTTTAGTTATTACTCCATTGTTGATTCCTAGTGAAGTAGATGATATGGTTTTTGATATGGATATTGTGGATAAATATCCTTTAGAATTTTATGAGGCTGCTTTGAATTATAAAGAACCCTGGGATGTGAAAATAGAACAAGTGAAAAGTAGGTTGGGTAATGATGATGAATATTATAATTTTAGACATACTCATGAGGTTTCAAATATTAATACAGGGGTTAGAGTGAGTGCCTATAAATCAATACCTACAATGGCCGATAAAGTTTTGGGGCAGATGGATTTAGCTGAAAAAATAAAAGCTGTTGATGAGATTGATGTTGCTAGGTTAGTTATTGATAGACATTTTTTACGAGATATAAAAGGGAATTTGAGGAAATTTTCTCAACAACAGTTTAGATGTGTTAGTTGTAATGAAAAATATCGTAGACCGCCTTTAATTGGAACTTGTTTAAAATGTGGAGGGAAAATTATTTTTACTGTTTCTGAAGGGTCTATTATTAAATATTTAGAACCTAGCTTGAGTTTGGCAAATAAGTTTGCTGTTTCTCCTTATTTGAAACAGACTTTGGATTTGACTAAGATGATGGTGGAAAGTATTTTTGGTAGAGACAAAGAGAAGCAAGAAGGTTTGGGGAAGTGGTTTGGTTAATGATCAAACCCATCTTTGGGTTTTTTGTTTTTAGTGATTATCCCAAGAATTACTAATGCTATACCAATTATTAATACAGTTGTATTGGAAGGCATATTTAAAGGAGATTCGATATTCATTACTTTTTTAAGGGGAATTTGTTGTGGATTTGTAGAAGTTTGTGTTGATTTTGTTTCTATTGTTACTTGATAGATTGCAGAACATTCTGATTTTTTTGCACAAACTCCAACATTTTCTTCGTAGAGTTTACAACAGACTAATCCTTCTAAGCATCCATCATCTTTTGTGCAATAATCTTTTCCAACTTTTTCCCAATCTAATAAATACATACCCGTTATTGAATTTGAGATGAGTAATAATCCTAAAATAAGAAATGCTGTTGTTATTGTTTGAGTTTTCATAATTTTTTTATGTTTTAAAGAATATTTAAATTTTGGGTTTTCGAAAATTTTATATAATTTGAAGTTATATTATTTTTTGATGGGTTTAGAAAAAATTTTAAGATTTAGTAGAAATTTAGCATTTAGTTCTTTAATTAGTTTGGTTGTGTTATACGGATGTAGTAAGAAGAGTGATGAAAATGTTGCAGGTCCTAGTGGAGGGAATAATGTTGAAGATGTTAAACAACAAATTACAAGTAAATATTATCAATGGGCAAATAGATCGCAAAATTATGATTATGCAGGAATGATGGAACTTGTGACGCCCGGATCAAATATGGCTGGAGCTACGAATGTTTGCCAGTCAGCATGGGCTGAAGGAAATTATATGTGTTATAGTTTTTCTAATGTTGAAGTAACTTATATTACTGAAAACCCTCCTGATTCTTGGGTGAATGGAAATTTTACCCTTTATCAAACATTTGTTGAACCTTCTACTGGAGAGTTTTATGGAGGAGCTCAACCTTTTGATGGAGATTTTTATGGGGGTAATTGGAGATTAAGTCAAATGAATTGGAATTCTGGAGGTAATTAAATATTTGAATGAATTTAGTAGAAAAGGTGAATGATTCTTTTTTTAAAAAGAGTTTAAAAGGAGTTAAGAGATTTGCTCTTCCTTTTTTAGTTAGTTCTGTATTGTTAATGGGTTGTGGTAAGAAAGGGGATGAAGCCCCTACAAGCCCAAATGTTAATCAAACACCAACTGTAGAGATTATTAGCGGACCTACAGGCACTATATATGAAAATGAAGCTACTTTTTCTTGGCAAGGTTATGATAATGATGGAGAGGTTGTGGGTTATGATTATAAATTGCCTCCTAAGATAAATGATTATGATTATACAATTTTTAATAGTTTGAATTTTATTTTTTTAGATGATGGGGAAGATTATACACTTTATGTTAAGGCTAAAGATGATGACGGAGCTTATTCTAGTTCTGCTACAAGGTCTTTTAGTGTTGATCTTGGGGATCCTGCAGGGAGTAGTGGAACAACGAATTCAAACGGAGATGTTAATTTAAATGTTAATAATAATAATTTTACTGTTCATGTTTCTACTTTGGGTGGGAGTAATTTGAGTAATGTTTTGGTTACTGGAGATTATTATGGGAGTGGTTTGTATGAATTTTTAGCTGAAAAATCAAATTATTATTCTAATGTTAATTATCATGGAGATTATGGTGCTTTGAGTAATAAAGGTGGAAGAAGTTTAGATGATTTAATAAATATAAGTATGAAAAATAAGACAAGTAACGCACATTATAAACAAGAAAGAGATGCTCCTTACATGGCTAATAATCCACGTTTAGATTTTATAGGCACTGCAACATTAGGCGATTTAGCTAATTTTTACCAAGAACATGATGCTTTATTTGAAGATGTAAGTTTTTTGGAATTTGTAAATGTTTTAAGCGGCACCCCTGATCCGTTAACCTTTGCTTTGGAGATGAATCAATTTAGGATTGAGTTTATTAATAATATAAGTAATGTTAATTCTGTTATTAATGATATTGCTTCTTATTTTGGAGGGGGGTTTGATGAGGATGTCCTTTATTATGATTTTTATTTACATAAAACTTTAAATATTTTAACACATTGTCAGAATACACAGGAATTGTGTACTGTTAAAGGTGTTGTTGATTATAATAGTATTCCTATAAGTGGTGCTTATGTAAGTATTCTTAGTGGACCTATTACTTCAGAAAGTGATTATACTAATTCTAGTGGAGAGTATATATTAAAATTTTTAACTGAGGGAACCTATAATTTTAAAGCAAGTTATAATAGTTATGAAGATTTAAAGAACCAATTTGTTGCTTATTCCCACCCCCCTTATTATCTTCCAACTACTGTTAATTTTGATATAGAAAGTCAACAACAACAAATTATAACTATACAACCTGGACCAAATGATGGGAAGGATGCTTATGTTATGTTACAAGTTATGACTAGCGGGGATACGCTTCATACGAATGAAAATTATGGTGATGAGAATGCCTTTAATGTTACAGATTATTATAATCCTTTTGCTAGTTGGACTACTATCATGAAGGAGAGATCTTTTTTTCAATTTACTATTCCTTCTTATATTGAAGATGTAGTTAATGCTACTTTGTGTATGCAGGGGGTTAGCTCTGATTTGATAAATGTACAAGTTAGAAGAGTTATGGACTATTGGGGTGAAAGTACTATTACATGGAATAATCAACCAAGTTATACCTCATATGTTTATGATAATAAAAATGCTCCTTATCCTGCAGATTGGACTTATTTTGATGTTACAGATTTAGTACAAAAATGGATAGATGGGGTTTATCCAAATTATGGTTTTGCTTTAACTACTCCACAACCAGGTTCCTGGAATCAATACTTTTCTTATTGGGGAAGTACAAGTGATTGGGTTTATGATCCTTCTATAACACCTAAATTAGAGATAATTTATGAAGAATAATTATAAAACAAAAAACAAAATTATAGGGAATAATAAACAACCCATTAAATGATTTTTACCTATACCTTTTAATGTTGGAACAATTCCTAAGGCTGTAGATATTATTAAAACAAATAATCCCAGAGGTCCTGTTAGGATTGTTACCAATACTGTGATGAGAATTATTATAATTAAACATAATCTTGTGTAATTAACTTTTGATAAAATATTAGAAAATATTTTTGCTAATTTTAATGTTAAGAATGTTGCAATTCCTGCTACTAATAAAGTTGTACCTAAAAATAATATTAAGTAATTTAAATTGAATGTTTGAAGAATTTGTGAAACAACTACTATTGATCCATTACGTGCTTTGTTGATAACATATAAAGCAATAAAACTTATTATCATCACAAAAGTATTTATAGAACCCATTAAAACCAGGAATGATTCTGTTGAAATTTTTTTTAATAAAGAAGAGGAAATTATTGCGGCTTGTGAGGCTCCTAATCCGGGAAGTAACCCCGTCATAGTGCTTGCTAGAAATCCTGCTGATAAAGATTTTGAAATTTCCTTTTTATTTACTTTTGGCTGTGTTATTTTTTGTTTTGGAAGTTTTGATTTTTGGATTATGCTTAATGTTAATGTAGATGTTCCAAATAATCCTGAGAGTAGAGGGAATAAGGGTTGAGATAAAGGTAGATTTAAAGTTCCTAAACCAAGAATACCTGATAAAAAGTATATTATTAAAGCCCAAATTTTTGATTTTCTTTCTTTGAAAATTAATAAAATAGAGGCGGTTATTAAAATATGTGGAATGTAGTTTTTTATTATTGGATATCCGAATTTTACAGAAGGTATTAATAAAGGTGTTAAAAATGTTAAGATTAATACAGCTAATAATGAACCTATAACTGTTAATAAAACTGCTTCATAACCTCTTCCTTGTAATAATAATCTATGGCCTGGTAAGACTGAGAGTTCCATACCTCCTTCTGGAGCACCTAAGAATATACTTGGACATGCATCTATGAATGTATTTGTTATTGTTACAGCAACTATGAATAGAGATAATATTAATGGATCAAAATATTGTAGTAAAAATAAAGATGATGAGAGAAGGAAAATTGCTACAAGATTTGGATGGATTCCTGGTAAAAGCCCTGCTATGGTTCCAAAAATTATGCCAATTAAAATTGCTAGGAAAATTTCTATTAACATTTTAGATTATTATTTCTTTTGCAATAATCTCTGTTTGATTTTTGTATTCTGTTACAGTTCCGATTATTTCTATAATTGAGTTTTCTGTTATGTTTATTGGGTCTTCTTTGAAAACTATTACTTTTATTGAAGCTGAATTATCTTTTACTGTTAAAATGTAAAGGCCAGGGGTTTCTATAACATTTTCTACTAAGGCTGTTATTTGCACCTCTTTGTTTAATAAATTTTTATTAATTGATTTGATATCTGAAGAAGGAATCTCTGTTTTTTCTGAAATAAATAAGATGATTAGGATGCCTAGTAAAGAAGTGATTAAAGCTAATTTTAATAAAGTTGATTCTTTCAATATGATATTAGATTATTTTTTGAATTTATATGCTTTTTTGATTATTAATCAAATTCCATTTCTATCCTAAGTTCAGCTAACGCCAAAGTAAATTTGCTTATGGCCATGAAATGATTTGCTATGCTTTTGCTTTCTCCCTTTAATTTCTTTTTTTCAATAAAATGTTTGCTGTAAATTTCTAAATCATTTTTACCAAAATTTATTGAACTTTCTCTGTCAAATTTATAAAATAATTTGTAATAAATGTTAAAGTGTTCTTTTATTTTTTCTATTAAAGGTATTGTATCTTTAACTGATTTTTTTGTTAAAGCTAAATGCTTACCAACATATTTGAATTCGTCACCAATTAATTCTAGCAAAAAGAGTGTTGAGAATAATAATCTTTTTTTACCGTCTGGAAAGGAAGTTTCTATTTTTTTCATAATTCTACAACAATAATCTACAAATTTGTCTATATTTAAGTCGATAGTGTGAAATTCTTTACAAATAATTGTATTTCCTATTTCATCTTCTTTTATGGCTTCTATTGTTCTGTCAAATAACTGTTGTATAATTATGAAAATCCTTCTTAAAGAATTATCAAATTCTTTCATTGAGGGATCTCCCATTTCTTTAATAATGCAATAATTTTTTCCTGATCTTATTATTGCGATGTTCAGAAATCTTTCAACAACAGATTGTATTAAAGGTAATGCTGTTTTTGATGGAACTTTTTCTCCAAGTTTGTTATACTCAAAGCTTGTTGTATAGTAATGAAAAGCATCATCATAATCTTTTTTTGAATCAAATATTACTTTTATTTCATCACAACCAGATCTGTATGCTGATTGAAAATATCTCCATAGCAAAGGTATTGTAAAATCTGTTATATCAATTGTTGTTGTTTTTTCTTTGAAGTTTTCTTGAGAGTTTATTAATAAAGAATTATCTTTTTCGATTATATCTACTTCGTCTTTGGATGTTAAGTTGAGTTTTTTAACCCATTTAGAAGGAAGAGTTATTGTTAATGTGTTATGTCCTTGTTTGATAATTTTTCTTTTCATATATCATCAAATTATGGAATACTTAAGAATATATAAATTTTTTGGAAAATATACTTTTATATAAAAATATATTAAATAGTGAAGGATATACTAAGATATTTGGGTTTATTTTTCTTATTGATAATAGATATAGGGGATTTTTACTTTCTTTTTTAAGGGGTTAAAAATGGATATGACACAAAAAGAAAACCTTGATAGGAAGTGTTCTAAAGAAATTAGTTATTTCCCTACTTATGTGAAGGCAAGACAATTTATTAAAGAAGGAAATATCTTGGTGCATATAGAAGGGTCTGAATATTATTTACTTAGAGATTATTTGTACGGGCAACTTGGTGGTGATATTCATGCTGAGGTAGATGATGAAACTGTTAGAGAGTATGTGATAGGGTTCTTGAATTTTAATAGTTTTAGTTATATAGATTTGGCAAAAACTTAATTTTTTCTTTTTTTATATTTTAAATAGTGTAAAGTATTTTACTTATTGATAATAAATAAAGATTGTTTAAATGTTTTTCATTTATGAAAAATAAATCTTTGGTTGATTTGAGACAAAAAGGGAAATATCTTGAATGGATTATTCAAGAATATGATCATTTTTATGAAATGTTGAAAGGAAAAAATCCATTCCCTTTACAAGTTGAAATACACCCCTATCATTCTTCTCAAAAAATACCTTGCACTAACTCTTGCGTATATTGTACGGGCCAGGCATATAGAGAATCGTTTAGGGGAGGAAATATAAAAGGGATTGAACCAGATAAAATATCTAAATTAATCAAAGATGTTAAAAGTAAAGTTAAGAGAATAGTGATTTCTGGAAATAATACTGAACCATTAATTTATCCCTGGATTGCAGATGTTTTAAGAGATGTTTTGGAAAATAATCTTGATCTTTTTTTGTATACAAATTTTTATAAAGGGAATAATGAAGTAAGAGAAGCTTTAATTGAAGGGGATACAGATAGTTTTGTTAGAATTAGCTTAGATGCTGGTAATTCTGATTCTTATGATAAAGTGCATAATCCTATACATAAAGATTGTTTTAAAGTTGTTCAAAAAAATGTTGAAGATTTGATAACTTTAAGAGAGAATAGAAGATCTAGTTTAAAAGTTTATACACATTACCTTTTAACGGAAGAAAATTCTAATAAACAAGAATTAACAAATTTTGTTGATTGGGCATCAGATGTTGGGGTGGATGTTGTTCAATTTTGCGTGCCTCAAAAACCAATTACTATTGAATTAAATCCCAATGATTATTCAGCTATTATGTCTGAGGAAGCGTATAATACTGTTAAAAATGATTTGTTAGAGATTAAAGAGCAGAAAGATGGATATATAAGAATTGCTTTGATAGAGCCTTTGAGAGAACAAAAGCTAAAACCCTTTTTTAGATGCAATGTGCAAGGGATAGTTGCTGTTATAGGTTATAATGGTTTGATGTTTCCATGTACCTCTGTTGCAAGTGAAAAATTTAAACATATGACTTATGGAGATATAAATAAAAAGGATTTCTTTGATATTTGGAATAGTGGGGAAAGATTGAAAAAAATGAATTTTTCTTTAGGAAATTGTCCTGATTGTACTAGGGCAGAATTTGGAATTAATGAAGAACTTAGGAATGAAATTATTTTTTGAATTTATATCTTACACTATTGCATGATATTTTTCTTATTGGCAAATTATAAAGATTATCTTCAAGAATTTTTTTTAAAACTTTTTTGGAGGTTAAAATGAAATCTATTAAAAATTTTTTAAAGATGTCTTTAATTGTTGGAGCGATGAGTATGAATCCTATTTTAAGTGGATGTGCTAAGGAAGAACCACTACAACCTGAGGAAAAACAAGAAGTTGTAATGGATGTTGGTTTCTTTGATGATGCAGCTGTTAAGTGGATTGATTATGCACCAACAAACTTTAATCCAGAAATAAAGCAATTCCCTTCTGAAGAAATTATTAGACAAGATTTAGAAAAATTACATGAAAAAAATTTTAGAGGCATTGTCACTTATGGTTGTGATGGAACTTTATGGAAAATACCTCAAATTGCTAAAGAAGTAGGGTTTGATTATGTTGTTGAAGGTATATGGGATTTAGAGAGTGGTGAAGAGTGGAATAATGCAATCAATTCTAGTTTATTTGTTGATGGTTATTGTTTAGGTAATGAAGGATTGAGTAGAGGCGATTATGGTTTAAATGAATTAAAAGAGAAAATGAATGAGCTTAGAAATATAACTGAAAAACCTGTAACAACCACAGAAACAATTGGAGAATATAATGAAGATTTATTGAATGTTGGTGATTGGTTGTTTCCGAATTGTCATGCATATTGGGCAGGAATAATCAATCCAAATAATGCTGCTGAATGGACTTCACAAGAATATGACAATTTATCTTCATTAACAGATAAGATAGTTGTTTTGAAAGAAGTTGGTTTACCTAGTGATGGCGGGAATGGTTTAGATGAAGAAGTTCAGAATGAATATTTTAGAAATTTAGAAGATTTAATGTTTGATCATGAGAAAATAAGTTTTGTTTATTTTGAAGCTTTTGATCAACCATGGAAAGATTGGGCACCTGTAGAACCTTATTGGGGTTTGTTTAATGAAGATAGGACAGATAAAGAAGTAAGTGAACCACAGATTCTTCATACTTATGTTCCTAATATTGGAAGTTATGAAAATCTACAAGGAAGAGTAGTTAATGTTGTGCCTGAAGATTACAAAGTGTCAACTTATATTTTAGTAGGGGGTGCTTGGTGGATGAAACCTTATTGGAATAATCCTTTGACGAGCATATCTGAAAATAGTAATTGGATTACAGATATAACAACTGGTGGTATAGACAATACAGCTACTAAAATTAATTCATATCTTGTAAAACCAGATTATGAACCAGTTCCACATGTGCTACCTGATTTAGAAGATGAGAAAGTAATAAATTATGTTTCAACTATGAGAGAATAATTTTCTTTATTTTTTTTAAAATAGTTAAATTTATATTATCTTAAATAAGTTTTTATTTTATGGATAAGTTAGAGTTGATTAAAAGGAATTGTGAAGAGGTAGTTAATGAAGATGAATTGAAGAACCTTCTTAAGAAGAAAAATTATTCTGCATATATTGGCTTTGCCCCTACCGGAAGAATACATGTCGGTTATTTGATCCCTTTGGTAAAAATTGCGGATTTCATAAAAGTAGGATTTAAATTTAAATTTTTAATAGCAGATATGCATGCTTTTTTAGATGATAAGAAGACTCCATGGGAGTTGTTGGATTTAAGATCAAAATATTATGAAGAAGCAATTAAAGCTATTTTTAAAGCAATTCATGTAGATACCAAAAATCTAGAATTTGTTAAAGGTAGTGATTTTCAATTAAATAAAGATTATATGTTGGATGTGTTACATTTAACTGGAGAATTAACTGTTAATAGGTGTAAGAGGGCAGCTAGCGAAGTTGTGAGATTTAAAGAAGATCCTAAATTGGGAGGATTTCTTTATCCTATAATGCAAGTTTTAGATCCTTTTTATATGAAAATAGATGTTTGTTTTTCTGGAATAGATCAAAGAGGGATTTATATGCTTGGAAGAGAAGTTTTACCTAAATTAAAAAATAGAACCTTAACATGTGTTTTTACTCCTTTATTGCCGGGTTTAAATGGAGGGAAAATGAGCGCTTCTGATGAGAAAAGTAAGATTGATTTGTTAGATTCAGAAAAAGATGTGGTATCTAAAGTTAATAAAGCGTATTGTCCTGAAGGTGTTGTTGAAGATAACGGAGTATTAACTTTTATTCAATATGTTGTGTTTCCTTTGAAAGATCAATTTAAAGTTGAAAGACCTGAAAAATTTGGAGGGGGTATTATTTATAAAAGATATGAAGATTTGGAGAAAGACTTTATTGCTAAAAAATTACATCCTGCTGATTTGAAAAAACAATTGAGTGAAGAGTTGAATAAGATTTTGAATCCAATTAGAAAGAGTTTAGAAAATAAAAAAGATTTGATAAAGAAAGCTTATTCTTGATTTAAGAGCTCTGGTGCAATCCTTTGAAGCATCCGAGAATATAAGTTTATGCGAACTTTTCATTTATCCTTGGAAGTGTTTGAGGGTTTCAACACAAGCCTTAAATTAGAAAAATATATATATCTCCACCTTTTTATAGATTTAATGGTCAAAAATTCTGAAGTAAGAAATAAATTGAAACCAAAAGATATAGAAACTTTTTTTGATTTACTGTTCAAATATTTAAAAAATGAATATAGACAATTTAATTGGAAGCCAAGATTTCAAGGGAATGTCTTTGAACCATTTGCTCAGGATACATCTTATAGTATTATAATAAGCATTTATGTAATCTATGAGAGTTTACATTATGGGAATGATAGACAAGGTTTTAATTGTAGGATAGACGACCCTGTTAGTGTTGAACAGTTTTTCCCTATAGAAAGGGAGTTTAAACCAAGAGAGATGGCAAGAATGGCTGGGCTTATTTTTAAGTGGATGAAATCTGAATTAAAATCTATAAAATCTTATAATGAAGAAGCAAAGTATGAATTAGACCCAAAATATGTAAATGTTTTTTTTAATTTGCTTTTAGAATATTTAGAAAAGGCATATAAAGAGTATGAATGGATTGGCAATAATTCAGGAAAAAGTTTGAGGGTTTTTGCTAGAGATGAACAATCAAATATTATTATAGATCTTGTTTTATTTTATCAACACCCCCAAAAGGTAGAAAATCAACATAGTTTTAAATGTTATATATATAGTAAAAATAAAACGCAATTTTTCCCAATTGAAAGTGATTTTAAACCAAAAAGAATTAAAAATATGGCAAGAACAATTTGTGAATGGATTAAAGAAAATGCTTAAGTGATTTTATTTAAACTTTTTTTGTTGAAAATTTTAGAAGGATATTTTAATATACTTTTTGTTTATTTAATTGTTGTATGAATATTGTTAAAATTCCTGATGCAATTGGAAGCATGGATAAGAATAAAGGTTGTGAAAAAGCGCCTGATGCAATTTTGAAAGATATTAATTCTATTAAGGTAGAGATTACTGGAAATGAAGATGAGAATTTAAAGAGAATTGAAAAAACTGAAGGTGATATTTTTTTAGGGGGGAGCCATAGTGTAACTTATGGTTTATTTAAAGGTATGAAAGGGGAGAATAAAGGATTGTTAATCTTTGATGCGCATGTTGATGCTGATTTTTATACAAATACTGTGACCCATGAAGATTTTGTTAGGAAATTAGTTGAAGAAGGTAGTTTGAAGAAAGAAAATTTAATTTATGTGGGTGTGAGGAAGATTTATAATAATGAATTAAAATTTTTGAAAGAAAATAAAATAAAATATTTTGATATGGATAAGGTATTTGATTTGGGTGTTAAAGAAGTGTGTGATTGTGTGATGGAAAGTTGTAGGGGTTTTAGTGATTTGCATGTTAGTGTAGATATTGATGTTTTGGATCCTAGTTGTGCTCCTGGCACTGGTTATTTGGAAAGTGGGGGTTTGTTGAGTAGAGAGTTGTTTTATTTTTTAAAAAGATTGAAATTATTGAAAAATTTAAGGAGAGTTGATATTGTTGAGGTAAATCCTGATAAAGATATGAATGAAATTACTGTTAAAACAGTTAGGAAAATCTTAGAAATATTAAAATGAGATGTTTTATTGCTATTGAATTGCCAAGGGAAATTAAAGATTATTTATTTGATTTACAGAGTAAAATTAGAAGTCGTGATGCAAAGATAAATTTTGTTGCTAAATCTAGATTGCATTGTACTTTGAATTTTTTAGGCAATGTTGATGATAATTTATTGAAAGATGTTAAAGAGAGATTAAGTAAACTTAAATTTAAAAAATTTAAAGTTAATTTAGAGAATGTTGGTGTTTTTCCGAATGAAGATTCTATAAGAGTTATTTGGATTGGTTTAAAACCAGCTAATAAAGTAATTGAATTACAACAGAAGATTGATGGTGAATTATTAGATTTATTTAAGAAAGATCAGGAATTTAATGCTCATTTGACTTTGGGGAGAGTTAAAGTTGTTAGAGATAAGAAAAAGTTTTTAGAGAAATTAAAATTAGAAATTGAAAATAAAGAATTTGAAATTAATGAATTTAAGTTGATGAAAAGTGTGTTGAGTAAAGATGGGCCTAAATATTTTGAGATTGAGAAATATACCTTAAACTAAAATATATTTTAAATATACACAATCTTTATTATGTAATTGATGTTTCTATTATTTTTAGTATGAGATTTAAGGATATAATTTCAATAAATGATATAACTAAAGAAGAAATAGATTTTATTCTTGATTATTCGGAACAATTTGATAATTCTAATAGAAATGAGATTCTTAATGGAAAAGTTATGGCAAGTATTTTTTTTGAACCAAGTACTAGGACAAGATTTAGCTTTGATTCTGCTATGAAACAATTAGGTGGGAAGGTTTTAAGTTTTTCAGAACCTGATTTTACTTCTTTGACAAAAGGAGAGACTTTATGGGATAGTATCAAAATGGTTGAGAGGTATGCAGATGTTATAATAATTAGGCATAAATTGGAAGGGGCTGCTAGATTGGCTTCTGAAGCTGCAAATATACCTGTTATTAATGCAGGTGATGGAACAAATCAACATCCAACCCAAACTTTACTAGATTTGTATACGATTAAGAAATCTTTTGGAAAAATAGATGGTTTGAATATAGGATTAGTTGGAGATTTAAAATTAGGTAGAACAGTTCATTCTTTGGCTAGTGCTTTAGCTTTATATGGGTGTAATTTATTTTTTATTAAAGTAGGAAATTTAGAGATGCCCAGATATGTTTTGGAAATTTTAGATGAGAGAAATGCTAAATATGAGAAACATGATTTTTTAGATATTAAAGAAATTATTCCTAAATTAGATGTATTATATATGACTCGGGTTCAAAGAGAGAGATTTCCAGACACGCCGGATGGTTCTTATGATTATGAGAAGATTAAATCAATTTATGTTTTGAATAAAAGTTTATTGAATAATGCTAAAGATAGTTTGAAGATAATGCACCCTTTACCAAGAGTTTTTGAAATTCCAAAAGAAATTGATAATACTAAATATGCTTTATATTTTGATCAAGCAAGTAATGGTGTTGTTGTTAGGAAAGCTTTATTGGATTTGGTTTTGAGAAAAAATGAATGAAAAAATAACAAAAATAAAAGAAGGTATTGTTATAGACCATATTGATATTGGAAAAGTGAAAGAAGTTGCTGAAATTCTTAATTTAGATACTGAAACACCTTATACCTTGGGTATGAATTATGAAAGTGGAAAAATAGGTAAAAAAGATGTTTTAAAAATAGAAGGTAAAGAGTTAGATGAAGAGGATTTAAATAAAGTTGCTTTAATTGCTTTAAATGCTACAATTAATAAGATTGTTAATTATAAAGTTGTGAGTAAGAGAAAAGTTGAGTTACCTAAATTAATTAAAGGGATAGTTAGATGTTTTAACCCTAATTGTATTACAAGATATGAAGATGTAGAGACTCAATTTGATGTTGTTAAGAAAAATCCTTTAATTTTGAGATGTTATTATTGTGAGAAAAGTTCTTCTAAAGTTGAGTTAATTTGAGTATTCTGATTCTATAATTTCTTTTATTTTTTTAGCTTTTATTGGGCCTATTTTGTCTATTTTTTTTAATTTTTCTTCAGATGCATTTATTGTTTTTTTTACTGATTTGAATTTTTTTAGTAATGCTTTTGCTACTGAGGGGCCTATTAAAGGTAATGACTCTATTATGAATTCTTGCTGTTCTTTTAAGGTTAAGGGTTTTCTTTTTTTTATTAATGAAATATTTTTTTTGGGTTTGTCTAATCTTTTTGAGATTATTTCTAATAAAGAACAAGTGTCTCTTGTACTTTCTGTATGTAAAATTGGAATTTGATAATCGATTGCTATTGATGCAAGCATACCCCTAATAGCATTTGGATGAAAATTTCTTAATTTGTAAATGTTATCTGAACCTTCTATAATTAGTAATTGTAAAGCGAAGTTTTCTTTTAAAGAAATTAATTGATTTAGAATCCTTTTATCAATTATCGAATTTAAGAAATCTGTTTGAGTTTTTCTTTCTATACCTAGCTCTTTTATGTTATTGTTAAAATCTTTAACCGGAATTATGAAATCAGCAGATATTAATTGTTGGATTTCTATATCAATATGTTTTCTTTTTAGTTCATGTATTATATTCCTTTCTCTATGATCTACTATTATTGTGGACATTATAATGTTTTTTGGTGTTCTTTATTTTGCATTTTGTATAAGATATTTTGCATACTTTTTTCTTCTCTTTTAGCTTTCCAATAATATGCTTCGTCTATTGTGTTTTTAGTTATTAAAAATATTATTTTTCCAGAAGATAATCTTGCAACTCTTCCTGCACGTTGTATTTTTCGAATACTTGTTGAAACATTATCATAAAAAATTGCTATGTCTGAACCCCTTATATCTAAACCCTCTTCCCCAATTGAAGTGGTTATTAAAACATTATGAGAATGGTTTTCAAATTCTTTTATAGTAGATATTTGTTGCTTTTGGCTATATCCATCTTTTTGTCCTATAAGTTTTGTTGCAGTTATATAGTTATTGTTTAAAACCCTTAACAATTCATCAACAGTATCTCTATAATTTGTGAATAAAATTATTTTTGAATTTTTATTTAAAGATAATTGCTCTTTGATTATTGAAATTAATTTCTCAATTTTTGGATGATGAATATTTTTTTCAATTAATTTATTATTTAGAGAAATTGCTTTTTGTATATCTTTTAAATCTAATACTATTTTAGCTGCTTTTGATGTTTGTGTTTTTTGTTTATTGAAAAATTGTTGTAATGAAGTTAAGGTTTGGGTTTCTAATAGTTCTAAACAATAAGATAATTTCATTAATTGAGCGACTAGGGAAATGCCGTAGAAAGCTAGTTGATTTTTATTTTTTATTTCTTGTTGATATTTTCTTTGTAAATCTAATAAATCTTTTTTATTAATTAATGATGTTGGTTTTGTGTAACCTAGTTTTTTTAATTCTTTTAATTTTTCTTTTTGTGAATTTTTTATTAAGGTGTGTAGTTCTTTTAATTCTTTAGATAGTTCTACAGTAACCCACTCAAAATTTCTTTTTTGAATATAAGGAAGTATATCTTCATCATTTTCTGTTCTAATTTCTACTTTATCTATGAATAAGTTATTTATTATTTCATTTATTTTTTCTTTTGTTCCGCCGGGAGAAGCTGTTAATGCTAAAATTCTTGGAAATTGAGAAGTTTCTCTGTAATCTTTAGTAATTATTGTGTTTGCAAATTTTTGTCTTGATCTATGAGCTTCATCTATTGTTAATAAAGAGAAATTTTTTAATGAAAGTCTATTGTTTTTTATATCTGATTGTATTGTTTGTGGTGTGGCTATTAATATTTTAGAAGATTCAATTAATTCTATTCTTTTTTTTGGTGCAATAGAACCTGTAAACAAAACGATGTCCTCTGGATCAAGATTTGTATATTTTTTAAAAGATTCAAGATGTTGTTGGCATAAGGGTTTTGTGGGAGAACATATTAGAACTTTAGATAATGGATATTTGTTTAATCTTTTAATAGATAATAATAAAGAGATTGCTGTTTTTCCCATACCTGTTGGAAGGACAACTAAAGTATTGTGTTCTAAAGCTGTTTTTAGAATATTTTCTTGATAACTTCTTGGAATGATATTTTTAATTTGGAACATTTTTGTATTTAAATAAAAAAGCTTTAAATATCTTTGTAAAATCTTTTAGTGGATGGAAGTTAAATTATTGGGTGTTGTGGATTTGTTAGCAGCTTTTAGTTTGATTTTATTAAAGTTTGGTTTGTTAAAACAATTTGCAATTATTATAGGATTAATTTTGTTAGTGAAGAGTTTGGTTTTTTTTAATATTGTAGGTTTTATAGATATTATTGCTGTTTTTGTGATGGCTTTAGCTTTTATGGGGATTTCTGGAATTATAACATGGGTATTTGTTGTTTGGTTAATTCAGAAAGGACTTTTTAGTTTATTAGGATGATTTGTATTCTAAGAAATAAAAGTAGATTATTGTTACGATTGCTGTAAATATTAAAGCAAGAATTATTGTTGAAAAGATACTTAATACTGAAAGAATTAATAAAAAGAATAGGATAAAAAATAATATAAAGAAATATAATGTTCTTGATGCGAAGAAGATATGGGATCCTATTAAATCAGCTATAGGGAGTAAATTCCACAAGATAAACCATGAATTAATTAATACTCCTTGTTGGATACTTAAGGATTTAAAAATTATTAATAATATTAAATTAGCAAGTAAAGCATATACTCCAATTAATGCGATTTCTTTTTCAGATATATTTGGAAATTTTCTACCAATTCTTTTTTTTGGGGTTATATGGAATGTTGATATTGCTGTGAAAAATGCAGTTCCATTTGAGATTAACATGACTAATAAGGAAATAATTATTCCTAAAGGTATTGGTTTTTTTAAGTGCCTTTTTGGAGAAAATAAAAATTGTTTAAAATCCCATATTTTAAATTCAGATTCTTGTTTAAAATAATTTGTTGCTATTTTTATACCTATTAAATGAACAATTAATGTAATTAATATAATTGCTAAAATTGTTAAGAAGTTTGAAAACCATTGGGAGAAAATAAAAGAAGATTTGTTATCATTGAATGCGAATATTAATGTTAGAACTATAGCTGTTATAGTGAACGCCTTTATTTCTTTTGAGGATTTTAAAAACATCTTCTTCATGACCTGCACCGATAATTGCAAGTATAGTCTTATCATGATGCTTGGATGTTAGCTTATTTAAATTTTTTGCCATTATGATGTTTCTTTCATGTATTAGGGTTTTATAGACTGAAGGATAATCTTTTTTTACTTTAGACATTAATTTTCTTATTAATTTTTTAGAAGGGACTTTTGTTAAGTCAAATTGTATTTTGGGTCTTTTTATAATTCCATGAATTATATCATAAATGAATCTAAATTTTTCTTTCCATGTTAGGAACTTCATAAATCTTTTGATAGTGATTGTAATATCCTGGTCTATTAAAGAGATTTGCAAGTTATATTTTTTTGCTAGTTTTATTGCTGTTTTCATTTCAGAACCAGGAGATACATTTACTAGCTTACCTAATTTTTTTTCTATATATGAACCTATTAAATTAAAGAGAAATGCTTTTATCCCTAATTGAAAAATATCTTTTAGTTTTAAAGAGGTTTTATGTTGTAAAGAATAAAATCTTTTTTGATCTAATTCTAATGCAATAATATTTGGTTTATTTTGATTTATGAAAATTTGGACTTCTTTTATACTTTCTATTGAAATGTGGGAAGTTCCTATAATTGTGAGGTTTTTGTATTGTATCATAGATAAAAGAGAAATCTTTAAATATTTAAGATTATTTACTTCTCTATTAGGAGGAGAAGAAAAATGTTAAAAACTAAGAAAATAAGCGAAATTTATGAAATGAGAGTTTATACTGATGACGGAAGTTATTTTGGTGATATTGAGGAAAGTATCGTTACTGCTAATAAGGTTTTTGGGTGGAGAATTAAAGCTACTAAGACTTCATATTTGACAAAGGTCTTGGGTGGTGCTAAAGGAGTTATTGTTCCACACCAGCTTGTTAAGGCTATAGGAGATATTATGGTTATTAGCAAAGCAGCTATACCTAGTTACGAAGAAGAAGAGGAAAAAGAATAATAAATGGTTTCGCCATTAGAGAGTGCAATCCAGTTTTTTAAGGATTTTGGTCTGTTTGATGTAGTTTTACCTTTTTTATTAGTTTTTACAATTGTTTATGCAATTTTAGAAAAGACTAAATTATTAGGGACTGTTAAGACTGATAAAGATAAAGAGATTGGTAATAAGAATTTAAATTCTATGGTTGCTTTTGTTATTGGTTTGTTGGTTGTCGCTACTGCAAATGTTGTTAGGGCAATTAATGAGAGTTTGCCAAATATCATTTTGTTAATGGTTGTTGTTATCAGCTTTTTAATATTGATTAGTGTTTTCTGGAAAACTGAGGAAATGGATTTTGCTGGAAAACATAAAGGATGGTATAGATTTTTTATGATTGTTTTGTTTATTGCAGTTATTGCAATCTTTTTAAATGCAATTTATGTAGTAAGTAACGGAGTCGAGTATAGTTTATTGCTTGTTATTTTGGATTGGATAATTAACAATTGGGGTGGTGCTGTATTTGCATCAATTATTATGCTTTTAGTTGTTGTTGGGGCTATCTTGCTTATTACAAGAGGTCCAGGTAAAAAGGAGGGTTAAAAAAATGGCAGTGGATATTTCAACATTATTTTATGATTTGCAAGGGAGCGGGGTTTATGAATTTGTATTACCTTTTTTATTAGTTTTTGCAATTGTGTTTGCTGTTTTAGAAAAAACAAAAATTTTTGGAAGTGATAAAAGGAATGTTAATGCAATAATTGCTGTGTTATTTGGTTTATTATTTGTTAGTCAAGTAGAGATTATTGAAAAATTAAATTTATTTTTACCAAAAATATCATTTTTTATGATAATTGTATTAATGGTTTTGATATTAATAGGTATGATGGGTGTTAAAGTAAGTGAAGGTGTTGGACCCTTATTAATGATAGCAGGGGCCATTATTTCAATAATTGCTGTTTATTGGGCTTTGGGACCTTCATTAGGGTTTGAAGTTCCTTATTGGGTTCAAGATAATTGGACTGCAGTTATTGGTGTTGTAATTTTATTAGTTGTAATATATATGGTTGTTAGTCCTGGAGGAACTGGCCAAAAAGGGAAGGATCTTGCTGAAGGATTCCATGATCTCTTATTTAAACATAGACCATGATTTGTTATTTAAAAATAGAAAATAAATAAAATGGCAACTGTAATGGATTTAGGATTGTTAGAATACATTTTACCTGTTTTTTCTTTTTTATTTGTTTGGGTAATTGTTTATGCTGTTATGGATAAGTTTAATTTGGCTAAGAATACTTCTGTTAAATTATTAGTTTCTTTTTGCGTAGGAATGTTATTTTTATTTTCAGCTAATGCATTAGAATTTGTTAATCTTATAACTCCTTGGTTTGTTGTTTTAGTTATTATAGCTCTCTTTTTGGTGGCTATGTTTATGTTTATGGGTGTTAAAGAAGATGTAATGAGTAAAGCTGTTGGAGACCCGAGAGTTTATTGGACTGTAATTGTTATTGCAGTGATATTATTGATTATTGCTTTGATTAATGTTTTTGGAAGTGTTCAATCACCTTATGATGAGGCTGATGATGGGAAGTCTAGAGAAAGTGAAAGTTTGAATACTATTGTGCATCCAAGAGTTTTGGGAGCTATATTTTTATTAGTAGTAGCTTCATTTGCGACTAATTTTATTTCAAGAGGATTAAAACCTGGTTAAGATTTTTTCTTTAATTTTTCTGTTATTTTAGAAAGCTCTTTAATATTTGAACTTAAAGGTTGGATTATTTTTTGAAGTACTTGCTCAAGTGCTTTCATTTCTGTGTTTATACCAGAAATATTTTGGTTGTAATCATTTACTTTTCCAAGAATTGCTTTTTGTAATTGTGTAAAATGATCTTGAGTTCTTATTATTTCTTGTTTTATAGAAGTTATATCATTTGTTACTTTTTCTTTCCAAATATGGATGTTGCCTAATTTTGAAATTAGTTCTTCCCATTTTTCTTCAACTATTGTTTCTGCGATTTCTTGTATTTGATTTGTTGAAACTTCGGGTGCGCGACTCATTGGAGCTTGAGGGGTTTGATAATAAGGATATTGTGGTTGTGGAGCTTCTGGTGCAGGAGGTGCCATTGTTGGAGAATTTTCTTGGAATTGTTCCAACTGTTCTAAAGGATTTTCTCTATGAGATGCTGGAGAAATATCAGATTGATTAACAGCATCCTGAACTTCTTGATATGTTTCGTTATTGTTTTCTTCTACTATTTTTTGTACCTCTTTTTTTAGAGTTTTTAATTAAATTTAAAACTTCCTCTTCTGTTACAAAATTTAAGGGGTTCCACATGTTAATATATTTTTCTAAAACCTTTAAAGTATCTTTTTTTGCAAAAAATTGTAATTCATAAACTATTTTATGTAATGCTTCTTTGACTTCGAACATATCTTTTTTTAAATCTTTTAACCCCCCCTCTACAATTTTGATATCTTCACTTATATTTTTGTATTCATCAATCATGTTTTGATTGATTAAAAGTAAACGTTCCCTCATTAAATTATAACGAGTTTCTAGAATTCTTACTCTTTCAGAACCATCTTGGTATTCTTGCATTTTTAAAAATAAAGAATGTTTATATAAAAATGTTTCTATGGATAAGTTTTTATAGTATTTTTTCATATTAGTCTATATGTTATTTAATAAAAAAGTTAGTGCTTGTGGTTATGAAGTAATAAAAGAGGGAAATTTAGATGTTTTAAAAATAAATTGTAATGGTTGTCCCTATTATCCTTCTTTAGAAGATAGTGAAATTTGTATGGCAAGAACAGTGGATAAATTAATTGAAGTGCCTTCGACATCAAGAATAATTTTCTCTCAAAGAAGAAGGTATGAATATAGTTATGATCAAACTCAAATTTTAATGGAGATTGCTAATTTATATAAATATCTGATAAAACAAAAGAAAATTTTAAGTTTGAATTTGTTACCACAATTAGGAGCATATAGTGATTATTATCGACAAAATTTACAATATATTGTTTTGAATTTGTTAAGAAGCGATCCTATTGGTGCATATGTTGAATTAACAAGATTATTGAGAGAAGAGAAAATAAAGAGAGATAAAACCGATTTTCCCGATGAGATTAATTTTAGAACTTCTTATATTGAGATCTTAGGTGGTTTGAAAAATTTATTAGAAGATACAAAATTAATGCAATTTGTTAAGCCTTATGTTGCAGGTTATGTTGTTGGTGGGAGAAATTTGTATAAAAATGTGTTCAAACCAACAATAAGTCCTGATTTTATGTTTACAAGATTAATGGGTGAACCACCTATTAAATCTCAAGAGATGGATAGTTATTCTTTAGGGGGTAGAACTGAAGTAAATATATTTAGAATTCCTGGTAATATTCAGTATTTATATCATTTGAGACCACCAGAATTTAAAATTTCTGAGGACAAATATAATATTTTAGATACTGCAAGAAATGCTTTGGCCGAACATAAACCTAGGAAAGAAGAATTTATCGATCCTGATAAAATGAGAAGGACCTTCTTTAATATTGGAAAGGATTTAATACAGGAATTGTGCGAGCACAGAGGTTTTGATTTAAGTTTTAAAGAAATTGAAGAGTTAACTAGAATATTAGTTAGATATACTGTTGGTTTTGGTTTGATTGAAGTTTTACTAGAAGATCCAAAAATACAAGATATTAGTGTAAATGGTCCTATTGGAGAAACTAAAATTTTTATTGTGCATCAAGATTATGGAGAATGTGTTACTAATATAATTCCTAGCAGGGAGGATGGTGAAAGTTGGGCATCTAAGTTTAGGATATTAAGTGGGAGACCTTTGGACGAGGCGAACCCTGTTTTAGATACAGAGTTAATTTTGCCAAAGGCGAGAGCAAGAGTTGCTATAATTAGTAAGCCTTTAAACCCTTCTGGCTTGGGATATTCTTTTAGAAGACATAGAGATAAACCTTGGACTTATCCTTTATTTATCAAAAATAAAATGATGAATCCTTTGGCTGCTGGTTTGTTGAGTTTTTTAATAGATGGAAATAGGAGTATTTTGTTTGCAGGTACAAGAAGTTCAGGAAAAACAAGTTTATTGGGATCTACTTTAGTTGAAATAATGAGGAAGTATAGGATAATTTCTGTAGAAGATACTCTTGAGCTACCTATTAGTGCTTTGAAAAATTTAGGATATAACATTCAGTCTATGAAAGTTAGAAGTGCTTTAATGAGTGGAGGGAATGAGTTAGAAGCTAGCGAAGGTATTAGAACTAGTTTAAGGATGGGGGATAGTAGTTTGATTGTTGGAGAGATAAGAAGTAAAGAAGCTTTGGCTTTGTATGAAGCTATGAGAATTGGGGCGTTAGCTAATGTTGTTGCAGGAACAATTCATGGTGCTGATCCTTATGGTGTTTTTGATAGAGTTGTTAATGATCTAAAAGTTCCTAGAACTAGTTTTAAAGCAACAGATATTATTGTGGTTAGTAATCCTGTTAGGAGTGCTGATGGATTGCATAGATGGAGGAGGATTTTACAAATAACTGAAGTAAAAAAACATTGGGATAAAGATCCTTTAAAGGAAAATGGATTTAGGGAATTGATGAAATATGATGTTAAGGATGATACATTAAAACCTAGCGAAGATTTATTGAATGGAGAGAGTGATATTTTAAAATCAATTGCAGGGAATGTTAGGGAATGGAGTGGGGATTGGAATGCAGTATGGGATAATATTTTGTTAAGAGCGAAGGTTAAAGATACTTTAGTTAAGTACGCCACTCAAACAAATAATGAAGAATTGCTCGAAAGTGAATTTGTAGTTGCAGCTAATGATATGTTTCATAGGGTTTGTGATAGTGTTAAGGAAGATATAGGGATGATTGATAGTAAGAGAGTATTTTTTGAATGGGAAGATTGGTTGAAAAAAGGTATTAAAAGGAAGATTTTGATCGAATAAAAACATATTTAAAGATTGTTCCTTTAATGAATTTTATGAAAAAAGCATTAATTTTAGTATTTTTAGTATGTTTGTTTAGTGTGAGTGCTTTAACTGAAGAAGTTGTATTATTTCAAGGTCAGAGTTTTACGTTTTCTGATAAGAATATTACACTTATGGGTATTGGTGAAGATAGTATTGTTGCATGTGTTAATAATCAAAAAGGCATCATTGATGAAACTGAAATTTTCAATGGTGTTGAGTTTGAATTAGATAAACTTGAAGATAATTATGTTGAGATGACTTTGAAAACGGATTGTAATGATTGTGTTTGTGATGAGAGTTGTGGTAATAACTTGTGCATTTTAGATGTTATTGAAGATATGGAAGAGAATGAAACTATTGAAGAATGTGAGAATTGTACTGACTTTGTTGAAATTAACAATGTGGTTGATGATAATGGGGTGATAATTGGAGAAGATAAGAAGACAAATTCTTTAGTTTATTTATCATTATTTTTGTTTTTATTATTAGTTTTAATTGTATTGATATTCTTATTAAAAAAGAGGTAGAAGTATGGATAAAAGGGAAGAGGAGATTTTAAATAGATATAAGAAGAAACTAGGTGAAAAAGTTGAGTTGGATGTAGAAGATTATAATCCTGAAAGTTTTTCTCAAGAATATAATATTTTTAAAAAAGAAGCTTTAACTACTCGATTGAGTTTTTATGAAAAGTTATGTAGAAGTTTTGGAGGCATTTTTAGTATAAAACCAAGTGAAAAAGATTATCTAAGATTAAAAAGAAGTATAGACACTATTCATTTGAATATTAATCCCAAGGAAGCTTCGGGATTTGGTGTTTTTATTGGATTGTTATTGGTTTTTATTGGAATCTTTGCAGGTGTTTTTGTTTTTTTTATTAATGAAATTTTTGATTTGAATATATTGTTGATACCTTTATTATTTTTATTGACTGGTGTTTTGGTTATAAAACCTTTAGGAAACATTCCTATTTATTCTGCTAATAAATGGAGATTAAAAGCAAGCAATCAAATGGTTGTTTGTATTTTGTATATTGTCATGTATATGAGGCATACTTCTAATTTAGAACATGCTATTAGATTTGCTGCAGACCACGTTGGGAATCCTTTGGCTTTAGATTTGAGAAAAGTTTTCTGGGATGTTGAAAACGGAAAATATTCTACTATGAAGGAGAGTTTGGATTCTTATTTGGTTGGTTGGAGAGACCATAGTCTAGAGTTTGTTGAATCTTTTCATTTAATTGAAGGAAGTTTATTTGAGAAAGGAGAAGATAGGAGATTGACTTTGTTAGATAAAGCTTTGGATGTTATGTTGAATGGAACTTATGAAAAAATGTTGCATTATGCTCAGGATTTAAAAAATCCAATAACAATTTTGCATATGTTGGGTGTTGTTTTACCAATATTGGGATTGGTGATATTACCTTTGGTTGGGAGTTTGATGGGTGGAAGTGGATTTACCAAAGTAATTGTTATTGTTGTTTTGTATAATGTTTTGTTACCTTTAGTTGTTTATATTATTGGTATGAATGTTTTAAGTAAGAGGCCTACAGGTTATAGTGATGCTAATTTAATTGAATCTAATCCTGATTTAAAAAAATATGGGAATATTTTAATTAACATTGGAAATAAGGAATTACAGTTTAGTCCATTTTTCATTTCTTTTTTAATATTTTTTCTAATAGCTTTTATTGGAGTCCTACCAATAATTATGTATTTTTTAGGTGTTGATTTTTCATTTTTTGGTGGAATGTTTTTAGATTATAGGCTGGGAAGTGGTGTTGCTTGCCAATTGGGGGAAACTTGTTATGGTCCTTTTGGGGCAGGGGCTGTTTTATTGAGTTTGTTTCTTCCTTTGGGTTTAGCTTTGGGGATTGGGACTTATTATAGGATAAAGACTAAGAAGTTAATGAAGATTGTAGATGAAACTAAAAAATTAGAAAGAGAATTTTCAGGAAGTTTATTTCAATTAGGGAACAGGATTGGAGATGGTGTTCCTACAGAACTTGCTTTTGGAGATGTTGCAAAAAGTATGAGTGGGACTCCCACTGGTGATTTTTTTAAGATTGTTAGTGTAAATTTAATGAAATTAGGGGTTGGTATTGAAAGGGCTATTTTTGATAGAAAAGTTGGAGCAATGTGGAGATATCCAAGTGGTTTGATTGAAAGTAGTATGAAAGTTTTAATACAGGGAGCTAAGAAAGGTCCAAGTGTTGCCTCTAAATCTTTAATCAGTATATCCCAATATGTTGATAGAATTCATCAAGTTAATGAAAGATTAAAAGATTTATTGAGTGATATTGTTAGTAGCATGAAAAGCCAGATTGGTTTTTTGACACCAATAATATCTGGAATTGTTGTTGGAATATCTACTATGATTGTTTTAGTATTGGGGAGATTGAGTACTTTAATGGCCCAGTCTTCTTTAGAAGGAGGGGATACTAGTTTTGGAGGTTTGGGTGGATTATCAGGATTATTTGAAGTTGCAAATATTATACCTGGTTATTATTTGCAATTGGTTGTAGGAATTTATGTTGTGGAAGTTATTATTATATTGACGTTTTTAGCTAATGGTATTGAAAATGGAAATGATAAACTAACTGCGAAGTATATGGTTAGTAAAAATTTATATACAAGCGGATTATTATATTTTATTGTAGCTTTATTGGTGACTTTAATATTTTCATATTTGGCTATGAATATAAATTTAACGACGGTTTAAAATGAAAAAAGGGAATATAAAAGATTTAATGATTTTGATTTTAATGATAATCTTTATAATTGTGCTTTGGTTAATATTGCAGAGAGGTTTGGGATGAATAAAAAAGGTGATTGGGAAGATTTAAAAAAAATAATTTTGGTTTTGGTATTTGGGATCATACTTATTATTTTTATGATTTATTTTTCTGGTTTTTTGGCGGGGAGCGGGGATAAGGCTGCTTGTAAGAATTGGGTTAATACGCAGGCTTCTTTAAAAGTTGCAGGTATCAAATTAGCTGATTTAAAATCACCTTGCATTACTTCTGAAGAGACAATTAAAGATAGTGATAAAAATAAAATTTATGAACAGTTAGCAGGGAGCATGTATGATTGTTGGGATATGTATGGAAAAGGCAAAGTTGATTTTTATAGTGATTGGGTTTGGTTAGGAAAAGATAAACATTGTATGGTATGTAGTGAGATATCTATTGATGAAAAAGTAACTAAAAAAAGACCAAGTATAAATATTGATGATTTTGAAATGTATTTGAGTAATCATAATCCTCCAAACCATGGAGAAACTTATGCAGAATTTTTTCTAAATACTGAAAGCTCTTATATTGATTTTGGAGAAGGGGAGATTGAATTAAGTAGTGATAAACCATTATACTCTGTATTTTTTATAATTAAAGGAGAGGCACCCACTATGGGTGGAGAAGCGTGGGAACAAATTAAAAGAAATACTTTATTTGCAGGTGTTACTGTACTTACAGCAACTGCAATTTCATTAGCATTTCCTCCAATAGCTCCTTTTATACTTACTACCACTGCTGGTTTCTATACTTCTTTAGGTGTTGGTTTAGTCTCAGCTAATGCAATTGAAATTGGTGAAAAAAAGTATTTATATCCTTCTTTATTATTAGTTTCAGGTAAAGAAATAGTTAATAGATGTGGTAGTGATATTAATATAAATTATAAAAAGAAATTGTTTGGGAGTTCTAAATTAAAAGAAAGTTTAGGGGGTTCTGAATAATAATATGAATAAAAAAGGAGAATTTGGATGGGAGCAGATTGCTAGGATAATAATTGTTTTAGTTGTTTTGATTATATTAATTGTTATTGCTTTTTTGTTTAAAGATAGATTGTATGTGTTGGCTGATCAAATAAAAGATTTGGTGAGGTTTGGAAGTTGAATAAGAAAGGAAAAATGTGGAGTACTTTGGTGAGCATAATTTTAATTGCAGTAGTTGTTGTATTAATTTTACCTTTTTTAGGCACTAGTTTTTCTTCTTTAACTAAAAATGCTTTGGGTTTGACTGAAAATGATTTTGTTAATTATACACAAAAAAATGATGAAGGTAAATTAGCTTTTGAAGGTTTAACAGAAGATATTGAAGAATGTAAAAATAATGGGAAAAAGGATTGTGTATGTGATATTAGTTTGGGAGAATTTTACGGTACGCATAAGTTGGAGTTTAATAGTTCTGTAGGAAAATTGATTAATATGAAAGAAGGTAATGAGATAACGATGGCTAAAGGAGATATTTTAGGGATGAATTGTTTGTTTAAAGATAATCAATTTGGAATTAAAGAAAAAGTTAAATTAGAAATATTTTTTAATAAAGAAGAACCTTATATTTTGAATAAAGGTTTTTTAAGAGGAAATCATTATTTTACATATTCTTTTGTTTTATATAATAAAGACAATAAAATATGTTGGTTGACTAATGAGGTTAGTAAATCTGAAGTTGATAAATTAAATTATTGTTAATAGAAAACTTTAAATAATCAGTAAATTTAGTGAATAATAGAGGTGAATTATCAATGAATAAAAAGGGTGCTGAGTTATCTATGAATGTTATTATTATATCTATTTTAGTCATACTTGTTTTGGTTGTGGTTGCATTTTTCTTTTTGGGAGGAACTGCAAAATTATTTAGCGGAATTAAACAATTCTCTCCTGATAATATTGAAATAGCTGTGGGGGACTGTAATAGTAAGTGTCAGTTAGCACAAACATATTCCAACCCAACCCAAATAAAAACTTCTGGTTATTGCAGGAAACAGGTTATGGTTGATGGAGATGGAGACGATATTGCAGATGAAATCCATAGATGTTATTCTAATACTATTGGTGTTGAATGCCCGGGCGTGGAAGAAGTGTGCGGATATGAATCTGTTGAAAATATAGAATAAGATGTCTAAAAATGGTGAGCTTAGTATTACTGTAATTGTGGCAATGATACTAGCTTTAATTGTCTTAGTTGTTCTTGTTTTTGCTTTTAGATCACAAATTAGTTCTTTATTTAGCTCTTTTACAGAGTTGATAAGTGGAACTAATGAATCTGTGAGTAGTGTGAATTTAGGTTCTTTAGGAAAATGAATAAAAAAGGAATGATGTTATTAAAACCAATAATGGCTTTTGTTATTGTTATAATAATGCTTTTTGTTATTTTACCACTTATGGGAAATATTTTACCTGCATTTGAAAAAAAAGATACTACTGTGAATGTTTTTAGCAAACTTGTTGATGATATTGGGGGTTTGGGTAATGGAAAAACTACAAATTCTTTGTTTACAATTAGTGAAAAATATATTTTAATTGGATTTAATAAAAGCTTAAATTATGTTGGAACTGGTACTAAAACTAAATGTGGAGATTTTTCGATTGTAAAGGTCAATAAACCTGATGATCTGAAAGATAAAGGGGCTTTATGTTTATGTGATAAAGGATTGTTAGATACTGATGCAGATGCATGTAAAATTGAAGGTATTTGTGTCGAACTTGATTATGATGTAATAGATAGTGAAAATGAATGTGGGATATTTCTTTTAGAGGGAGAATCTACGAATAATCTAAATATCAAAAGAAGTGATGATGTGTTAGATATTCATAAATAAATAATATTATAAATATTGAAATGTAATTATTTCTATGAATAAAAAAAGTATGACTCAACATCAGTTTTTGTACTTATTTTATATTTTATTTGCTGTTTTAATTTTTGTTTTTTTAGTTAATACTCTAGATGATATGCATTCTGGTAAGGGTTTTGGTAAAGAGTATTTTGCTAGAGATGTTGGGATGATAATAGAAAGTGCTTATATTGGTAATGGGGATTTAGAAGTAGAATATAATTTTACTGAGAAATTTTTAGTTGAAATTAAAGATGGTGTTTTGTTGTTAAGAGAAAGTAAACAAAGTAGTTATGGGAGTTATTTAATTGCTGAGGGTGAGGAAGATTTAGATTTTGAATTGATAACTAATAAATTGAAAATCACTAATGAGAGAGGTGTGAGTGTTGAATAAAAAAGGCGTTTTTAAATTAAGTAAGGAAATGTTATTATGGGTAGCTAGGATTGCTATAGTTTTTATTGTTGTTTTTATTATACTTTCTTTATTTGGCAGCTATTTTTTTAGGGAAATAGATGTTGGAGAAATTCAACACTATGTTTTAAGAGAAAGATTGTTGTTGAGTGAAGATTGTTTGGCTTATGAAGATGAAAAAGTTTATGGTGGAATAATTGATATTAATAAATTTGATGAAACTAGGTTAAATAATTGTTTGAGATATAGATTACCAAAAGGAGGTGTTGGTATTAAATTAAATTTGAGTTATGAAGGGGGAGAAAAAGAGTTAGAGATTAATGAAGGTTTAAGTAATAAAATGGATTTTTGCGTTGATGAAAAGAATTTTGATTGTAGTGACAATAATTATTATGTTTTAGTTTATGATGGTGGATTGAAAAAAGGTAATTTAAATATACAAATGATTGGGATAAAATGAAAAAAGGACAACAAGAAGGATTGAGTATTGTATTTTCTATACTTTTTTTGAGTTTGGTTATTTTTCTAATGATTTTTTTATTTGTTGCTAATCGAGGGAAAATAGGTGAAGAGAAATTAAATTCTATAAAAATTAGTGAAAATCAATTGTTTTTATTAAATTATTTGAGAACCCCCATAGAATATGAAGGAGGAACCATTCTTATTGGTGATTTAATTGTTTTAAAAAATGAAGATAAATTAAAAGAAGAAGGAGAGAAGATTTTAAGTGATTATTGCAAAGACGAATCTGTTTGTAAGGTTACTTTAGATTATGGTGGAGATAAAATTGTGATTAGTTCAAAAGTAGTTCATAATTTTGTAAGCACATCTTCAAATGAATTTGTATTGGTTGGTTATGAAGGTGATATAATTGCGACTTTAGAAAAGGGATATGATCAAAAAATAAGGAGTTATTCCAAATTAAAATCTTAAAATGAACAAAAAAGGAGATATATTTTTACCAATATTCGCAATTTTGATGTTTGTGGTAGTTGTCATTGGTTTTTCAATGATAGTTTCTAATGAAAATAAAATCAAAAGAGAATTTAATATTGGTGAAAATCAAATAGAATTGATAGATGTTTTTTATCAATCTGAAGTAGATTTATTTAATTTAGATCAGAAAGTAAGATATACTCTTTCTAAATCTATTAAAGAGTTTAGTGAGGGTGGGGGTGTTGGTGAAAGTTGTAATAATGTGTGGGAATTTAATAGTGATTGTGAACCTGATTTAGAAAATGATTTTTTAGAAATTTTTAAAGAAAAATATGGTTTGGAAGTTAATAATCTTAAAGTTGAAGGAGAATTTTTAACTGGAGATGTTGGAGAGTTTGTTTATTCTAAAGAAAGTGAAAGAATGAGTTTTGATTATACAGTTGAGGGAAAATTCAAAGAATTGTTAATTATTAATTTTGAGGAATTAGAGGATTTGAAAGATAAAATAGAGAATTGTGTACAGAATGAAGAAGAATTAGATTTATGCGCTGAGGGGGTTAAAGAAGGAGATATTGTTAGTTTTAAGGTAGATCTTGGAAAGATATTTACTGAAGCTGGATTTGAAGAAATTGTTTTTGAATTTAAGGTAGATGTTGAAAACACAGGTATAATTACTAGTGTTATTTAGGTTTTTGAGTATACAAATCTTTTTATATTTATAGGGAAATTTTAATTAAAAATGATGAATTTAAGCTATGAAGAAATTCTTGGAAGGATTAAAAAGGAAACTGGCAAGAGTGATGAAGAGATAGAAGAAAAAGTTAAAGAGAAATTAAACAAATTAGGAGATTTGATAAGTAAAGAAGGAGCTATTTATATTGTTGCTAATGATTTAAAAATTAAAATCTTTGATGCTATAAAAAGAGAATTAAAAATTAATAAATTATTGCAGGGAATGAATTCTGTGGATGTTATCGGGAAAGTGATTAATGTTTATGATGTTAGAGAGTTTAAGACTGAGAAGAGAGAGGGAAAGATTGGAAATTTTTTAATTGGAGATGAAAGTGGAACTGCAAAAGTTGTTATGTGGGATACAACCCTTATTAAGAAAATTGAAGATGGCAAAATTAAAGTTGATGATGTTGTTAAGATAAAAAATGCTTATATTAAAGATAACAATGGATTTATGGAAATACATATGGGGAATAGGGCTACAATAGAAGATTGTGATGAAGAAATTAATGTTAATTATAATCAAAATGTTAGTAAAAAAGATATTAAAGATTTACAAGGTGGAGAAAATGTTGAAATTACAGGAACTATTGTTCAGGTTTTTGAACCAAGATTTTATGATGGGTGTACTGAGTGTAGAAGAAAAGTTTTTTTAGATGATGGAAAATATAAGTGTGATGTGCATGGAGATGTTGAAAGAAAAGTTATACCTGTTTTAAATTTTTATTTGGATGATAGTAGTGGTAATATAAGGGTTGTTAGTTTTGGAGACAATGTTAGTCAAATAGTAAGTAATGTTGAGAAGAATTTTGATGAATTGAAAGATGAGGTTTTGGGAAAGCAAGTTAAAGTAAATGGAAAGGTTAATAAAAATGAAATGTTTAATAGATTAGAGATGATGTCCAATAATATTGAGGATGTAAATCCTGAAGAATTGGCTAAAAATGTTTTGAATGAGGTTAAAAAATGAAAGTACATACTAGGGCTAAAAGAAATTTAGGAATGAATTCACATTTTAAACATACTAAAAAAGTTAAGACTTCTGTTGGAGCTAAGACTTTTAAGAATGAAGAAAGTGCGAAGAAATATGCTGAGAAGATGGGTATTAAAGATTATGATTTAGTTAATTTAAAAAGTGAAGAGAATAAAATAAAGAAACTAAAGATTGTTAAAAAATGATGTTTAAAACGCATCTTGCGTTTGCCCTTTTTATTGGATTGTTGGTTTTTAATTATTTTGAAATAAATACTTATTGGTTTTTTATTTTGTTGTTATTTGGGGCTGGTTTTGCAGATATAGATACTCCTAAGAGTAAATTTGGTCGTAAAATAAAACCTTTGTCAAGTATTATTAATTTTGTTTTTGGGCACAGGAAGTTGATACATAGTGGTTTGTTTTTACTAGTTGTGGGCTATGCTTTTTATTTCTTTTTTGGAAATTATTATATTCCTTTTTTGATTGGATATTTGAGTCATTTGGTTTTGGATGCTTTTAGTAAAGAGGGTATTAATTTTATTTATCCTTTTAAGAAATTAGAAGTTAGGGGTTTTGTGAAAACTAATGGTTTTATCGAGAAGATTTTGTTTTTTATTTTTATTTTTTTGGATGTTGTTTTGATATTGATTATATTGAAATGAAAAAGTATTTATTGTTGTTTTTTTTGTTTATATTATGGATTTTGGGATTTATGTAGAATTTTATTCGGATAAGAAGATTGATGAAATTGCTAAAGATAAGATTGTTAAGGGTAAATTAGTTTTTCCTAGAGAAATTGTTGTCGGTGCTAAGAGTTTAAATGAATTTTATAAATATGAGAAAAAAATTAAAAATAAGATTCATAAAGATGTGATTGTTCGATATTGGCCTATTTTAAAAAAAGAAGAAGGTTATTGGATTTCTTTTAAGGCTAAAACTAAGGCTTTAGAGAGAATTTTTAATGAATTGAAGAAAAGAAAGAATAAAAATAAATTTTATTTAATGATTGATTTTGAAGATCCGATTCAAAAAGTTGGTTATGATTTTGAGAAGAATAAGAGATTGATAAAGGATATTTTTGATAAAAAGTCCGAATATAAATTAGATATTAGTGTTGTTGAAACCTCCCCTTTTAATGTTGTTGAGAGACATTTGGAAAATGAAATTGGACTTAATAATTATGATATTGAACAAGTTAAAATGTATTATTCTAGTTTTGTAAGAAAATATAAGTTCTTTTTATTGAATTGGATTTCTAGTTTTGTGTTGAATAAAGAAATAAAAAGAGGTTTAAAAAAAGATAGAAATTATGTTATTGCTTTGGGGTGTTTGGAAGTAGGAATATTGGGTGATGAACCTTTAATGACTGAAAAAAATCTTAGGGAAGATTTGAGTTTGGTTAAGAAAAATGGTTTGAAAAAAGTTATGTTGTTTGGTTATCAAAATAGATATAAAGAAGTTTTGAAAGAATTTATTTAGTTGAATATATATTTTCTAGTATATGGGTCTAACGGACAAGTCGCTAAGAAATGTTTATAAATGTTTTTTAATTATTAGTTTTGTTCCTTAGGGAATAAACTTAAAAAAATCCGGAAGGAAAGGAGGAAAGAAAAATGCTGAAAGCAAATAGTTCTGAAAAAAATAGGCCCATAAAAAAATGGAAATTAGGTAATTTAGAGATATGTGTTTGGGAGAATAAAAAAGACTTTAATGGTGGAGAAGTAGCATATAAAACATTGACTTTAACAAGAAGTTATAAGAAGAGAGATGAGAATATATGGAGAAGTGAAGTTATTAATAACATTAGAAGAAATGATTTGACTAAATTTAAATTGTTGTTAGATAAAGCTGAAGAATATTTATATTTTGATGTTAATGAAAAGGAGGAAGAAAATGAGTAAGAAAGAATTTAAGATTTCTGATTTGCCGGGAGTTGGTGCTGCAACTGCTGAAAAATTAAGAGAAGCTGGTTATGATACTTTAATGGCTATTGCTGTTAGTAGTCCTGGAGAAATGTGTGAGATAACTAGCGTATCTGAATCAACTGCTAAGAGAATAATTAATGTTGCAAGAAGTAATTTGGATATGGGTTTTGAAAGTGGAGAAGATTTATTGAAGAAGAGAGGACAAATTTTAAAATTAACTACTGGATGCAAACTTTTTGATGAAATGTTGGCTGGCGGTTTTGAGACTGGGGGAATTTCAGAAGCTTTTGGAGAGTTTGGGAGTAGTAAATCACAAATTGCACATATTTTAGCTGTTAGAACACAATTATCTTTAGAGAATGGGGGGGCTGATGGAAGTGTTATTTTTGTAGATGGGGAAAGTACTTTTAGGCCTGAAAGAATACAACAAATTTCAGATGCTTTAGGATTAGATTCTTTAGAAGTTTTAAAAAATATTAAAGTAGCTAGGGCTTTTAATTCAGATCATCAGATGTTGATTGCTGAGAAGGCAGAAGATGTTGTAAAAGAAGGTATTAATGGAAAACCTGTTAGATTAATTGTAGTAGATAGTTTAACTTCTCATTTCAGAGCTGATTTTTCTGGAAGAGGTCAGTTAGCTGATAGACAACAGAAATTGAATAGGCATATGCATGTTTTAATGAAATTAGCAAATCAGTATAATCTTTGTGTTTATGTGACGAATCAAGTTATGTCTAGACCTGATCAGTTTTTTGGAGATCCAACTGCTGCTATTGGTGGAAATATAGTTGGACATAATTGCGTTACGCCTGATACTTTAATTCAAATAAGTGATGGATTAATAAAACCTATTTCAGAATTATATGAATACAACAATATAATAAGTTATAATTTAAAAAATAATTTAGAAAATGCTAATAAGAAAATAGGTACAATTGTTGTTAGAAATTACAAAGGAAAGTTATATAATTTAAGAACAAACCATAAAATAAAATGTTCGGGAAAACATAGATTTTTTAAAATAAATAATTTTCAAGTAGAAGAAGTGAGAACTGAAAATTTAAGAGAGGGTGATTATATTGCACATTCTTTTAATTTGGATATAAATGGAGAAAAACAAGAATTACCTAAATATGAAATAACAAAGTTAGTTAAATTAAATAAAGAAGGTTCAAAACTATTGAAAAAAGAGATAATTGAAAAAAAACTAACAAGAAAGAATGTTTGCGAGAACACAAATGTAACACCTAGACAACTTAGGAGAGTTTTGAATCAAGAATATCCTACAAATTTTAATAATTTTGTAGAATTGACAAGAAATGGATTTTCCAAACAAATTTTACAATATGCAGAACAAATAACAACAAATAAATATAAAGAATTTAATCTACCAGAAACTTTGGATAACAACTTTGCACAAATCTTGGGATATTTTTTAGGTGATGGAAATTTTGAAGAAAGATCATTAAGATTTAGAGATGCAAGATATGATGTTTTAGAAACTTACAATAATTTATTTGAAGAAGTATTTAGACTCAAAGGAAATATAAACAAAGTAAGTGGTAAAAATTGTTTTAATTTAGATATTAATAATAAGACTATTAGAGACTTTACTAAAGATATTATGAAAAATGTATTTGATTATGTAGCAAAATCTCCAAAAGAATGTGTAGCTTCATTCATAAAAGGTTTCTTTGACGCAGAAGGTTCAATTGACAAAAAATATCCAAAAATTTCAGCAAGTCAAAAAGATGAAACAGTTTTGAGATATATGCAGTTATTCTTAGATAGATTAGGTATAAGGTCATCAATAAGAGGATATGTGCATAATGGAAATCAAATATTTCATTTAGACATTAAGAGTTTAAAAGATGTGTTAAATTATGGAATTAAAATAAGTGTTAGTGCAAAAGACAAGAAAGAAGTATTAACTAAATGGATAAAATATTGTGGAAAAAGTTATACACAAGAGATGACAGCAATAAAAAGAGAAGATGTTTGGAATTTAATAAAAGATTTTGGAATTCATCCATCAAAAGTTATGAAATCAAGACCTGAGAGTTACAAGTATATTGGGGAAAGAGAATTAAATAATGTAATAAAAACTTTAGTTAATAAAAAACCAAAAAATAATGAAGCAAGAACTAAACTAAATTTCTTAATAAACTTAGTAAATTCAGAGATAAAATTTGAGAAAATAAATAAAATATCGACAGAAGATTACGATGGAATGTTATATGATTTTTCTGTTCTAGAAACGGAAAATTATATAGCAAATGGATTTTGTAGCCATAATTCACAGACAAGAATTTATCTAAGAAAAGGAAAGAAAGGAAGCAGAGTTGCTAAACTGATTGATAGTCCACATTTGCCTGATTCAGAATGTGCATATATGGTTACTGAGAAAGGTTTGGAAGATTTGAAGTGAGGGGTAAATTATTTAATAAGGCTAACGAACAATAGGATATTTACTTTTTCTATTAAATAGAAAGGATAATACCGAAGTGAGTGCTCTTTTGAACATACTAACTTTTTCAAATCTTCTCATTGAGGTTATTACTCTTGCTTTTGCTATTGAATATTTCCCATATTTTTTAGCTTTCATTAAAAATTCCCTATCTTCACCAATCCTATGTCTTTCATCAAAACCATTTACTTTTTTGAAAATACTTTTTTTACAATAAATAACCCCCGAACCATAAATCATGTTTACAATGAAAGGATGATTTGTTATTTCAAAAACATCTCTGAAAAATTTCATCACAAGATATTTTGTTTTTTTAATATCTGGTTCAAATTTACATATTCCAAAATCATATTTTTTTAAGGCTATTCCAATTTCTTTTAGAGTGTTTTTTTTGAATAATGTATCTGCATCTAAGAATATTAGGTTTTGATATTTAGATTTTTTAGCGCCCAGGTTTCTTGCTTTTGAAACATTTTTTTGTTTTATAGAGATTATTTTAGAATATTTTTTTGCTATTTTTTTTGTTTTATCATCACAACCATTACAAACGACTATTATTTCTTGATCTTTTGGTAGAGATTTTAATGTTTTTTCAATATATTTTTCTTCATTACATGCTGGAATGATTATTGAAAATTTCATATTAATTTCCTATTTTTCAAATATATAAAACTTTATAAACGACCTTTTTAATTAAGTTTTTATGAGAAAAATTATGGGGGAGATAACTTTATGGGCGCATTTTGTTTTAGCACTTCTTCTCTTTTTTATGCTTTTTATTCCAACTTCTTTATGGCCTGAGAGGCCGGCAGTTCATTTTTATATCCTAGTTTTTATTATGCTTTCTGATTTGATTGCAGGAATTTTTTATTATTTATATGATCATAAAAAACATTTTTATCTTATTTGCCCTTTAACACTTCTTATGCAAAGAATTAGAGGTTATAAATTCTTAGATAAAAGAAATTATGAACATAGCTATGTTATAGAAGTAGGCAAGAGATTTGGATTTAAGTTGAGTAGAGTTTTTGCACGTTTATTTTTTATACTGTTTTTTATAATAACTTTATTGAATTATATTATATATGTTCTCCAATAAAAAGTTTTATAAATGTTGGGTTGGGTAATACATTTATGGAAAATTTACAATGTAACTCATGCGAGAAAGAAATTGATGTAGAAGGGGGAGTGAAATTTTTATGCCCTAATTGTGGGAAAGTTGAGATAATTAGATGTAAACATTGCAAAGAGATTGCAGCAAAGTATATTTGTAGGGGATGCGGTTTTTCAGGACCAAATTAAAATGGCTGATATTATAATAACTTTTAAAGTAATGCCTGAAGATTTAGAAGTAGATTTAAAAAGATTAGAAAAAGATATTACAGCATTAATTAATGAATTTGGTGAAGTGGGTAAAGTTGAGATTGAGAAAATTGCATTTGGTTTGGAAGCTTTAAAATTTCTAGTTGTTTATGATGAAAATAAAGGAAGTACTGATTTTTTAGAGGATAATATGAGAAATATTGATGGTGTTAATTCTGTTGAAGTTGTTGATGTGAGAAGGGCTATTGGATAAACTTTTAAATTCTTAAATTAAGTTATTATTATGGAAAATCCTTTGAGTGAAGCACAAATAAAAGAATTGAATGAGATTGTTAAATTAGATAAGGAAGAACAACAAGTGAGATTACAATCTTTTTTAAGTACTTTAAATCAAGAACAAATTGAATTTTTACAGAAGAATCAACAGAGAGAATGTTTGTTTTGTTCTTTGGTTCAAAATAAAATCAAGAATTATAGAATCTATGAAGATGAGGATTTTGTTGTTGTTTTGGATATTAAAGGGGTGAATGAAGGACAGTGTTTGTTATTGCCAAGAAAGCATGTTGTTTTTAGTTTTAATGTTGAAGAGAAAATATGGAATGTAATTAATAAAGTTGTTTTAAAATTATATGAAGAATATAATTGTGGAACTAATATTTTTATTGCTAATGGTGGAGAAGCTGGACAAGTTATTGGACATTTTTCTGTTTCTATAATTCCTAGGTTTAAAGATGATAAAGTTGTTTTTAATTTTATAGGTGGAGAGATTAATGATGAGAAGTTAAATGAGTTGAGTGAGAAGTTAAGAATTGAAGAAGAAGTTGTTGAAGAGAAAGTTGAAGAGATTGATTATTTGGATGATGAAATGGTTCCTTAGAAAGGAAGAATATTTCCTAAAGTTAAACTGAAAATTATTGAGAAGAAAAATGAGGGTATGAAAGGAATACCATATTTTACTGTTACTGTTTTAAATTTTAATTTTTTTAATAAAGAGATTTGAGTTTTTGTTACACCCAGTGATTTTTTATTATAGATTAATTTTCCTCTGTGTTTTATATCTTCAGGGATCCAATCACCTTCTGTTAGTTTTGATAAGGGTATTATTCTTATCATACAAATGCGTTCTACATCTTTTATTAAAGATAATAAATAAGGATATATTAAGGCTAAGAATGCAAATGTTAAGAATAATAATTTTAAAGGATATGTTGCAAATAATGAAAAGATTACGAAGGTTATAGGGATTATTAATAAGTATTTATTGGGGTTTATTTGAAGATTTTTTAATTTTTTTCTATTTTTCATAATTATTATAAAAATATAGATAAAACTGTATATTGAACCAAATATTAATAAATTTATTATTATGATTAATAAGAAAGGAATGTTTAGATTTGGGGTGAAAAAATTTAATAGTGTTTTTGGATATGAAAAAAATGCTATTCCTAGAGGCATTAATAATTTTGCATCTCCGCCACCCCATTGTTTTGAGTAATACATTATTAAAGAGAATGTGTAAAATATAATGAATCCTAGGAAACTATATATTAAAATTGTAAAGTCTTTTTGAGTTATTGAATCTAGTATTTTTAATATTGAGACTATTATTATTAATGAATAACTTAAGTAATCTGGGACTTCTCTTGTTTTTAAGTCAGATATTGAAGCAAATATTAAGTAAAGAATTATTATTAAAACGATTAAAATATCAATAACCATAATCTTTTTAATTCTATATTGTTTATAAGTTTTATGATAACTATAATTGGAGGGAGTGTTGCTGGGGGATATCTTGGTAGTTTGTTGAATGATGATGTTAGGATAATTGAGGAGCATAAGAAAATTGGTGAGCCTGTTCAGTGTACAGGGATTGTTAGTAATGATTTTAAGGATTTGATTAAAGAAAAGAGTTTTATTGTTAATAAAATTAAAAATGTTGAGTTGAATTCTTCAAATGAGAAATTATTTTTTAAGTTGAAGAAAGAAGATTTTGTTTTGGATAGAAGGGGATTGGATAAATATTTGGTTGATAAGGCTGTGGATAATGGTGCTGATTTGGTTTTTGGTAAGTTTTTAGATTTTAATGGAAAAGTGATTACTAATCAAAAAAAATACAATACTGATGTTTTGGTTGGGGCTGATGGGGGAATGTCTCAGGTTGCTAAAGTTAGTGGGTTGTATGGTGAAAGGAAGTTTTTAGTTGGTAAGCAAGTTAGATGTAAGATGAAAAATGATGGAGATGTTTATAGAGTTTTTTTTAATATTCCTGAATTTTTTTCTTGGATTGTTCCTGAAAGTGAAGATATTTGCAGGATAGGTTGTGCTTCTTATAAGAATGTGGATGTTTATTTTAATAAGTTTTTGAAGAAATTTGATGTGAAAGTTTTAGAGAATAATTATGGGTTGATTCCTAAGTATGGTGGGATGAGAACTAGTAAAGATAATGTGTATTTAGTTGGAGATGCTGCTTTACAAATTAAGGATTTGACTGGAGGGGGAATTGTTCCTGGTTTGAAATGTGCAAAAGTTTTGAGTGATTGTTTGAATAATGGAAAGGATTATGAAAAAGAATGGAGAAAAGAAATTGGAAGGAATTTATGGATGAATTATAAGTTGAGGAGAATATTAGATAAGTTTGATAGTAGTGATTGGGATAAATTTTTGAGATTGTTAAAGCAATATAATGTTCATGAATTTAATAGGGATTATATTAAATTAAAAGATTTTATGAATTTTAGATTATTTTGGTTTGTTTTTAGGAAGATGATTAGTTGAAAAGGTTTATATATTAGTTTTTGTTTAATTTTGTTATGAAAAAAAGAGTTTATTCTACTTGGAGGTTTATAAAATGAAAATTGAGGTTAATGTTGAGAAGAGGCATTTGTATTTTTTTGTTGGTTTTTTGGTTTTATTAGGAGCAGGATATGTAATGGCAGATTATACTGAGGGAGTTTTTCATGACTTTTTATATGTTGATAAGATGAAATCTTATACTAATAATGAACCTGTAACTGTCGAAGATAGTTTTATAGTTAATGATAATGTTCTCATTAATGGTAATTTGGAAGTTGGTGGGGAGATATGTGATTCTACAGAATGTTGGACTCTTAGTCAATTAGCTGGTGGTGGAGGAAATGGTGGAGGTGGTTCTACTATAATTGAACAAACATTTTCTGGGAGTGATTTGAAAATAGATGGTAAATATATTGATTATAGTAATAGTGATAATTTCTGTAAATATAAAAATTATGATGATGCAATATCTTTTGAGAGAAAAGATTGTTTTATTGGCATTGGTGATGTTAAATCATGTTCAAGTAATTGTAATTTATTAGATAGTTGGACTGATATTGTTTGTAAAACAAGCTCTGGTGAAGGTTATTTGGATAGTGTCAAATGTAGTATTGAAGGTAGTCCAGTTAGTTATTGGTTAGGGACTGAAGATGATCCTGTTATGAAGGTTGGAGGAGTTGATTACAATATAGGTTATAGTATTCAGTGGGTTGGTAGCACCCCACAAGATTTAGAAACCCAGTTTGATGAAGGGTTACAAAATACCGCTAACCAATTTTGTGGTGGTCTAGCTAGTGAGAAGCAATATTTAAAACAAGGAGATGCTTATTCATATCAGACTATTTATGATCCTAATGTATGTAATGTTGTTGGCGGACATATTGCTGTTTTTGAGACAGACGGTTCTTCTTGGAATGTCGTGAGTTGCCCACGTGGAGGAGGTGGCCCAGGTGGTCATGGCGAATCAAGGGTCTTGACACATTTTAATTGTATAGAATAATGAATTAAATGGGAATATATAGTAAAATAAAAAAAGAACATTTATTTATTTTTTTAGTTTAAAATGAGAGAAGAAGTTAAAAGATGGTGGGAAAAAAGCCAGAAGGATTTCAATAATTTAAAATTTAACTTAAAAAATAAAAGATATGAAGAGGCATGTTTTTTTGCACAACAATCTGTGGAAAAAGGTTTAAAAGCATTAGATATAAAAATTTCAAATAAATTTATTAAAACACATGATTTAAAATTTTTAGCTGAACGTGTAAAGGCTCCAGAAGATGTTATAAAGAAATGCATTAAAATAAATCCAATTTATACAGAATCTAGATATCCTGATTTTATTGAAATAGAAACATATACAAAAGAAAAGTCAGAGGAGATATTATCTTTTACAAAAGAAATTTTAAAATGGATCAAAAAAGAACTAAATATATAAAAAAACTTAAAGAACTTAAAAAAATTGTATCAAGAGATATTGATATAAATAAATTCATTTTATTTGGAAGTAGATCTAAAGGAGGTTATAAAAGATACAGTGATTTTGATATTATTGTCGTAAGCAAATATTTTAAAAATATCAATAGGTTAGACAGACCCTATATATTGTATACTAAATGGAATTTTAATTTACCTGTTGATTTTTTATGTTATACTCCTGAAGAATTTAATAAATTAAAAAAACAGATTACAATTGTACAAGAAGCTGTTAAAGAAGGTATTGAAATAAAATGAGCATTTACAGTAAAATAAAAAAGGAGCATTTATTTATTTTTTTAATTTTATTAGCTACTATTATCTTATTTAATTATTTTAATTTTGATTATACAGGATTGGTTACTAAGAGAACATGTTATAATGAAGGTTATAGTTGTTGTGATCTAAATGAAGGTGAAGGTTTTAATTATTTTAGTTTAGATGAAAGTTGTTCTTCTGGAATGGGTTGTTATGATTCTTGTAAATATAATGAAGTTAAGAATTTAGTGACTGGAGATGTTGGTTTTATCGATGCTGTTGTTGATTGGTTTAAAGGTTTTTTTGAGAAAGATGTTGTTGGTGAGGATATTAGTAATTGTTGTAGGTGTGAGGATGGAGAGGAGACTTACCCTTATACTGTTAATCCCTCTGATGTTGGGGATGAGGATGAATGTCAAGTTTATTGTGAAGAAGAGAAAGGATATAATTTTTATCAATTTGTTGAAAATGCCCAGGCTAGATCTCCACCTTATTCAAGTTGTCAAAGTCTTGGAATTTTAATTCCTAATGAATGTCCTGAAGGTTATAATGCTTTATTTAGTTATGCAGATGGACACGCTAGTTTAAATGTAGATGAATATGAGAATAAGGTTTGTTCCCAGAAAGTTCAAAGGGACGATACTAGTACTGTTAAATTAATTGCTTTATCTACACCCAGTAATGCTCATGTTGAGCAAGTTGAAAGTGGTTATGCAAATATTTATACTAATTTCGTTGGAGTTAAAGCTGCTACTGGTTTAACAGGCACCGTAAATGTGATTTATGGGGACAGTACGGATTGTAATGGAAAAGAACATTTGTTTTTAATATCAGGCGATACAAATGCGCATATTGATGGTTATGATGTTTTTGATTTAAAGGCTTGTGTTAGTGTTGGTGAAGCGCCCCCTATTGGTGATTGTGATGATTTGGAGGGAAACATATGTAATTCTGGACAAACTTGTCAAGGTGGAAGTTTTGTTAATTCAGGTGATGGAGGTACTGGAACAAATGCTTTATGTTGTACTGGAACGTGTGTAACTCCTACCTGTGATAATAATGGTATAAAAGAATCTGGAGAAGAATGTGATGGGCTTGATTTGAATAATAAAAATTGCGTAAATTATATTTCTAGTAGTTCTTATATTGGAGGAATTTTGGCTTGCACAGATCAATGTACTTTTGATATAAGTGGATGTGATGTTGGAGAATGTACTCTTGAAACTTATGAAGAGGATTGTGGGGATAATAAATATTGTTATGATGGTGTTTGTAAATTAATAGAATGTAATGATGGAATAGATAATGATGGTGATAGTAAATGTGATTATCTCGGTTGTGAAGGGATGGCTTGGGATGATGATTGTTTATCTGAAAATGATTTTTATGAAGGTACAGATATTACTCAATTAACAGGAACTCAATGTGATGATGAAATTGATAATGATGGTGACGGATTGGTTGATTATGACGGATTTAGAAATGATTTAGGACAATTAGAGATATCAAAAGATCCTGATTGTAATAATAATCCAGAAGGAATGGAAGATATTGTAGCCCCAACTATAAATGATTTTTATCCTGATATTGGAGAAGAAATTAGTGAAACAAAACCAGAGATTATTGTGAATTATTCTGATGAAACAAATTTAAAAAGTGTTAATTTATTATTAGACGATGCAGATATAACCAGTAGTTCTGTTATAACTGATATAGAAGGGGGCAAGAAGATTAAGTATATTCCTGCACAGGATTTAACTGAAACAATACATTTTGTTAATTTTACTGTTAATGATACGAGTAATAATCAAGATAAAAAAAGCTGGAGTTTTTATATCGAGGATGTAACTTACCCCAATATAAATCATGATTTAATAGAAAAAATCTATAATGGAAGTGATTTGCAAATAAATGTTAGTGTATTTGATAGTGGGGGTATTAAGAGTGTAAAGTTATATTCAAATCTTTGTGAATCTAATAACACTTTATTAATGACTGGTGCTGTTTATGATATGCAGAGTTTAACGAGTTTTTGTAATATGAATGAAATAGATCAAAATGAAGGATGGAAAATTTATAATTATACAGTTCTAAAAAATAAAATAAGTCTACTATACGAAAGTAATGGGAAAATATATTATTATATAGAAGTAGAGGATAGCGCAGGGAATAAAGCTTATTATGGTGAGATAATATCCGATACTAATGAAGGTTATACCACTGATTATAATAGTGTGTCTCCCATTGAAGTTATGGTTGTGATTCCAGAAGATTGTAATAGTGAGAACAATAATTTAGATGGTGATAGTGCTATTGCTGGTTTGGATAGTGATTGTGGATTTGGTAACAAAGTTAAATTAGATTCTATCAATATTGGGGGTTTGGTTGATAATGTGAAGAATATATCTTATAAAGATTCAACTGTTGATATTGCATGTAATTATAAAGTTGTTAATGGTAATGACATTTTATCTGATTATAAAGAAGCTGGTTATAATTGTATTAAAGCCAAAGTTGGGAATATTGAATGTAGTAAAGATTCAAGAACAGGGTCTACTGCGAGATTTGAAGATTGTAGTGTTGGAAATGTAATTCAAGAAAATATTCTTGTAGAATGTTATGTTGATAATGAGTGTATGAGGGAGGGTAATAATAAACAAAAAATAATTAATGTAGAAGAGTATAGTTATTGTAATAATTATGAAGGTGATGATGAAGGTATTTCTCTTGCTGATTTGAGTATTAGTGGAAATTATGATCCTGGAGAAATAATTGAGATAAATCCTACAAGCCCAATGGTTTCTTATTATTTAGATGATGGTAAGAAACTTAAGGTGAGCGCTGCTATAGTTGATATTAGGAATGATAATAAATTAATGGAGCAGGGTAGTAATGAGGTAAGTACTGAGTGGGGTGGAGATTATAGTTTTAGTTTAAGTTTAGATGTTCCTAATCCTGTGAGTGATGGTATTTACAAAGTATTTGTTAAGGCTTATAATGCAAATGAAGCATCTTGTTCTCAGGAAGGTTATAGTATAGGTATTAATGATATTGATTGTGATGATGAAGATGG
>Ga0180009_10000418_pt1 | contig 60358 bp, 49 predicted proteins | sample OS_PC_MetaG_FD_123537 | JGI IMG/M metagenome (GOLD analysis project Ga0180009, IMG submission 123537) | Groundwater microbial communities from the Aspo Hard Rock Laboratory (HRL) deep subsurface site, Sweden - OS_PC_MetaG | ecosystem: Environmental > Aquatic > Deep subsurface > Groundwater... | reverse complement strand
GGTTCTTCCGTTTAAAGCAAGGAATAATAAGCGTTTGCCGGTTTTTTCTCAACACCCTTTAAAGATCTAATAAAACTCATGTTCCGTCTCCACCCGGCAAAGGCCTGTTGTTATCGATCGCCAGTATTCATGAGCCCAACGCAAAAAACGGGCATTTGTAAAGCTTAAAGCCGTAGAGGAGAGCTGAGTTATGATCTGAATCAGAAGATCAAGGATTTTCTTGGGGTCGTTCTGTCATGCAGGTGCCCAGTAACCGGTCCACCTGCAAAGCCCCTGGGGAGGTATTTCATTCAGATTCGAATGACGGGCTCGATCAGCCGGTGAAGCACTGACCGATGGAATTGAATCCCTTTAGATAGCTGCCAGCCGCTTCCGGGTTGCACCTGCCTCGGCAATAATCTTATCCACCAGGGCTTTGATCGGCAGTGTCTCCTTGACACGACCGATCACCTGGCCACAGGGAAAGACCGCGTCATCCCCGCCGGTCAGCCAGGATTGGCCGGAAAGCTGCCCGGATAGTTTCGGCAGCAGGTCTTGGAGGGTTGCACCGCTATTTTCCATCTCCAGAATTTTCAGCGCCCACTCGTTTTGCAGAACCCGGACCGGACTGTGGATGGATCGCTGAATCACCATCGTATCGGTCAACTCTGCTCTCAGAAATCGCTCTTTGGTATTGGCATGAATCCGGCACTCATCCGTATTGAGAAAGCGGCTGCCCATGATCACCCCTTCTGCTCCCATGGCCAGACCAGCCACCAAGGTGGCTCCGTCACAGAAGCCACCGCCTGCGAACAACGGGGCTTTGATACTGGCGGCAGCTTCGGGGATCAGAACCAGTGTGCTGACATCTTCCATGCCCGGATGTCCGCCGCACTCCGCGCCAACAATCGAGACAATATCAACACCCAGTTTATCCACCTTGATGGCATCCCGCAGACGGGCACACTTGTGCACATGAATAGCCCCGTTCTGGCGGATTTTCTCCAGATGCGGCTGGGGGCTGCGCCCGGCTGTCTCAATGATCTTGATGCCCGCTTCAGCGACAATATCAAGTGTCACATCCACTGTTCTGGCATCGTGACCCGGGAAAAGGGAGACATTCACCCCAAACGGTTTATCCGTCAAATCCTTCGCTTTGGCCAGCTCATCCCGCAACGTAACCTCATCGGGGAACATGGCCGTGGCCATACAGGCAAATACACCTGCATTGGCACAGGCAGCAACAAATTCAGCATTGCTGATGTGCATCATGGTTCCAACCTGGATGGGATGATCAACCCCCAGTAGTTCAGTAATTCGTGTTTTCATTCCGCTTCTCCTTGCTTTATCTGATTCATTATTTCTATCTTTCTGAATAACCGGCTGAAGTTTCCGGACTTTCCTGACTGTTATGGTTTTCACTGTCTGCAGACAGACTCCCTGCCGGTTTTATCCGCGGCATTCATGGAATGCCTGGCGGTTAGCGCCAGGGGGTGTCAATACCCCGCAGCAGCACTTTTAAACAGAGGCGGTTAAACCGAACCGAAATTTCAGGTCCCTGCCGGACATCAGGCAAGGGCTGTCTCACATTTTTTCAACCCCTGATATGTCTCAACCTGAAAATCAACAACGGTTTGATGACAACAACGCTTTTTCATTCAAACGGGGTATCCTGCCAGGAAGACTGTTATTTTTCAGAACCAGCCGGATCAGAAACCGTTGCAGTGTGAACGGGTTGTTTTCCAATCTGAGTCTACTCAGTAGCAGAAAGGGTGCCAGACCGTCTACTCTTTTACAATGACTTTTATATCAACAGGTTGATGTCATCACTAACCCCGTTTCCAGAAACTGCTTGCCTCAAAACAGGGTAAACTATTACTATGAGATAGAAATTTCTACTTTATAATACAGTTTGGTGCAAATCTGTATTATAAAGCAGTTTTGTGACACTGCTATTTGAGAACACTTGTGATCATTGATGAAAATATATTTTTCCGGGAGGCAACACTGCGCATCTGTGGCAACCTGGAAATCAGCGAAGCACTGAGAGATTGTCTGCTTTATATCCGGGACTATATTCCTGCCGATTTTATGGGATTCGTCATCTACCTGCCGGATGAACAGGAATACGAAACCATTGCAACTGCCAGCCTGTCGAGTTGCGATACCCTGCCACTCCGGCTCTCAGTGACGAAAAACGAGATCGCTCGTTTGAAAACGGCCTTTACCGACCCGCGGATCACGATCTATGACACCAACAGTGAGGGACAGCAACAATCCAGAATCCCGACAGAGCTCGGCTGGCCAAGCAGCGCCAGTATTGTGATTGAGATGGTGCTTTCCGGAAAGCGGATGGGAGCCCTGATCATCGTCAGTGAAAAAAAGGTGGCCTATACCCCTGAGCATGTCAGGCTCCTGACCTCGCTGAATGAGCCCCTGGGGATCGCCCTGACGAATGGGATCCGCTATCGCAGGGTTCAGCAATTGAAGAATCTGCTGGTCGACGATAAGCGCTATCTTGAGGATGAACTGCTGAAACTGACAGAGCAGAAAGTCATCGGCGCCGAGTATGGACTGAAAGATGTCATGGAAGCCGTCCGTCAGGTTTCCCCCAAGAACAGCCCCGTGTTGTTGATGGGAGAAACCGGTGTCGGCAAGGAAGTTATCGCGCAGGCGATTCATCACAGCTCTCCCCGGAGAGAGGGTCCCTTTATCAAAGTAAACTGCGGGGCCATTTCAGAATCCCTGGTGGACAGTGAACTCTTCGGACATGAAAAAGGAGCCTTTACCGGGGCCTTGATGCGTAAACGGGGCCGGTTCGAACGCGCCGACGGGGGTACTATCTTCCTGGATGAAATCGGAGAACTGCCCCTGGAGGCACAGGTCCGCCTCTTGCGCGTTTTGCAGGACAAAGAGATCGAACGGGTCGGTGGCGAAAAACCGGTTCGTGTCGATTGCAGGATCATCGCTGCAACCCATCGGAACCTGGCGCGGATGATCCAGCAAGGTGAGTTTCGCGAGGATCTCTATTTCCGTCTGAAAATTTTTCCAATTACCATCCCCCCCCTCCGCAGCAGAAAAGTCGACATTCCATTGCTGGTCCGCCACTTTATCCAGAAGAAATCAAAGGAACTCCTGCTGTCTCATATGCCCACAATAGCCCCCTCCGCACTTGACAGGCTCCTGTCCCACGACTGGCCTGGCAACGTCAGAGAACTGGAGAACGTTGTTGAAAGGGCTTTGATCATCAACCAGGATCAGCCATTAACCTTTGATGACCTCCAGCCGGCCAGACCGGAACCATCAACAGCGCTCAACCAATCTCCACCGGCAACATGCAGGCCCTTGGACGAAACCATTGCAGAAGCAATCCGGCAGGCACTGACACAAAGCGGAGGAAGAGTCGAAGGCAGATCAGGAGCAGCCGCCCTGCTGGGTTTGAAACCGGGTACCCTGCGTCAGAAAATGCGTAAGCTGGGGGTCCCCTTCGGCAGAAAAGCCATGGTCCTCTATCAGGCACCCGATTTCTGAAACGAGCACCTGGCTCCAGGCGATGAAATCCCCCTCTGCCGAAAACCAGGCAGACAATGCAGTTAAACTTCCCCCCCTTTCCGGATACGACATCACCGCTCCATGCCTGCTATTGCTCGCTTGAACGCTTCAACGGTAACATGGCACAGTTTTTTCAGTAATCAGTTTGGAAGACAGTTGCGGATTTGCTTGTTTATCAAAAACCAAAAAATGGAGAACACTATGTCAGTCATCGATATCCTGGTGGATGAACACCGCCTTGTACGGAAGTATCTGGACACCCTGGGAATTGCCATCGATCTGATGGGGACCGGTGGAAAACTGCCCAAAGAGTTCCTGGAAAAAACACTGGATTTTTCAAATACCTTTTTGGATACCTACCATCATTATAAGGAGGAGTACGTCATATTCTTAAAATTGGCGGAAAAAAAAGGCGGCACCATTGACCCGCAGATTGTATCCCTGAGGGAACAGCATGAACGGGGGAGAACTTTTGTCAAGGCGATTGCTCGCTCCATAGACGGTTATCTGGAAGGGTCGGAAGTCCAGAGGGCAAAACTCTTCGAAAACCTTGGATACTTCTATCAATTGCAACGGGCCCATCTCAACCGGGAAAACCATGTCTTTTTTCCCATGGCCCGAAAAACGTTTACAGAAGCGGAAATGGAAGGCTTTATGGAAGAGTTCAAAAAGGAGGAAGCGCGTCTGGGTCCTGAGACACTTGCATACAGCGAAAAGCTGGTGGCGCAGATGGACACGCAGCTGGCAGAAGTGTTTGGCGATCAGTATCAGGAAAAACGCGTGCAACTCGAAAAAGTCCGCGCACACTAATGGCCGCGTGGAAGGTCTGAAACAGCTGACTGGTTCCGGTATGACTGTTTAAGCGACCGTTAACCAGGCAATGAGCGGCTGGTCGGTCGATAGCGGCTGAAATGGTTCGGAAACCGCAATTGCTGCAGTTTCAATTGTTGCAGCCGATAAAGATAGGCGGCGCCGGTCATCAGGTGATGCGCCACATCGGTTACCCGCCGTTTTTCAGGGATTTCCAGGTATGAGCCTCTGACCCAGTCGTTGAAAGCCCCCATGGAAGGTCCGCACCACACCTGATAGTCCATTTCCCTGCCCGTTTCCCCACTGTTTGCCCAGTGAGAGGTCAGTCCCAGATACCAGCGAAAGATGAGGGCCATTTTTTTTCTGGGGTTGACCAGCGCCTTGTTGATCTGCTCCGGATCCCGCTCCCTGAAATATGCCATGGTCTCGTCCCAGACCGAATCAAGGGAGCGCTGAAAAACCTGCTTTTCCAGCTTGTCCCTTTCTGCAGCTGGAATCTCGTCAATGGATGTGTAAGCAAGATAGAGGTCATTGAGTTTTTTCGCCCGCATGGGAAAGAGAGTTCCTCTTTTCACCACCTGAAGTTTCCCCCCCATTTCAAACATATCAAACGCCGGCGCCATACAAACGTCTGCCATGCCCACCTGTGGCAGCAGTTTGCGGACATGGTCCGAGGTTCCCGCTTCCAGGCAGGACTGGTTGACAGATCCCGTGACAACATACGCCGCACCCATCATGAAGGCAGCCAGAACGGACTCCGGGGTTCCAATACCACCGGCCGCCCCGACTCTGATCTGCTGCTGATAGCCCTGTTTTTCCTGGATTTCATTACGCAGGGCAAGCATCGAGGGGAGTAGCGATACCAGTGGCCGGTTATCGGTGTGTCCTCCCGAATCGGCTTCTACAGTGATATCATCCGCCACGGGCACCTTTTTTGCCATCCGGGCCTGAGCTTCGGTAATCAGGTTTTGCTCCCGCAGGAGGGTCAGAATTTTGTCCGGTGCCGGTTCCATGAACTTTGTCGCGACTTCCCGCCTGGAGACTTTGGCAATCACCCGATTACCGATCTCAATCCCGTTTTCAGGATTGAGGCTGAGACCGGCGACCCGGTAGTAAACCACATACGGGGTCAAATCCATAAATGCGGAGGCCTCGACAGTCTGAACCCCGAACTTGAGATAGGTCTCCGCTGCCATGCGTTCCAGGTTTTCCGCAAAGGGATTGTGGATCAAGTTAAAGGCGTATGGCCCATGGGGCAAATCCTTCTGGATGCGCTGAACGGCTCCTTCCAACGCCACCTGTGTGATGCCGCCGGCCCCGAATGAAGCCAGATAGCCCTTTCTGCCAAGGGCCGTCACCAGGCTTTCAGAAGAGATACCATGTGCCATGGAGCCGGCATAATAGGCATAGCTGCTGCCATGAAACCGGCAAAACGCATCATCTCCCAGCATCTCAGGTGTCAACGGCTGACTGTATGCCAGCAGCGACAGTGCTCCCGCTGCCGAAGGGGTCGCTGCCTGCAGTTTTCCCTCGTTGGTCAATCCGATATGCCCTTCTTTTCTCACTGCAAAACAGGGTTGATCCAGGTTGAGCAGCACCCTGGACATCCCCTCCGAATCAAATGCCAGGGATGATTCCGGTCCTTCCCAGACGAACAGCTGCTCTGACAGTTTCCCAAAATAGTGAAGCCGGTTATCTTCAGTTTTCATTGCTTCTCCTTTTCTGTGTCAATCATGCTTCCACCAGAGCGATGCCGACATCGGTCACTTCATAGATCCGCATTTTATTCTTCCATAGATTGGCATCAGCCGTGATGACGATCTGTCCCTGGTGTTTCAGGACTTTTTTAATATGGACTTCGATATCCATGGTTTCGTTGTCGGGGGTGATCTGTCCCCGATATTTCCAGCGTGTCAATCCCGGTATGCTGGTGAACAGGGGGGAGTTCATATCCGCACCCAGGTCCTGCTGCAGGGCAAAAAGTCGCATGGCCTGGATCATCGCCTCCACTCCCAGAGATCCCGGCATGACCGGATCCTGGAAGAAATGGCAGGGATAGAACCAGTCCCGGGGATCGACTTTTTTTGAAGCGAGGATATATCCCAGGCCGTATTTGCCGGAATCGGCATAGATCCAGACTCGATCGAGAAAATCCAGTTGTGGCCCATTCAGGCAGTAATAGGGCTTTGCCGGCTGCGCCCGATAATAGGTGCCCTGCGCCTGAGCGGATTTCAAATCGATCTCCACAGCCCGTGTACCCGGGATATTTTCCCTTTCAGACCAGGGTGGGACTATCTCACCCCGATCCAGTCCCTTTTGCATAGCCAGTGCCTGTGGTGTGAAATATCCGAAGAGGGTGGTACCGTTATAGAAAGGTTCTCCATCGACTTCGAGCGTATAGTCGAAATTGAGCCCGACCGTTTCGGCGGCCTTGAAGACATTAAACAGTCTGGCATGGGCTGTAATCGTCTTCCCGCGCATATCAGGACAGGCGAGCAGCGTGGCGTCCGAATCCATGTTCCTGAAACACATCTCCGAATCCGGGTAAAGCATGGTGGCGCCCATGTAGGCCGCCAAAAAACCGCAAGGCTGCAGGGCGATTTCCATCATCATCGAATAGGGCATCACCGGATAAGCGCTGTTTCTATAAAACCATGCATCTGCCGGCACATCGTATTCTGAAATCAGGTTGGCGGGCTGGCTGAAATCATGCCGTTGTCCGTCAACTCGCAACACCCGGCTGATCAACTGCAGGTCCCCGTTGGGCGTGCGGGGCCCCCTGCGCTCCTTATAGATATCATACTCCGGCCCAAAACAATCCGACAGGGATCCGGTGGCAAATGCATCGATATGGTGACGATCGAATTGTGCAGAATTTACAGCCACAGCCTGCCCTGGCGCCTTCTCCACCATTTCGATGCCCAGATCCCTGAAATCGACAATGATCCTGTCATTCATGATGATATAAAAATTGGCCCGGGCATAGGTTCGGGGCGACACGCCCACCTCGATGACCTCCATGCGATAGCTGAAGCGTGTGTCCGTTGGTATAATCTGTCCTCTGGCCCGAATGACGTAGGGCCGGTTTTTCACCGGCTGGAACCTGGCATCTTTTGTGTAAACCTGAAGCCCCAGATAGAGCATATAGAACTCCAGCAGTTGCACGCACCCTTCTGTAATCAGTGTTCCTGCCAGCACATTATCGTCCTTGAAATGGCAGGGGAAGTACCAGTGATCGGGGGCGAGGTCTTTTTCCGCCACCACCTCCCCCAGGCCCCAGGGACCACCGGATCTGTCGATGGAAACGATCCGATCCAGCATCATGATCGCTTCCGCTGAAAAGCGCAGCGACGGATTCTCCCCCTGCTGATCATAGACAGGTCCCAGACAGCCGGCCACATTCCCCCGGGTGATATGCAGCAGGGCCTCCCTGTCAAAACGGGTCCGTTCACAATTGATCAGCGGCGTAAAATGCTGTTTCGGCATGCGCCGGCGATTTTCCTCCTCAACTCGGGAGAAGACAACCCCCTTTCCCTGAGCCAGCTCTTCATCCGTCGAAAAACCGGCCCTGCCTCCGGTCATCTTGTAAATCAACCTGTCCCTGACGAAACAATCGTAGGAAAAATTAAAAAAGAGTGCCGCACCCAATTTCATGAAGGACTCAATTCGAATCTCATAGCGGAGCGTATCGCCCTCTTTGGGAAGCTCGTCCATGAAGGTCATGGTATAGTCGGTCAGGCGGTAATAGCGTTCACCCTTGCTCTGGAAATCGATTCCCAGATAACTGATCAGCAGCAGATCGCACTGCCCCGCCTCACTGGCAATCGCCCAGGGAATCTGTCCATCGACACTGTACCAGGCATTGTAGGGGACATCGTATTCCGTCGTCAGCGATGAGGGCTTGAATTCTCCCCTCCTGGCATTCAGCCCTGTCACGCGGTTCACCAGCAGATAGGGAGGGAGGGGCAGCCTGACCCGGTATTTGTATGAATCGATGACGGCATACGCCTCACCAAAAACATTGGCGATCTTGCCGCCGGCAAATTCGAGCAGATCTGTTTCGTCCCAGATAACACCCGGTGGTCTGACTCTCTGTCGAGGGAGTTCCTCCAGCGGGTATCCATCAGATTCAGGCTGACCATCCAGAGCGGGTTCCCCCTTCGGATGGTCTGACATTGCGATCTGCAGCCTGATCCTCTCCCGCAGTTCCTGAAGCGACGCATGACGGGCATTCAGGAATGCCCGGTGGCTGGCACTGATTTGTGTCTGGTGGGCAGCCAACTGAGACTGCACGTCGAAGACGAGGGTGGGATTGGCTGCTGTTGTATCGGGTGCCTCAACGATTGTCTTCATCTGTGGCTTGGAAGGAGAACGAATATCGGTCTCCAGGATCTTCGATACCTTGTCTTCACTCCCCAGAATGATTCTTTTGATCATCTTCGGGGGTGTGCGACCCTCATTCGTAACGCGGGGGACCAGAAGGGAAAGATCCAGATTGACACGATGACTCAGCAGTTTTGATACCACTTTAACCAGGGTGGTCATATCATCGGCTCCCCTGCGGTTCATGCTCAGGGAAAGATGTTCCCGATTTCCCAGGGTATGGGTGATAAACCTGGAGCACCCCTCTTTAGGTCCCAGCTCCAGAAATATCCTGGCGCCATCCTCATAAACCCGGTTGACCAGCCTGGGAAAATCAATTGTTTTACAGTAGACCTGCGCAATATTATCAGCGATGGTTTCAGCAGTCAGCGGTGTTGGTTCATAGCGGGCAGCGGAATAGAAGGGAATACCGGGGTCAAAGGCGACCGGAGAGTCATGGAGATGGGCAATGGCCTCATAATCAGGTCGGACAATGTCGCAATGGATGGTATCGCTCATGGGTGTCAGGACATATCGGTAAGGCAGCGATGCCACTACACGACGGCAGGCTTCCTTTTCGCCAGCGATGACCACCTCGTCAGGAGAGTTGATAATAATCAGATAGACCTGTTCTTCTGCTCCAACCGCTTCCCGGACCTGTTCGGCAGAGCCACTGATGGTGTAGCAGTGCCAGATGACCTCGGTCTGATCCGGATCCCCGGGAGGCAACCCCCATGCTTCGCGGGCTGCTTTCATCGGTCCAGCCAGACGCTCCAGAAAAATCGGGTGCGTATGCAGGATTTTGCTCATCTTATCCGTACTTTCCCAGATGCCCATGGCAAAGTTCATGGAGACCTCCCCCATGCTGTAACCGAAGACCATCTCCGGCTGGATTCCCAGAACACCCCTGGCAACTGCGGTATTCAGAATAGCGGTATTGATCCCGGATTCGAAAATGGCGATGGCGTTGTTTTCCAATGCGGACTGTTTTTCGGCCTTTTCAGACTCTGAAAGACGGGACAGACTGCGGGGATAGATCAACCGGTCCCTTATCATCCGTTCAGGCTGCGTCGTGTACGTGGAAATAAGATCGACCAGCTCCGGAAAGATCTGAAAGAGGTCCCGTCCCATGCCCAGATAGGAGTTGAAGGCACCGGGGTAGACAAACGCCACCTTACCCCGTTTGCCCAGAGGTTCGGGCGTAAAATAGCTGCCTGCGGGTGAGATCCATTCCCTGTACTCTGAAAAAGCGGTCTCAGCACCTTCCAGAGCCGCATCAATCTCCTGTATCAGCCGGGTTCTGTCATCCCCTACAATCGTCAGGACGTATTTTGCGTCCCGGTCCAACTTGACTTTCTCAGCCTGTTCACCAGCCAGCTGGATCAGGTTCCCAGTCGATGCCACATCATGCCGCAAATCCGCCAGTTTCAGGAAAAGCCCCTTTTTGTCATTCGCTGCCACCGGGAAGAACCGCAGCGGCGTCTCTTGCAGAAGACTGCTGCTGCGTTTTCTCGGGTCCAGGTTTTCCGACAGGATCAGATGGGCCGCGGTACCATCCAGGCCGGTGCCAAAGATAGCCGCCACTCTTTTCGAGTGACCTGGATCCAGAAACCAGCTTTTCGATTCTGTTTCCACATAAAAGGGACTCCCTTTCCAGGTCGCCTTCCGCTTCGGCTTATCCCAACCGGGTACGCCAGGGATATAGCGGCGATAAAGCGCCAGTGCAGTTCGGATAAGACTGGCCATACCCAGAGCTGCGAAACAGTGCCCAAAACTGGCTGTTACGCTGCCCACAGCGCAACTGAGATCGGCAGAGGAGGTCCGGTAAGCCCCAAGCAATGCGTCAATCTTTTCATCCACCCCAGTTTCCGCCCCGGTCACCTCCAGATAACCGATATCCGAAGGTTTCAAGCCCGCCTTCTGCAAACTTTCGCTGCAGGCGGACGTCATCGACGTCACCTCATCCGCCTTTTTCAGGGTGATGCTGTCGATCATGGCATAACAGCGATCCTTTTCCTTTCTCGCCACTTCGGGCAGTTTCAGGACAATGGCACCTGCGCCTTCCCCGATCATCCAGCCGTTGACATCCTTTTCGATACCAGAGGAGGTTTTTCCAGAATTGACCGCTGACATCATTCGGTTCCGGATCAGCACATCCTCCACGTTGCCAGCAAGGTCGACGCCGCCGACGACGACTGCCTCTGCATCGCCACTGCTGAGAAGCATCTGTGCCACTTCCAGTGCCTTAAAAACGGAATTCTCTTCCGAGGAAACCGTGAACGCCGGTCCTGAAAAATCCCATAATGAGGCGATCCTGCTGGCCATGATGTTGCCGATAAAGCTTGTAAATTCGTTGACCTGCACCGCTTTTCGGAGAGCATCCTTGAGGGTTGTCCGCAGTTCCGCCATCTGTATCTCATCCAGATCACGCTGTGCGAGAGAAAGCGCCTGTTCAAGCTTCCAATCCAGGTCAATCCTCCCACGGAACTGGTGCAGGGTAGGATCCGCTTCCATTGCAATCAGCACAGCGACATGGGTACCCTCTTTTATCCTGGCATCCCGGATTGCCCTGTCTGCCACACTCATCATCAGCAACTGCTGAGGAATCATGGCCTCTACTTCATTGGGAGGGATCCTGTAGCGCAGCACATCAAAATTAAAGTCCTCAATAAACGCCCCCCTGGGAACAGTTTCCCCACTGAAGCCGAAACGAGCCAGCAGATCGGCATGTTTTTCAAACCCTTTCCAACGGTTGGCCGGCAGGGGCCTGAACTGCTGCTTTTGGGTATACAACGTGTAGTCGAACGCATCCAGACCATTACTCGATCCGAAATGGGCATCCATGCCGACAATGGCCATGGCTGGAAGTGTCTCCTTTTTCTTACGCTGTTTTCTGGCCAGGATTGCATCCCTGGATTTCAGCAGTTTCTTTTCATCTGATCGTTCAAAAATCATGTGGGCATTACTGCCTCCGAAACCGAAAGCATTGACAGCTCCATAGCGAACAGATGGAACACCCGGCCAGGCCATGTTCTCCGCGACAACCTGCCGGGCAGAGATGACGTCGTCAGACGACGACACCGGATCCTTGAGGTGGATAGTGGCTGGAATCTGTCCTTCCGCCATGCTGAGGATCACCTTCAGCATACTGGCCATGCCGGCACTGGTAAGGAGATGTCCAAAATTGGCCTTCACTGAACCAATCAGCGGACGTGCCTGATATCGTCCAAAAAACTGTGCCAGTGAAGCAATCTCCTCAACATCACCCACCGGTGTTCCGGTTGCATGGCATTCGATATAGGATACCGCTTCCGGTTTAACCCGGGCATTGGCATAGGCCCGTTCATAGGCCAGCACCTGCCCCTGAGCGCTGGGGCTGAGCACTGATTTTCCCCTGCCGTCGTTCGACAGCCCGATTCCGCTGATAACGGCGTAGATCCTGTCCCTGTCCTTCAGGGCGTCTTCATAACGCTTCAGGACAAGCATGCCCGCCCCTTCGCCAGACACCAGACCGCCTGAATTGCGATCCAGGGGTCGGCTTTCATCACGATCAGAATAGGCGGTGAAGGTCGAAAAACCCATGTTTACAAAAAACGGATCTGCTGCACTGACCGCCCCAGCCAGCATCATGTCTGCCTTTCCATTCTCCAGGTAGTCGCAGGCAATCTTCACTGAATAGAGAGATGAGGCGCAGGCGGCATCAATTGAAAAATAGCTGCCCGACAGGGACAGGGCCTTTGCCACCAGTGCCGTGGGATAGCCTGAGATGCGGCTGTGGATGAAGTCGCCATGCAGGTTTTCCTGGCCATCATTCAGATTTAATTCCTGCAGACCGGTCAATTTACGGGCAGCCTTCCCCATAACATGATGATAGATCGGTAAGAAAAGCCGGTTGGAGGATTTGGTTGGAAAGGAGAGATTTCCCATGATAACACCGCAGCCGGCGCGAGACGACGGATTTTGAAGATAACCGGCGTCTTTGAGGGCCTCCCGGGCGACATAGAGGGACCATTGATAGATATCATCCAGCCCTTCGAGCTCCTCGGCAGGGACATCAAACAGGGTGGAATCAAAAGCGAAGTCCCGGACGTAGCCCCCCCTCATACTGTAATACTTGTCCGTCTGGCCTTTTACAGGGCTGTAATACAGTGCGGGATCGATGCCCATCTGTTTTTCTGTGGGCTGAGATGTCGAATCCCTGTTTTGATACAGATTTTTCATGAACTGACCCGGCGTTACAGCGCCTGGAAAGAGACATGACATCCCGATGACAGCTATTTTTTGCATCCGTTTTTTCCCTGTATATGCTTATATTCGGTGAACGGCCCATGGCCAGAAACAGGCCTGTACTCCGGATAGTCTATCTTAAATCCACCAATCGGAAAACCATGGTTTAGAATCCTTCCACCCAGGCGGTTTCCGTTTCCGGCCCCATTTCGAAACGGTTAAAATCCACCGAAACGATTTTGGAACTCCCCGGCTCTTCCATGGTCACACCAAAGAGCGCATCACCGATCTCCATGGTCTTCTTGTTATGGGTGATAATAATAAACTGCGAGTTCGCCGTCAGTAGTTTGACATGTCGGTTGAATCGTTCATTATTGGCTTCGTCCAGCGGAGCATCCACTTCATCCAGCAGGCAGAAGGGGCTGGGTTTGATCTGGAAAATGGAAAAGACCAGCGCGATGGCTGTCAGCGCTTTTTCGCCACCGCTCAAGAGAGTCATGTTTTGCAGTTTCTTTCCGGGTGGCTGGGCAATGATCTCCACTCCTGATTCCAATAGATCCGACTCATCGGTCAACTCCAGGTAGGCCTCGCCGCCGCCGAACAACTGCGGAAAAAGCTTGCTGAACTGCTGATTGATCAGCTTGAACACATCTCTGAACCGACGTCGAGATTCCTGATTGATTTTGTTGATCGAATTCTCCAGGGCACTGATGCTCTGTTCCAGGTCCGCCGACTGGGTCGTCAGGAAATCGAGTCTCTCCTTCAGGATATCATACTCTTTTTTTGCTGCCAGGTTGACATCATCCATGCCACCGATAGACTGTTTGAGAAGGGTTATCGTCTCCGCCTCGGCCTCAATATCAAACTGCCGGACATCGAAGGTTTCAATCAGTTCCGCCGGCATGATCCGGTTCTCAGCATAGAGGTTATCCGCAATATTTTTCGCTTCCTGTGTCAACTGAGCCAGGCGGATATCGAGTTTGTGATTCCTGTCTGTCAGACCGGTCTTTTTTTTCTGTTCCCTGACAATCGCAGTCTGGATTTCAGTAAACCGGCTGCGATCCTTTTCGATGGTGTCCATCACTGTTTTCAGTTCGATTTCAACAGCACCGAGCAACTTTAACTGTCTGGGCAGCGCCTCGTTTGATTTTTCCAGCGAGGCATGAATCGCGGCCTTTTTATCCTTTGTTTCCAGAAAACGGCGGTTGATCTCCAACTGCTGTTCCTTTTTCTGCTGGAGGTCTTCTCCCAATCGTTCCACCATCAGCAGGTTGTTCTTCCGCTTCTCTTCCAGACTGGCCAGATTGATTCTCAACAGCTGCAATTCTTCGGTATACTCCTGCTTATCCATATCTGCCGCATCGATGACAGATCTCAGTTTCTGAATTTCCGCCTGCACCGCCAGATGTCTGCTGTGGTTTTCGTCAACCGTGACGGAGACAGCCGTGATTTTTTCCTCAAGGATACGCCGGGATTGTTGCAGTTGCTCCAGCTGATCCCGCAAGAGTTTCTGCCCGTTCAGCAATCTCTCTTTCTCCAGTTTTCTGGCATCCAGCTCGTTTTCGGCAGCCAGAATCTCCAGATCCAGATCGATCATCTCTTTCCGGTATCGGCCCAGGTTCCGCTGATGTTCTTCCAGAAGCACCGACGTTTCGGTCAACCGGTCATCCGCCGCCTGGATATCCATTTTGAATTGCTGCAGACTCTTTTCGAGTGTGACAAGCTCCTCCTGGCGTTTAAAAAACAGGCCTGCCTGGTTTGATTTTCCGGGTTTTCCCAGAAGAAAGATTTTGGCCCGGGTCATAATGGCAGCATCCGGGTCGATCAAACCAGCCCCCTCCAGCAGCATTTCGCGGCTGAGCTCAAAAAGCGGTCTGTCGACCAGTTGAAATGAATCTGCCAGGGGCACTGCGTTTGACTCGCCTGCCCGGCTTTGAATCCAGCGTTTGAACTCGCCATTCTCCCCGGGAGGAGACGTTTCAATCAGGTCCATGAAAAACAGCTGCAGCTGTTCGACCTCCAAATCATTGACTATTTGAACAAGATCCTGCAGACGGTCCACCGATGAAAAGACCAGCAGGTTGAAGTAGCGGTTCAAAAACGCTGTTGTCTGGGGCAGTGCCTCCCGAGGCGGAGCAACCAGTTCAGCCAGCGTGCCCTGATATCCGACCGCTTGCGCCTGCCCGGGATGCCGGTCCAGATAATCCAGGAACACTTTGGTTGCCGAATCGTAGACTTCGTGGCTGTCGATTAACTCCTGGAGAGACTGGTAGCGGTTTTCGGCCTGATTGGATGACTGGGACAATGACTGGAGACGATCCTGGCAGGTTTTGACCTGCTGGTTCAGATCTTCGATGATCGGCTCCAGTGATTCAATACGGCCCTGACAAAGTGTTTTCGCTTCTCTTTTGCCCTCCAGCTTCTTGATGGACAAGTCAAGATGACCATCCAGATCAAGACCGTCAGCCATCATCAGGTCCAATTGATTTCTGGCCGACGTTTCACTCTCCCTCAGTTCTTCCCGTCGTTCCTGGGATTGCTTCAGCTGATTCTGCTCATCATTCATCCGTTTGACGACGGTCAGTTCTTCCGACTGGCTTTTCTCCAAACTGGAGCGTTTATCAACCAGTTCCCGCTCCTTGATTTTTTCAAATTCAAGCAGGCGGTTCAATTGCATGGTCGTTTCCGCTATTCTGGTTTCATACAGGGCTTCATCCTTTTGGTGACTGGCGATTTGAAATTCAATGGTTTCTATCTGCCGTTGGATCAGTTGACTTTCATCCAGTCCTTTTTTCTGCCATTCATCCAGGTTGTCAATGGCCGCCCGGTCGGTCTCCAACTTTCCCTCCAGCTTTATAATCTGTTCCTTGTGCCCCTGGATGGTCTGCCGGAGATCCTCCTGGGCGGCCTCCTTTCCAGATAGTGCGAGCTGAAGGGACGCACCCTGTACTTCCAGAGTGGCGATGGTCACCGCCAGTTCTTCTTCGGAATACCGGTTTTTCTCAAGGGACTCCATGATTTTGTCGGCCTCTTCGGTCAAGTAAAACCAGCGCGTGGCCGCCGTACAGTGCTGCAATCGTTCCAGGCGGGCCTTCGCATACAGATAGGTTTCCGCCTGCGAGACCTGTTCCCGCAGTGTCTCCTCCTGTCGAACCAGCTCTGCAATGATGTCTTCCACGCGCAGCAGATTCTGTTTGGAGGCTGCAAACTTCCTTTCTGCTTCCTTGCGTTTGGCCTTGAACTTGACGATCCCGGCAGCCTCGTCAATGATCGATCGCCGCTCCTCCGCACGACTGGTGACGATCTGCTCGATTTTCCCCTGCTCAATGATCGAGTACCCCTTTCCACCAACACCTGTATCCATGAACAGTTCGCGGATGTCCGTCAGGCGACAGGGGGTTTTATTGATCATATACTGACTTTCCCCACTCCGGTAGAGCCGTCGGGTTACGGAAATCTCTGAGAACTCGGTATACTTCGGAATCGTGTCATGTTCGGGGTTGGAGAAAACCAGTGTGACCTGGGCCATGCTGACGGACTGACGGACGCTGCTGCCGGCAAAGATGACATCTTCCATGCTGCTGCCACGCAGGTGTTTGGCGCTCTGTTCTCCCAATGCCCAGCGGATGGCATCGACCAGGTTACTCTTCCCGCAGCCGTTGGGACCCACCACGATTGAAATGCCATCCTGGACAAAATTCAGCACCGTTTTGTCACAAAAAGATTTGAAGCCGGCGATTTCAAGACGAAGCAAACGCATGAATCTTGGTTTTTATAGTTTTGGAGGGATTGGAGACAATCCGGAATCAGAGTTTGAAATTCTCTCCCAGATAGACTTTTTTGGCCAGCTCGTTATTGATGATGTAATCCGGGGTTCCTTCCACCATGATCTGCCCGTCGTTCATGATATATGCGCGATCAGTGATACCAAGGGTCTCCCGGACATTGTGGTCCGTGATGAGAATGCCGATGTTGCGACCGGCCAGCTCGCGGATTACTTCCTGAATATCCAGTACGGCGATCGGGTCCACACCGGCAAAAGGTTCATCCAGGAGCATGAATTTCGGTCGGGTCACTAATGCCCGCGCGATTTCGACTCTTCTTCGTTCGCCACCGGACAGTGAATACCCCTTGTTCTTCCGAATGTGGTTGATTCGCAATTCGTCGAGCAGACGGTCAGCTGTTTTTCTCTGTTCTTTTTGGGTCAGTTTCAATGTCTGCAAAATGGCAAAGAGGTTATCCTCAACATTCAGTTTTCTGAAGACGGAGGCCTCCTGAGGCAGATACCCCAGTCCTCTGCGCGCTCTTTTGTACATGGGAAGAGTGGTAATATCCTCATTGTCCAGCAGGATCGTTCCTGAGTGTGGCCGGATAACCCCCACCACCATATAGAAACTGGTAGTCTTGCCGGCGCCATTCGCACCCAGCAACCCGACAACTTCTCCCCGGGAGATGTTAAAGGAGACATCCCTGACGACGGTACGTTTATTGTAGATTTTTGTCAGGTGGGTCGTTTCCAGTTTCATGATGCCAGATTTTTCAGGAACAGGACAAACAGAGCGTTAATCATGCCGGCGAAAAGAGTATCCGTTTATGACTACTATTTTGCGGCCGGTTTGTATAGATACGATTTTAATTCCCTTTTAAACCATGTTGTTATCATCTTGTTTAAACCTGCTGTGATTTCCCCGTTTCCGATCCTTTTCCCATTCGCCATCAATCCCTCTGAAAACCATAAAATTTTGCATGATTTCAATCAACGTCTGAGACGTTTCATTTTTGACAGGATTAAAACCACTTTGATAAGTAAATGAGTTAAGTCTATTCTAATGACAATGAGCAACAGAGTGCTGCTTATATCTTAGTTCCAGTTCAATTATATTGATCGACCAATTCCCTGATCCGTTCCAGCGGATAGGGTCCAAGCGTGTTTTAGAAAGGCTCCTGACAGTGGGGACCAGCCTGACCGTAAAAAAGAGTTCCGATCTGTTTTTGGGCAGAGGAGCATCTCGTTTCTGGGTAGGCTGCTCGCAATCGTTTACCGGAGCCTGTTTTTGGTAAACAGAAATTTTAACTTTAACTGAGGAAATAACATGGCTAAAACAGCAAAAATCAGGTGGACTATCGTTGATGAAGCACCGCGACTGGCAACATTCTCACTGCTGCCAATTATCGAATCCTATATCAAGGGATCCGGCGTTGAGATTGAAACTAGAGATATCTCTCTCGCCGGCCGGATTGCTGCCAACTTCCCTGAGTATCTGACCGAGGAACAAAAAAAATCAGACGATCTGGCATTCCTGGGCGAACTTGCCAAGACACCGGAAGGTAATATTATCAAACTCCCCAATATCAGTGCGTCAGTTCCGCAGTTGAAAGCAGCAATCAAGGAACTGCAAGCCAACGGCTATAAAGTTCCGGATTATCCTGAAGATCCGAAAACCGATGAAGAAAAAGCGATCAAGGCACGATATGCCAAGAACCTGGGAAGTGCCGTCAACCCAGTGTTGAGAGAAGGGAACTCAGACCGCAGGGCCGCTGTTGCTGTAAAGGAATATGCCAAGAAAAACCCCCATCGAATGGGTGCCTGGAGCAAGGACTCAAAAACCCATGTCGCATCCATGACCGGTGGAGATTACTACGGGAATGAAAAATCAGTGACAATGGAAAAGGCCGGGGAAGTTAAAATTGAACTGGTTGGAAAAGATGGCAAAACAACGGTGCTGATGAACAAACTGGCCCTGGAAGCAGGGGAAATTATGGATGCAGCCCTCATGAGCCGCAAAGCCCTGCGGGAGTTTTACGAAAAAGAGATGCAGGATGCCAAGAAAAAAGACATTTTGCTGTCCCTGCACCTGAAAGCCACCATGATGAAGGTCTCAGACCCGATCTTCTTTGGACATGCCGTATATGTTTACTTCAAGGATGTTTTTGAGAAGCATGCCGCAACTTTCAAAGAACTGGGTGTCAACCCCAACATGGGTCTGGGCGACCTTTACCAGAAGATTGAAAAACTGCCGGCTGCCAAGAAGGCAGAAATTGAAGCTGACATCAAAGCCACCTATGAAAAGCGGCCCAAGCTGGCCATGGTGAATTCAGACAAGGGGATCACCAACCTGCACGTTTCCAGTGACGTGATTATCGACGCTTCCATGCCGGCGATGATACGTGAATCCGGAAAAATGTGGGGGGCTGACGGAAAACTGCATGACACCAAGGCCTTGATCCCTGACAGAGCCTATGCCCGTGTTTTCCAGGCAACAATCGAGGACTGTATCAAGAACGGTGCTTTTGATCCTTCCAAAATGGGAACCGTGCAGAACGTCGGTTTGATGGCGAAGAAAGCGGAAGAATACGGATCTCACGATAAAACATTTGAAATGCCAGCCGCTGGAACCGTCCGCATCGTTGATGCCTCTGGAAAAGCACTGCTGGAAATGGCTGTAGAAGAGGGTGATATCTTCCGCGGTTGCCAGGCAAAAGACGCCCCAATTCAAAACTGGGTGCAACTGGCTGTGAATCGGGCTAGACTGACCGGTTTTCCAGTTGTCTTCTGGCTGGATAAAGAAAGGGCTCATGATCGCCAGATCATTGAGAAAGTGAACAAATACCTGCCCGATAATGACACCAAAGGGCTGGAAATCCATATCATGTCTCCTGCAGACGCAACCACCTTCTCCCTGCAACGTGTCAGGAAAGGTCAGGATACGATCGCCGCTACCGGTAACGTGCTGCGGGATTACCTCACCGACCTCTTCCCGATTCTGGAACTGGGGACCAGTGCTAAAATGTTGTCCATCGTCCCCTTGATGAAAGGCGGCGGCATGTTTGAAACCGGTGCTGGCGGATCAGCTCCGAAGCATGTACAGCAATTTCAGGAAGAAGGGCATTTACGGTGGGATTCCCTCGGTGAATTTCTGGCCTTTGCCGAATCCCTTGAATTCCTGGGGAATACAACCGGGAACGCCAAAGCCAAACTGTTTGCCAAGACACTGGGTGTGGCCAATACCAAATTCCTGGACCAAGGCAAAAACCCCTCCCGTGTCGTAAATGAGATTGACAACCGCGGCAGCCATTTCTACCTGGCCCTGTACTGGGCAGAGGCATTGGCAGCCCAGTCCGAAGATGCCGATCTGAAAAAGCGATTTACGAAAATCGCCAAAGAACTGGCAGAAAATGAAGCCAAGATCACCGCAGAGCTCCTGGCAGCACAGGGAAAACCGGTTGATGTCGGTGGTTATTACATTCCGGATTTTAAAAAGGCAACCGCTGCAATGCGCCCCAGCGCAACCTTTAATGCGATTGTGAGTCAATAGCTAGAGATTGATTCGGAAAAGTGTCCTCTTGCACGGGTGAGCCAAAAACCTGTGCCGGAGGACTTGTCTTTCACCGATGGAGAACCTGTTTCTCCATCGGATCAGATACCAGCCAGGCAATCTTCCCAGCACAAAACATTCCTGCAGACCAACCGCATTCCGCAGCGTTCTGCTACTTCATGCTCAATGTCATTAACTTAGGCATGCAAACCCGTGTTTGTTAATTCCAGATGAGTGTTGCTTTCAGACTGTTTTTTTGGGAGACAGGACTTATCCCTGCCAGATAAGGACGGGTTTATTTTCGAGGTAGTCTGTGGATGTCAAATGAAAGGTGATGCCTTCGATCATCCCCTTTGGCAGCGCATCCCATTCCTTTTTGACATGGAAATGACCATAGGTGCAGGTGATTACCGGATATTCCAGGATGCGATCAAAAAACGGGGTCCGATACCCATTGGTCGTAAAGGGTGGGAAATGCATCAGCAGATGAATCCCATCCACGGGGTCCAGTTTGACGGCTGCATCGAGAGCGTTCCTGAGCAATACCATCTCCCGATCGAAGGTATTGCGATCCAGGACTTCAAAATCCGGATCGTTGGGTGATATCCAACCGCGGGTCCCACAAATGACCTGACCTTCCAGTTTGACCGCATTTCCCTCCAGGGCAACGATCGTTTCCGGCATGGCGCCGCAAACAGATTCATACTCCTGCCACCAGCAGTCATGATTCCCCTGAATGATAATCTTCATCTTTCCGGGAAGTCGGTCGATCATGCGGATATCGGTCAGGGCCTGATCAAGACGGGTGGACCAGACGATATCGCCACCGATCAGAACCAGATCCTCCCCACTGACAACCTCTTTCCAGTTCTCTATTATTTTTTCCGTATGGTGAACCCAGACCTCGCCATAGTTGCTCATCGAGTCCACCTGTCCGTGCTGAAAATGCGTATCTGAAATTCCCCATATTTTCATATAAACCTTTTTCTGTATTAAAAACAGATCAATGAGCAATCGCAGAAAGCTTATGGTCCGCTGTTGAGTCAGACAAAAACCTCAACGGTCAGGGGGTCACCCGTTCCATCAGGCGCGGAAAAGGAATGGCCTCACGAATATGCTGAATCACGCAGATCCAGCCGACCAGTCGTTCCAGACCCAGACCGAACCCGGAATGAACCACGGTGCCATAACGCCGGATATCGAGGTACCATTCATCGTTTTCCATGGGAAGATTCTCTTCCCGGATTCTGGTCTCCAGCAACGCCAGGGAATCCTCACGTTGACTGCCACCGATAATTTCACCAAAACCTTCGGGGGCGAGCAGATCTGCACACTTGACCGTTCTCGGATCCAGTTCGTTGTTTTTCATATAAAAAGCCTTCACCGCCCTTGGATAATCATAGACGAACGCCGGAACATCCGAATCCTCTGTGAGGAGGGTTTCATCCGCCGCTCCCAGATCTTCTCCCCATTGAACAGCGCTGCCTTTTTTCCGCAGAATATCTACCGCCTCTGTATAACTGCAACGTTTGAAGGGTTTGAGGCAGCTGCTGAGCATCTCCGTATCCCGCTCCAGCTGTTTCAGCTGCCATCCCGACCGTTCCAAAACCCGGTTGATGATGAACTTGATCAGATCCTTCTTCCAGATCCATATTATCATCATTATCGAAAAAAGCCATTTCCGCTTCCAGCATCCAGAATTCCCTCAGATGCCGTCTTGTTTTCGATTTCTCTGCAGAAAGGTCGGGCCGAAGCAAAAAACACGTCCATGGGCCGAGATCGAGGCTTCCAGATAGAGTTGCCCGGTCTGTGCCAGGTAAACCGTACCCAGATCAAAATAATCAACCGAGAACAAGCCCTTTGGTTCTTCACCGACACTTCGTGTAATGACCGGAGAATCCATCTGTACAAAATGAAAGGAGAACAGAAAATCACGGATGGCCTGGATAATGGTACTGCGGATTTGCGAAATGGCAGCCTGTCTCTTTGAACGTAACCAGAGGTGGCGATACCCCAGTAAAAAATCAATCCCATGTTCCTTCGGCGTAATGGGGAACTGATTTGAGGTTCCCAGAATTTCGATCTCTCTGGCCAGAATTTCGATCCCGTACTGGGATCGTTCTGATGGCTGCACGACGCCCGTCAGTCGGATGCTGGTTTCCTGCTTCAGCTGCGAAAACAAGTCGAATTGCTGACTCTCCATCTCCTCCTGGACCATGACACACTGCACAATCCCCGATCCGTCTCTCAGCCCCAGGAAACGGATTTTGCCCGACTTGCAGGTAAACTGCACCCAGCCCTGCAAGGTGTGGGTCTCACCCACTCTGTCTGCTAAATCCCTGATATAAAGGCGTTCGTTCCACCGTTTCGGACCCTGACTCATGCTATACACTCCTGAATATGTTGATCCTGTCAAACCCCCTAAAAACCAACCGCAATCCCAAAGGTTGTCAGGATGCCACCCGCCTCCAGCAGGTTATTGCTGTTGCGGGTCTTGACCCGTGCAAATACATTATGAACACTCCCGATCAGCTCAAACAGAGGACCAACGGGAAGCCCGAACCTGAGAAAGTACTGGGAGCAGTTGGTTTGTTCATAGTAGGCGGCATTATCTCCTTTGACTTCAACGGTCCCATAGCCTGCACCCACTGCAATATTAACAACCGGTACCGGCAGTACATAGAAAAGATCTGCCATGAGCATTGATATTTTGTGATTCCCCGTTTGATCCAGTTTTATCTCGTAGCTCTCCATTCCTGCACCGACAGGGAAAAACGGGAGCTGAGCCAACAGGATAAACCCCACAGGAAGTCCGTCGGCTGCCAGGCTTGACCCATCGTCAGCCGACTTGAAGCTGTAAGACAACGGCACCTCAACCCCTACCCGGATATCCGCCAGTGCAGATGTCGCGATCAGACACAAAATCAAGGTTGTGACAAACGTTTTGATGTAAGAACGCATAAGTTTTATTCCCAGAAGGGTGTTCAAGAGATCACTTCAGATCGGTTGTAATGATTTTATGCACTTCAAACTCCGCCGGAAACCCGGGACCGAGTTCCGCTTTCGTAACAATACCCTCCAATGTGACTGTCAACTGTTGATATCGGTTCCAGATCACCTCTCTCAGCACTCCTGTCAGGCGATAATCTATCCCCGAGTCCGTGCTCAGACAAAGATAGGTGTGCGGTTCGGATCCCTTGACCGATATTTTGCCTTGAATCTGCATAAGAACGGTTTTCGCGACTGCTACTCGCTCACAATCGGTCTGTGACATGGCATTCTTTTCAATCGGGATTATGAGCAGTGCGCCCAGAAAAATCAGCGAGTAGACTATTTTCAGAAAAACGCCCCCCTGTCTTAACTGCTGATTCATGGACTTCTCCGATTGGACGATACCGGTGCCTGGTTCAAGGTTATATCAATTCCCATGAGGGACAGAGCCCTGTTAAAACGCCCTTTTTAAGGAATTTCCGGCTTCCCATGGCTATTAACGGCTTTTGGTAACGACGGTCAGTTTTATACCAGATGCCATACTCACCGTTTTAGTAAAGGTCCCGGTTGCAGCAGTTCCCACCTGAACATAGGTATTGGACGTCTTATAATGTCCTCCCAGACCTGTGAGCGTTGAGGACGTATACAAATAAGGTCCCGCAGTCCCAGAATAGGTATAGTTAAACATGTTGCTTGATCCAAGGTTGTAGGTGATCCCATTCAGCGTGGATGTAAATTTGCTGCCCGTGTTATACTGGTATCCGCTTGTCGCATTTGTCCGATTCGACAGAAGCACCGTCACGCCCCATTTCTGGAGCAGTGTGGTCAGAGACTCACTGTAGCCCAGGTCTGTCAGCGCGCTGGTAATGGCCTGATAATCCGTTTTACTGCTCTGGACGACTTTCTGAAAAAGTGCCGCACCCCCGAAATTCCTGGCCAGGTAGGCGCCAAAGGAGTAGTTGATGGCGTAGTTGATCAGGGCGCTGTTCCCGCTGTACCAGACCGTGGGCCCGATATAGTTGTACCGGTTATAGAGGGGCAGTCTGCCGCCGGTATTGCCTGCGCTGCCCGCAGTATAATCACTGTAGGCCACTCCCCGGGGACCGTTGACAGCTATTTTGTCCGCCAGCAGATCTTCCGCCACCATGGAGGTCATTTCGTTGATCCAGGTCTCCGTTCCGGTACCTGACGCCCGCGACACCGTTTTCTGGTAAAAATGGATCATATGTTGAAATTCATGGGCCAGGGTAGAAACCATTTCCGCCGGCCAATAGTCGGAGATCTCCCAGGTGGCGTCAGTCTTTTTGGCTGTCAGCACCGAGTCCATATAAAAAAGAAGCCGTTGATTCGAATAATTGGTACTGCTGACCAGATAGTTATCTTTTGACCAGAAAAACCCGAGGATCCCACCATTGGGTTCAGAATTCGTGAGATTCCCGTCATTGCTGATGTCGAAAAACAGGATATCTATGGTTTGGGCAGCGGTTGCGGAAATCAGGTTATTGTAAATGTGAGTACCCCAGGGAGCCCCAAACACGTTGGTCATCCAGTCATAGATATCATTTTCATTACCGGGCTTGAGAAATTTACCAGCAACGGCGTCCACCATGGTCTGATTAAGGCAGTACCATTTGGAACAGGTATCCCAGGCATCGTTGGCCACCCAGATATTGAGTGTGACCGACCCATCTGTCACAATTTGTCGCAGGGTCGACGGAATTGTATCTGTGGTGGAACTGTTCATGAAAGTGTGGGTATCCCCAACTATTGTGTATAGTGGTTCCGGAGCTGCCAATGAGTACCCCGCTTCGGGGTCGGCCTGGTTCATATCGGGTGGATTGGCATTGAAGGCGGTGGCCTGCGGCGTGCCTCTCAGCCCAACCCCATGCTCCCGTGCATAGGCTTCCAGATCCGGATCGCCCGTTGGCGACTGCAAAGCAGGTCCCTCTTCAGCCAATATTGCTGCGTCCTCTGAGTTCAGGGAACTGACGCTGGACGCTGTTGTCACATCTGTACTATTGGTATTTGTAAAAATGAAAAACACATCCTGGGGAGCAGATCCCAGATTCTGGGTATATTGAAAACTGCCCAGACCCCCTTCCTGATCGACATGCTGGTAGGTATCGTTGCCGGATGCGGACGGCGTGCCGGATACAACCGGTGAAACATTCGAAACCGTATCCCCGCTTTCCGTATTACAGCCCGATATTGCAAAAAAAGAGAGGAACCCCAACAAAAATAATAGTCTTAGCGGTTCTTTCATAAACGTATCTCTATTGGTCGGACTATTAACAGCTGTAGTCATCTTGATCACTCCTTTGCCCCTTAAGAATACCAACACCAGAATTAAATCAGCCAACTTCTATCTTTGAAATGCTTCACGAGTCGTGCCAATTGACAAAGAGTAATCCTCCTTCTCCCTGGCCATGCACCCTGTTTTTACGATTGTGGAATTTTCTATCAGACAGCGACCGGTTCAGCGGGAACCGAAGATCGCACTACCGATCCGAACGTAGGTTGCCCCTTCCTTCAGCGCCAGCTCAAAATCATCCGACATGCCACTCGAAATCTCTACCATCTGGTCTTTGAGCCCCAAACGGGATGCTTCCTGCTGATTAATCTGGTATAGACGGGCAAATACTTTCCGGTTTTCGTCATCGGTGGCATGAAAGTCCCCCATGGTCATCAGCCCGGTAATACGCAGGTTTTCCAACAGCATGATCTGGTCTTCCAACCGGCGCAAATCATCAACGGTGGTTACACCCGACTTGGTTTCTTCACTGGTGAGGTTCATCTGGATCAGTATATCCAGCGTCCTGTTCAGACTGTGACATTTTTCGTTCAGGACTTCTGCGACATCAAAACGGTGGATCGTATGAATGGTGGAGAAGATAGCGGGGCAGTATTTAGCCTTGTTTTTCTGCAGGGGTCCGATCAGGTGCCAGTCAATTGCCGCGGGAAGTTGTGGCTGTTTGTCCCGGGCTTCCTGAACCCTGTTTTCACCAAACCGGAGCTGACCACATTGGAACGCCTCCAGGATCATCTCGACAGGCTTGGTCTTTGAAACAGCAATCAACTTGACGTTGTCCCTGCCTGCTGATGCCTCCCGTATCCTTTGTAACACCTCAGCCAGGTTGTCTTTGATAGGGTTCGTCGTCACCAGCTACCCGGGTCAGATTTTTTTGAATATCAATGTGGCGTTGGTACCACCAAATCCGAATGAATTACTCATGGCGACATTAATTTCCTTTTCACGTGCCACGTTGGGGGTCACATCGATGTCACATTCGGGGTCGAGATTTTCAATATTGATCGTCGGCGGAACCAGACTGTGTTTCATCGCCTTGATAATCAGAACAGCTTCCAGTCCCCCGGCACCCCCCAGGAGGTGTCCGGTCATGGATTTTGTCGAACTGACTGAGACACGGTCCGCTGCCTTGTCTCCCAGAGCACTGCGAATGGCTTTGAGTTCGTTAATATCCCCGGCTGGTGTCGCCGTTCCATGGGCGTTGATATAGTCGATATCCCCGCCATCAATTTGGGCGTCGGCGATGGCTTTCTTCATTGCCAGCAGAGGACCTTCCAGTGATGGCTTCGTGATATGAAAGGCATCGGAGCTGAACCCATAACCGGATAGTTCAGCAAGAATTTTTGCCCCACGGGAACGTGCGAACTCGTACTCCTCAAGGATCAGAATACCACATCCCTCTCCCAGCACAAACCCGTCCCGGTCTCTGTCGTAGGGTCGACAAGCTTTTTCAGGTTCATCGTTACGGCGGGAAAGAGCCTTCATCGCCCCGAAACCACCGATTGCCAGAGAGGAGATGGTTGATTCCGCCCCTCCCACAATCATGACTTTGGCATCTCCCCGTTCGATAATGCGGGCGGCATCACCGATAGAGTGATTGGATGACGAACAAGCCGATGTAGTTGTGGCGTTATACCCTCTGGCCCCGTATTTCATGGAAACGTAACCGGAAGCCATATTGCTGATGGTCATGGGAATAAAGAACGGCGAAATTTTTGAAGGTCCCCGCTCCTCTATGATTTTACTGAAGTATTGAATATTGGGCAACCCACCGATACCGACACCAATGGAAACCCCGACATCAGGACCCAGTTCTTCCGGAATCTCCAGTTGTGCCATTTTTACTGCCTCTTCACTTGCAGCAATGGCATACTGGATAAAGATATCCATCTTCTTGATCTCTTTTTTTTCAATATACAACTGGGGATCAAAATCCTTCACCTCACCCGCTATCTGGGTAGGAAAACCAGTGGCATCAAACTTGGTAATCCGAGAGATCCCACTGACACCCTTGACCACCTTATCCCAGGTGGTCTCCAGGTCGTTTCCCAGAGGATTGACTGTTCCGATTCCGGTAACTACAACTCGTTTTCTCATTCAGATCATCTAGTTTCGGGTTATGGTGCAACCGGTAAGGCGTCGACTTAGTTTATCGCTTCAACAATGTGATCAATTGCGCTACCAACAGTTGTAATTTTTTCAGCTTCCTCATCGGGAATTTCAAGGTCAAACTCTTCTTCAAAGGCCATGACCAGCTCAACTGTATCCAGCGAATCTGCACCCAGGTCATCAATGAAATTGGATTCCAGTTTAACTTCTCCCTCTTCAATTCCAAGCTGCTCAACAATAATAGCAATCACTTTGCTTTCAACTTCACTTCGTTCAACACTCATTTTTTCTCTCCCAAATAGAAAATCAATTTTTTTAGATATTTTACCGTTACTAGAATCCGGAATCGGCCACTTTGTACCGTTGTCCGAGAGCACACCCCTCGAAACCGGTAAGAACACAAAATATCTAACGAATAAAAAACTCTGTCAAAACCTTTTTCTCTATAACCCTGTTATTTTTGCACGAATCAAGATATAAGGCGGCGGCAAAATCTCAAGGTTTGGCGATGTGATACCAGATTAATGGCACCTGATCAGCCTCTGCTGTCTGCAAAAGAACACGCGTTCAAAACATCCCGCCATTGATATGGAGGGTCGTCCCGGTAATATAATCAGCCAGCGGTGACGCCAGGAACAGAACCCCGTTTGCCACATCTTCCAGGGTTCCCATCCGTTTCATGGGTACGTTGGCCAGCATGGCGTTTTTTTGCGTCTCGTCCAGTTTGTCCGTCATATCCGATTTGATAAATCCTGGGGCAATCGCATTACAGGTGATATTTCTGGAGGCCACTTCTTTCGCCAGAGACTTTGTAAAACCGATCAAACCAGCTTTAGCGGAAGAATAGTTCACCTGACCGGGATTTCCCGTATAACCGACAATGGAACTGAGGTTGATAATTCTGCCATATTTCGCCTTGACCATCGGGCGAATCACCGCCTTGCACATATTGAAAATACCGCCGAGATTGATATTGATAACATCATCCCAGTTCTCCCGACTCATCCGCATAAACAAGGCATCCCGTGTAATACCGGCGTTGTTCACCAGAATATCGATTTTGCTGAACCGTTCCAGTATCTCATCCGCAATTTTCACGCACTGATCCAGATCCGCCACATTACCCTTGTAAAAAACGCACTGTCCACCATGGGTCTTTACTTCCTCTTCGACCTGCCCGGCCAGATCTGAAATCAGGTCTATAAAGCAGACATCCGCCCCGGCCTGAGCCAGTTTGGTCATCACTTCCTTGCCGATCCCGCGGGAACCCCCCGTAACCAAAGCTGTTTGTCCTTTCAGATGTATCATAATTCATCCACTTATTTCGTTCACATAAAATATGAGATCATGAATGGTCTGTTTGTTATTGTTTCAGGATCTCCTGGTATGCCAGAATTCCTTCACTGAGTCTCTCTGTCCATCTTTCATCAGCAGCCTTTTGCGCCAGACGGATCCCATGTTCAATGGCATCAGGGCTGGATTTGCCATGACAGACGATTCCGTTTCCCCTTAACCCGATTAAGGGGGCACCCCCCAATTCGGCATAGTTAATCTGTTTTTGCAACTTTTTGAACGAGGATCTCAACAAAAGTGACCCAAACCTCGCCCACAGCGACCGGTTTATCTCCTGGGTGGTCAATTTGACGGTAAACGATGCCGCCGCCTGCACCGATTTTAGAAGAATATTACCGGCAAAACCATCGGTTACGACAATATCGACATCTCCGCTGAAAAAGTCCTCTCCTTCAACATTGCCGATGAAATTCAACGGGGTTTCTTTCAGCAGGTCGAAGGTCTTTTTACGACGTTCATCCCCTTTGCCCTCTTCAGATCCAACATTCAAGAGACCGATACGCGGAGAAGGGATCGCATGAAGATCGGACATATAAATATGTCCCAGGATTGCAAATTGTCGAAGCTGTTCCGGTGTACAGTCAATATTTGCCCCTGCATCAACCAGGAGTACTTTCCCTCCCATGGATGGCAGCATCGCACTGATACAGGGCCGGCTGATACCAGGAATCATTTTCAGGACGAATCTTCCCACCGCCAGCATAGCCCCTGAATTTCCGGCACTGACAACGCCGTTGACAACACCGTTCTTGTGCAGATCATAGCAGACCCGCATGGAAGCGTCCTTTTTCGCACGCACCGCTGACGCAACGGGTTCACCCATTTCAATGACCTGACTGGCGTGAACGATATCAATTCGGGACCGGTCCCATCTGTGTCGATTGAGCTCTGTTTGAATAACAGTCTCATCCCCCACCAACAGGACGTGGATCCTGAACTCATTAGCAGCGGTCACCGCACCCTGCACCGGATTTCCAGGATACGTGTCGCCGCCCATTGCATCGATCGCGATTGTCATACTGTCACAACATTCCTGCTGACATCCGGCAGCGAGAACGACGGCTCTTATTCATCCATCGCAATAATCTGTTTTCCATACTGATGGCCGCATTTCGGGCAGACACGATGGGGAAGAATCAGTTCCTGACAGTTGGAGCAACTAATAAAGTTTACTTTTTCCAGATTTTTATGGGTCCTTCTCTGTTTTGACACAGACCGAGAGGTTTTTCTTTTTGGTACAGCCACGATATCTCCGTTGACAAATGGTTTTTTGGGATAACACTGAATCGTCAGGGGTTATCAATACGTGAAACAGTCACCCTTTCAGGTCGCCAAGGATTGAAAAAGGGGAACTTCCCCTATTGTCAGAGCACTGGCAACTTTCAACATTACGATTAACGCCACAATTCGGGCAAATTCCCCTGCAATTTTCAGAACACTTGATAGAAAAAGGAAGATCCAGCAAGAGCTGATCTTCAAAGTGCTCAGACAGGAGGATTTCCTGCCCTCTGTAAAAGTCTACATCTTCTGACTGGGTGGATATCTCAAAGTCGCTTTCCGGCTCCAGGTAACTTGCTTCATCTATCAGGATCAAATCAAACTCCTGATCCAACCTGATTGAAACCGGTTCCAGGCAAATATCACAACTGGTTTCGATCTCGACCGCATAGGTACCATGGAACTGAACCGTATCCCTCTTAAGAGCCAGTTCTGCACTGCAAACCATTGAATCAAAAGAAAATCGATGCTCCAGCTTAAGCAGATCCTTTCTCGCCAGCTGAAAATCGAACTTGGATATCTCTTCATCAAGTTGATGCAGTTTAATTTTCATAATCTAAACATTATAATATAATTTAATACATATTTATCTGTCAATTGGCGACTTTGCATACGGACTCTGTTTTTATATACATTGTTGTATTTATTTAACTATCTGTAAATATTAATTTTCAAGACAGTTCCGCCATCCGGGAAGATTCTTCAACAGAACGCCGTGACACCTCATCGTTATTATGACGCATTGGGAATGGAAATCTCAAAGTCTGCCCGGTATTCACTGATGTTGTCGTTCGGGATACAATGCAGAATGCCAAATTCCTGAACTTGCTGAATCCGCATCAAAAAAAGCCGGGCCAGCTCAAGAATGGCCATAAATGAGATAATAATTTCGGGTTTGGTCGGATTTCGGGGACAAAGATCAAGAAATGTCCTCATTTCCCCCGATTGAAATATCTTTAGAAATTCCAGTATCTTCTCTTCGAGTGAATAGGTTTCCTGTGCCACTTCATGGGGCTTCTGGTAACCTTTTTTAATAATCAATTGTCGATAGGCTTTGATCAAGGCATAGACAGACAGTTGTTCGAACATTTCAATGCTGCTTTCAATGCCCGTTTCTGATTCTGTTTCAACAACTTCCGGTCTGCCATACATTTCGCGACCCAGCAACTCCCTCCGGTTTAGGCCTTCAGCTATCATCTGAAATTTCAGATACTCAAGCAGCTTTTGCTTCAGCTGCTCTTCCGTATCCAGGAACTCATCCTCCTCGATGGATGTTGGTTCATTGGGCAGCAGCGTTTTCGACTTTATCAGAATCAGGGTAGACGCAATATCGAGAAATTCGATGGCAATATCCATATTGATTGCTTCCATCAAATTGAGCTGTTGCAGATAGGGTTCACATATTTCTGCCAGCGAAATATCGCGAATATCCATCTTTTTCTTGCGGATCAAGTCCAGCAGGAGATCAAGCGGTCCTTCAAAGATATTCAAGTTGACCTGCAACAGATCAAAAATTTCCAGCTGTTTATTTTCGCTTTCCACAGTAAACGTTTGAGGAATATTTAGCGGATTTCAACCCGGGAAACCTGCTCTTAAAAACAATCCTGATTCTGTGCACCCACACTTACATGCCCTATTTTGAATCGACATGCACTGTTTGGTCAAATAAAATGGCGTTTTGGAGGCAGGATTATCGGTCACCATCCCGCCAAACCATATTCCGGCGATATTCCTGTTCAATTAAAAAAAATGAGATGATGGGTCTTCGATGAGAAAAGATCCCATTTTTTTCATCCTGACTGTATTTATTCAATATTTCAAGAAAATCAAGAATTTCTGCTTGTCTTTAAACACCTGTATTTGCATAATTTAATCCAGATGATCATCAGGGGGCATTCCTGACCGATTTTCAACTTTCAAACAGGGATGGGGAGTCCATCTGCCATCAATCAATGGTGCCCTGCGTGGCAAAGTACTGATATTTTCATTCAACCTATTGTCCGGAGAGAAACGACATGACGATTACCCTAACTTCCCGACCAAGACGCAACAGAGTTTCCGAAAGTATTCGGTCCCTCGTGAGGGAGAACCACCTCAAGGTTTCAGACCTGATTATGCCCCTTTTCATCATTGATGGGACAAATAAGCAGCAGCCTGTAGAATCGATGCCTGGCATTTCCAGGTTCTCCTCTGATCTGATCGTACAGGAGTGTGAGACCCTGCATCAACTGGGTGTTCCTGCAGTCGTTCTTTTTCCGGCACTGGAGGATAGCGTCAAAGATGCGCGCGCGTCAGAGTCGGCGAATGACAATGGTCTATATCAGCGAACCATCGCTGCCATCAAAGCTTCGGTTCCCGAAATGACCGTGATGACCGATGTGGCGATGGATCCATACAGTTCGGACGGCCACGATGGCTATGTCGATAAAAACGGGGTGATCGATAACGATATCACGCTCCCGATTCTCGCCGAGATGTCTGTTTCCCAGGCAAGGGCCGGAGCAGATATCATTGCACCGTCCGACATGATGGACGGCCGGGTGGGATTTATTCGAAACGCTCTGGATGAAGCCGGATATACTCATGTTGGCATCCTGGCTTACAGTGCCAAATATGCCTCCGCATATTACGGTCCATTCCGGGATGCCCTGGACAGCGCCCCGAAGCATGGTGATAAAAAGACCTATCAGATGGATCCGGCCAATGTGAAGGAAGCCATTCGGGAAACACTGCTGGATATTGACGAGGGAGCCGATATGGTCATGGTGAAGCCCGGGTTGCCCTATCTGGATGTGGTCCGGGCTGTCAGCGAGGTTTCCGAAGTACCGGTCGCGGTCTATAATGTTTCCGGTGAATACGCCATGATCAAAGCAGCCAGCCTGAACGGCTGGATAGACTACAAAAAGGTGGTCCTGGAGACCATGCTTGGATTCAAAAGAGCGGGGGCAAGCATGATCTTAACATACCATGCCAAAGAGGTAGCTCGATGGCTGAATGGCTGAACCAATTGGATCATCCCTGCAGCAGGGATGATCCAAGACACTAATCTTTCAGTATAGAAAGGGCGGATTCGTTCTGGGCATCGGACATGTAAGAAATTCCCGTCTCTAAAGCAGTCTCCCTGTTTGCCGCCATGAGATCCGACCGATCCAGCTCTGCCAGTTTGAATTTTCTGGCCCCAGCCATAAACTGCTGCAGACCGCAGCTCAGTTTATCGGCATAGTTCCACATGGCTACCGCTCCCAACGGTATCGCTTTCATCTCATTTCTGCCCACTTTTTTCTGAACATCTTCCCAGCCGATCAGAATCTCTTCGGGTTTTGTTCCGTATTCCAGGACAGATTGCGGCAGTTTATCCCAGCAGCCATTAACGGCAACCCTCACCTCATGATCCAGCGCACCGGTAATATTGGCACCGACAAAACCGGGAATCATCGGCGCACGTCCCATGCAGATAATTTTCGCATAGGGCGCACAAAGTGCCAGTGCTTTGAATAGATGATCTTCCCGTGCAAATCCCCCTGCCAGGGAGATATCGGGCACCCTGATCCCCTTTTCATCCAGGATTTTGGCATATTCATAGGTTTTGGCATGCAGTGGCAACGACGGAACGCCCCAGTTCTGCATCATATTCCAGGGACTCATCCCAGTCCCCCCCCCGGCCCCGTCGATGGTCAAAAGATCAAGTTCGGCATCAGCCGAATAACGCAGTGACATCGCCAGTGCTTCCATTCCATAAGCACCGGTTTTGAGGGATATTCTCTTGTACCCCAGCGCGCGCAACCCCTCGATCGATTTCATAAAACTATCCTGCACTTCCGCAGGAGAATTTAGATTCGTCGCTCCCAAACGACTGTGTCTGGCGAATGTTTTCAGGGCCCCTCTTGCAAACGATTCCTGTGCTTCAATGCTATCGGGATCTGGATCAACAATATAACCGCGGGTTTTTAGAAATTTTGCATATTCAACCGATTTTACCTGGATTTCACCACCAATATCTTTGGCACCCTGTCCCCATTTCAACTCAATAATGACCTGATCGCCGTATTTGTCTATAATATATTCTGCAACACCATTTCGGGTATCTTCGACATTCATCTGCACAAAGATTGCCCCATAACCATCAAAGTATCGCAAAAATTTATCGATCCGCCGCTCCAGTTCAGGCGCCTTGGTGATTCGCCCATTGTTTATCTCGGATGCTCGATCAACACCGACGACATTTTCGCCAATCACAATGGGAAACCCACACAATGCCGCCCCGACAGCAAATCCATCCCAGTATTTTTCAGCGATCCGGGTTGACCCCAGAGCACCGGTCATTATCGGCAATCGTGTTTTAACTTTTATCTCTTTCCCGAAGGTCGCACCAACATCCACATTGGGAAACTTGCAGAAATCAGGATCCCGGGAACCGCCTTCGACGATTCCATGTGCGCCGTAGGCATATCCCTGAATTCTCAGAGCATGATAACCAACCCCGATGGATGTCACATTTGATGATCCGGAAGTAATCCGGCCAAAATCCCTTGGATAGAGAAGTTCTCTACCCCGAAGGGAAGCTAACCATGTTTCACATTTTCCCTTGCAGGCAGAGTCACAGAGTGTGCACAGACCTGACTCACAGGCAACGCCGCGATTAACTGTATTCAGTGCATCATTTTTTTTTGGCCATTCAATCATATTTCCTCCATAGGCAATTAATTTTCCTTTCCAGACAAATCCAAGCGACCGCCATCATATTCCTCCACACGACAGTCATTGCTTGACAAGTAAATTTCCCACATTTTCCAAAGCGACCTGAAATAATACTGACTCTTCCAGTAATGGGTTTTACAGGATGCGCAGGTATATTCTGCACACCCTGTTAAAAGCATAAACGACTAGTACAAAAAGGCATGGTAACTTCATTGGTGCAACCCAAAACCAATGGTCAAGAATTATCAACGAACCCTGATTGGTTTTTTGCGGGCGCGCAAAACCTGCATCGATTTCTTTGCAGCACGGTACAAAGCGCCGAGACGCGTCAAGTTCAGCAGAACTTTACCCATGGCCACCATATGGCTGATTTCTAGCGGCACCATTCTCGCTGCTCTTTTTTCAGAGTATATGGTTGGCTATCACAAATCGGCATATTAAATAGTGCCTTAGGTCTGCAAAAGGCTATCAGCATGACTTGCAAATCTACCTGATATAGCAAATTATCTTTTCTCATCAAACCTCTATTGTATTTTTTTAAACCATCCCTGTTAACGTGCTAAAGTCGGACATCGCTGGAACCTCACGCAAAAAGCTGCACCGAAACTATTCCATAAAAGCCCCGGATTTGCAAACAGATTTCCCTTTGTCTGTTTTTAGAGCTTTTTGTGAATTTTTCGGGGATGCTGACAAGGGCTTATAAACATTAAGGTTGCGTCTATGGAAATCAGCCTATTGGTAGCAAAACAGCAAAAAACATCAATGGACCTTATAAAAACTGCAGAAAACGTATATTTTTAATGCAGCATTAAAATCTACAAATAAAATACATAAAACAGCAGGATTGTTTTTTTTCCGTTTTTCACATATTTCTATTGCAAAATTATTTTTGTTCCTTTTTAATATCCTTAAATAAGTATGCAGCGGTCTCAAAAAACGGGACCTCTCTGCTTAACTATCTGTAATATCGAAATTTCAGCCATTATAAAAACCCGTTGTCTGATAACACCGATGACCCTCCCGTCATCCAAGTTATTGCTATTGTTTGATGAACAGAACAGGCTTCAATCCTTTCGGGTGCAGCCAATTACTTATTAGGAGAAAAAATGGAAGTGAGAAGTGAATTGCTCTATACTGATGAACATGAATGGTTAAGCATCGACGGGGATATTGTCACGATTGGAATTACAGATTATGCCCAGGATGCGTTAACCGACATTGTTTATGTTGAACTTCCAGAAGTAGGGACCATTGTCGAGTCAGGAGAGGTCGTCGGAAATATTGAATCGGTTAAAACGGTATCTGAGATTTACTGTCCGATCTCCGGAGAGGTCATCGAAGTCAATCTGGCACTGGTGGAAGAACCAGAACTGGTAAATACAGAACCTTACGACAACGGTTGGATCGTTAAACTTCAGATTGATCCGGGCGAAATCAGCCAGGCTGACTTATTAGATGAAGAAGAGTATCTCGAATTGACAAAGAAAAAGAAATAGGTTTGACAAGGGCAGCATGTGCCAATGGCGCTTTGGAGGCTAAGCGGGTGAATTGAACAGACTGAGCAATGCACGATAAAGGAACTCAATATCCTGACAACCGCAGGTCTCCCTTATGGAATGCATTGCAAAGGTAGGCACCCCGATATCAATGGTCTTGATGCCCAGGTTGGTTGACGTAATGGGACCGATTGTACTCCCACAATTCAGATCACTGCGATTGATAAACTCCTGAACAGGCACTTTCGCCTCGTGGCAAATCCGCCTAAACATACTACTGGTTTCTGCATTCGTTGCGTAACGCTGATTCGCATTGATTTTTAACACCGGTCCCTTGTTTAAGATCGATCCGTTATTTGTATCAAATCGCTGTGGATAATTGGGATGCACCCCATGCGCATTATCTACTGATACCAGAAGGGATTGTGACATTGAGCGATAGTAGTCTTCCCTGTTTTTCAGAACTCTTTCCAAAACCGATTTCAGAAAAGGTCCCGCAGCACCTGTATATGAATTACTGCCGATTTCCTCGTGATCATTGCAGACAAGCATGGTGCTTTTCGTTCCCCTTGAGCCGATCAACGCCAGTAGACCAGAAAAGGAGCTGACCAGGTTATCGAGCTTTCCCGCACAGAGAAATTCATCATGATATCCGACAATCGCTGGTTGCTGCGTGTCATAGAAACAGAGGTCATAGTCGTCGACCTGCTTGATCGTCAGTTCTGGCAGCTGTTTTTTTATTTCCGCCGACAGGACATCCTGAAATGACTCTGGCTTTGCTTTTTTATCCGGGTCAAACTGCATCAGGATCGGCGGCAGCTCTGTCTGACGGTTTATTTTCCCGTTCTGGGAATCTGTTGGCGCCAAATGAATCGGCAGATTCGGGATAACTGCAACCGGCTTTTTAAAATCGATGAGTGCAGTTTTTGTCTGTTGATTTGCATCCGTATAGGCAAATCGACCTGCAATCGACAAATCACGGTCAAACCAGGTATTCAATATCGGCGACCCGTAGACTTCGACGCCCAGATTGAGGTAATTTTTAAATCGGAGTTGGGGATTCGTCTTTATCTTCAGTGCCGGACTATCGGTATGGGCGCCGACGATACTCAAGCCTTCCACCGGATTGTCATCTGTGCCCAGACGAAAAGCGATCAGAGATGAACCGCCTCTGGTGACATAGTAGCGACCCCCTTTTTTTAGATGCCACCTGTCTGCTTCGATCAGCTCCATGTAGTCATGGGTGTCGAGCAAATCCGTCATAAATCTGACGGCATGAAACGGGGTTGGCGAAGCGACCAGAAATTGAATCAGTTGGTTAAGGATCTGCTGCTGTTTCATGCTCGACCTGTCTGAGAATTGCGTCTTCTTAGCCATCGTACCGTTTAGCCTGGTGGTTGGGGGGGAAGTCAACATACCTGACCCATTCTTATGGACCGGTAAAGAACCTTTTATTTAAGTTACAGAGACGGGAACACAACTCCGGAAGGCCGACTTGAAAAACCGCGTCCAGAAGGAGGGCTTTCTTTTTTAAGAGATGCTCCTGATACCTGAGACCGGGTCTGTTGATCCCAATCACGATGTGATTTGACCGATCCGCAACCGGCAGGATCATAACCTGCGTTTTGAAGGATTTATAGATATTGTAGACCATTTTTTTATAAATCTGCTCCGGCTCACTCCAGAGATTGATGATCAATACACCATTATCATTGAGTCTACTCTGACAGATACTCATAAATGAGAATCCCTTGATTGAATCGGCGATACCATCTTTGTTAAAAACGTCCAATACAATGATATCGTATGTCTTTTTTTTTGATGTGCGAAAGTATTCCTTGATATCACATATAAAAATATTCAAGAGCGATGCCTGGGGGAGATGAAAATAGTTAAAGGCCAGATCAACGACTTTCTCTCTGATTTCTACAACATCCACTTCACAATCAGGAAAGTGATGCATGAAGAATTTAGGAATGGAGCCTCCTCCGAGACCTACATTCAAGATGGAATGAGGCCGCTCGACAAACAGAAGCCCTGCCATCATCGCCCTGGTATAGGACAGGATCAGTTGATGATGCGTGGTCAGACTCATGGCGCTTTGTTTTTCCCAGGTACCGAAATGCAGAGATCTCTGGTCCAGGTCATCTACGACCTCCAGTAAGCCCATTTGATCAACATCCTCAAATACCAGGTTGCCTCTGTACCGCCTGGTCTCTGAATTTACCTTTTTTTTATGTCTTCCCAGCATATCTCTGTTATGGTCGGTTTCTGAATCAGCCCTGCTCCCCCGCTTTTTCTTTCAAATAACGATGCTTATACTCCAACGACAGTGTATCATAATCCTCTTTTGAGACCTTACCCATTTGATAGTCGCCCTTCAGTTCCGTAATCATCTCAAGAACGGACAGGGATTCACTGAATGTGTCATTCTGTGAATCCGATTTAAAATAGCGCGACTGTTTCTCCATAAACAGGGGTTTGATCAGCACCAAAAAGGAGATAATCACAGCTAAGACAGCAGAAATAATCAGACTGGTATCCGGCATGGGGGGGGCTCGTTTATAAACGTTTCAGATCCTTCTCAATCTGCCGTTGTTCATCTTCAGACAGCGGCCGAGTATCGGGAATGGTCGTCATGCGTGATTTTTTTCGCAGGTATTGAAACAACAGCAGCACTGTAATGACTATGATTAGTCCGGGCATCGTCCAGAGCAGCAATGAGAAACCTTCCTTTTTGGGTGACCTGAGGATCCATTCACCATAGCGATCCACAAAAAACCGAAGAATCTCCTCTTCCGATTTCCCTTCCTCCAACAACTCACGAATACGCTGTTTCATGTTGAGGGAGATTCCTGCATCCGACTCCTTGACGGACATCGCCTGACAGGTTGGACAGCGCAGCTGGTGCGCAATCTCCCTTACCCTGTTATCCAGATCCACTCCACTGGAGACCGATCCAAAACAGGCAATTCCGATCAGAAAAAAATAAAGCGATTTGATATTCATGGTTAAAATCCGATTCAAGGCAGGCTCACTTGGCCATGCCAGATCTACTGCAATTGACCGGCCAGAAAATGGTCAATCGTCTGTCTTGTAATAGCGCCCAAAATCTTGTCGGTGATCACACCATTTTTATCAATCAGAAAAGTCTCGGGAACTGCTGTCACACCGTAATCAAGGGATATAGTTCCTGTACTGTCATCCGGAGCAAGCAGATAGGTTTTACCATAGCGATGAATAAAGGCCAGTGATGCTTCGCGCGTGTCGTTGATGGCAATACCGATAAAAACGGCCCCACTTTTTCCATAATCCTGATAGGCGGCCTCAATGATGTGTGCTTCCTGTCGACAGGCAACGCACCAGGACGCCCAAAAATTCAATATGACCGGACGCCCCTGGAACTGCGTCAGGGAAATCGCCTGCCCATCAAAGGTCGTTGCTTGAAAGGGTTTTGCGCTTTGACTGATCAGGGCCGACGGAATTTCGCCAGGTCGGCTCGCGTAGAACAATCCATAGATCAGAATGATGACAAGACCTATGGTGAAAAGTATTCCCAACAGAAAATATAGCTTTCTATTCATGGACTTCATCCGGGGTTAAACCATGACAACCATATCGATTTTCAACTTTTTTGACATAACCGGCCTGGTTGAGTCACACCATTGCCTGAATCTTGATCAGTCCTTTGACCATGCTGCAAGATACCACAATCAAATACCACTCACACTGGCTTCCTTTTTTCTCAATTGAACCGGCTTGTACGACATACTGTAGACGAATCCGACAATAAAGAAAATAGTGCTGGCCCATAGAAAATTTACCAGCGGGTTGATATAGACATTCAGCGTGACCGTTCCATCCGTGTTGATCGATGCCAGACTGATATACAGATCTTCAACGACGGTATGCCGAATCGCAACCTCTGTCATTGGTTGGGACGAAGTTGGATAAAAAGCTTTTACCGGCTTCAGGACATCTATGGATTCGCCGCCCTTGAATATTTCAACTGCAACGCCGACGTTACGGGCGTTGTTCTTGTTGAACTCGGTGAGCTCTTTGAACTTCAGCACATAGCGACCCACGATTTCTTCATCACCCGGACCGAATGTAAATGCCTTTTCCTGATTGAAAAATGCACCACACACACCGATTGTCATGGCAACAATCCCCAGGTGAATGATTAACCCGCCCGTCCGGCGTCCATCTTTTACTAATGATTTAAAGAAGCGTAGACCGATTTTTTCTTTTTGTTTCGCCTCGATCCCGATATCACGAATCCGACGAGAGCGAATCAAATCCCGCACAATCAGATATCCTCCAAAAATAGCGGCACCGCCTAAAAAGGACATCTGCCAGGGAGGAGCCAGGAGGAAATAGATGCCCGACATGGAAATAATCGCCAGGAGAAGAGGAACAAAAACGTTTTTTCCGAGCAGTGCCAGGCTGGTTTTTTTCCATCCCAGTAAATGCGTGATGCCCATCAATAAAATTGTCATTATGGCTACCGGCGCCATAATGGTATTAAAAAATGGCGCCTGAATCGACAGTTTTTTATCGGCCAGCGCTTCAGCCAGCAGTGGAAATACGGTACCGTATAGGACCGTGAATGACATGACCACAAAGACTATGTTGTTCAAAAGAAAGGAGTTCTCTTTGCAGATGATACCGGCCGTCTGGCTTTTTGATGTCAGTAGAGATTGCCGATAGAACAGCATCCCAAGCGAAAATACCAGAACAACAACCATAAAAATCAGAAAAGCCGGGCCGATATTCGATTTTGAAAATGAATGGACAGAATTCAAAATACCTGAACGCGTAATAAACGTGCCCAGTATCGAAAGTGTGAACGTGGCAATAATCAGCACCATGTTCCAAATACGTAGATTGTTGCGTTTTTCCTGTACAATCACCGAATGCAAAAACGCGGTTCCAGTCAGCCAGGGCATCAACGATCCATTCTCAACAGGATCCCATGCCCAGTATCCCCCCCAGCCCAATTCCACATAGGCCCATTGCGCTCCGAGGATCATCCCCATGGTCAGAAAAAACCAGGCAAAGAGGGTCCAGCGACGTGTCGACAAGATCCACTGACTATCCAGTTTGCCTCTCATCAAAGAACCCATGGCAAAAGCAAAGGGTATACTGAAGGCAACATAACCCAGATAAAGAGAAGGCGGATGAAAAACCATACCCGGATTCTGCAGGAGAGGGTTCATCCCATTTCCTTCGAATGGCGCAGGATACGCCCGTGCCAGTGGATTGCTCCAGCCAATCAGGAGAAACAAAAGGAAAAGCGAGATCAGATTCAGAATAATCAGGGTATAGGGCAGAATTTCCTGGTTTGATTTCCGGTACCGAAAGGCAACTGTCGCCGTAAAAAACGAGAGAATGAGTTCCCAGAGCAACAGAGACCCATGCATTCCCCCCCAGACAGCTGTGAATTTATAGAAACCCGGCAGGTCCGTGCTGGAGTGTTCTGCAACAAAGCGAACACTGAAATCATCGTTGAAAAACGCAAATGTCAACGCCAGATAGGCCAGGGCCACCAGCACCAGGATAATCACAGCACTATAGCGGGCAGAGAGAATCAGATTATAACTGTTGCGCCGGATACCTGCCGATAGGGCAACAATGGCATAAACCGCCAGAACCAGGGCAGAAAGCAGAGAGAAATATCCAATATCGACAACCATTCATATTCTTCGTTCGGGTTATTGGGCGACGGCAGTCATTATCCGACTGGTAATGGCCACTCTGGGTTCCAGACCCGCAACGCAGCAACTGCATGCGGGACTATGGCAGCACATGGACACAATTCCTCTGTGCTAAAGCTCCATTGTTTTAAGATAGGCTTCCTTATTTTCCGAGTGCTTGGAGACTTTATACTCTTCGTTGTGTTTTACCAGCAGCACCGTCGCTGCCAGATGACTTTTCCCCTGCAGGCTGCCTTCAACAACAACACCTTGACCCTCTCGAAACATATCCGGTTTGGCACCATGATACTCCACCTTCAGGATTTGCTCAGCCTCGTCGGAGATCTTAAAAACCAGTTTGGTCTCACCCGGAACCCATTGAATGGATCCCCGCTCAACCAGACCCATGACGCGAATCTTTTTATCGGCATATTTTTCAGGATGGGCCAGAACCTCAGTCGGGGTATAATAGTACGTCATATTCTCCGAACCAACGGAGATAAAGATGCCGACAATCACGCCAGCGATAAGAATGCCCCCAATCACAAATTTCAGACTCTTTCTATTCATGCTTATGTTGGTTTGAAAGCTCATTCATTTTTCGGCGAATAGATCTCAGCTTGACAATCATCCGCAGGAAATAAACAGAAATCACTGTGACAGCGATTCCGTATGCATAAATCAGATATTCAGCATTTTTTGGCATAACCACGTCCTGATGTTTGCGTCATCGAATCGAATCAATTATTCTAAAAACAGTGGGGGTAGACAGATTTTGCAGTCTGTTTGGGTTGGCTATTTTTTTTCCTTGAGCCAGTTTCTGACCAGTTGTGTGGTTTTATTGGGATCTTCCAAAGCCTTTTTAATAATCGTTTTTTGGGAAACGTCGGTCTGTTTGGATGTCGGAATCTCCAACTCCTCCTCAAACCGACGACCGGGAAGTTGTCTGGAATCTCCCAATCGATTTTCCGAAATGTTAAGGTTTTTAAACAGCGGGCGCAGCACAAAGATGGTCACCGCACCTACAACCATCACGCCAATAACCGCTTTTATAATCAGTAAAATGGAACTATAGTCCGCCATTTTGCGCCCTTTATTCGGGACAATTCCGAAGATGCCGCTTTTGGGCCCAGAATATCTCGTCTGTTACCATAGTGTAATGTATACGGATGTTTTTAGGCAAATATTAGTCAACAGATTCGATCGTCTGCCCGCCCTGGGAATAAAGCACCATTATCGATCAGGCGATGATCAGATATACCAGTGTCAGCAGTTACAAAACAGGCAGAATCGTATAGGATAGCATCAGATAGCCATTCAGACAGCTACCCGGAAAAGTGTTTTCGCTTAGTTCGCTTTTATATTTTATATACGCCCGGAAGACAAGTTGAAATAACGTCTGTTTCAGTAAACAGTCGATCACACCAGAACGCAGATTTCAGGGGTAAAACGGGAGGATCACCATTCATGTCTCAAGAACACTGCTATATTTGCGAAAAACCCATCCCGTCAGGGCAATCCTTTTATGAGGATCATCATGTCAAAGTTTGCCTGAGTTGTTTCAGAACCAGCAAACGATGCCTCCAATGTCGATTTCCTTCCCGTTCCCTGGTGCATATTCCCGGATTCGGGGATGTCTGCGAATTCTGCGAATCCTCCTTTTCCAAAGATAGTGATATGATCTGTTACATCTGCAATACACAGATCTGGAAAAACGCATCTTTCTATTCAGGCCATGGGAAAAAGGTCTGCCAGAAATGTTTTTCGGAGGCAAAATCCCGCTGTTTTTCCTGTCGTTTTCCCGCTGTTGAGGGAGAAATTATCGGGTTAGGTGATATCTGCCGGTTTTGCAGAAAAGACAATATCGACAAGCGAACCGATCTGAATCCCACCATTCAATCGATGATTCCTTTCCTGAAAAGCCATCAACACGCGGTTGTTGCTCCGATAGACTTTCACTGGCTTGATTGGAGGGTCATCCTGGGGATGCAGATTGGTGAGCAAGGAGGGCAACCGATTTCTTCTTTTGATGATCTGATACGTTTCGGGTATCCGATCATCTATCTGAAAGAGCGTTTCTATATTATCCCCAGCCTTCCACAACGATGGTTTATTGTCTTCATGACAGGTCAGCTCGCGGCGGCGGATATTTGTCAATCCTATCATCTGCACCATCTTCTGGACAACGCTCCCTTTCAACAACTGGCACGCGGCTGGTGTCACTGGATATCGGTAAATACAGCCAAAACTCTGAAATACAAAAATATTGCCAAGACGCTGGGTCGTTTCCCCCAGAATAGCATCCCGGGCCTGTTTTCAAAGTTTCAGGCCATGTCAGAGTTCCGCAAGAATAAGGAGATCATTCAGTTCGCCCAAAAAAACCTGAAAAAATACGCGCAGACGTATCTTTAGTGCAAGCCGTTATTTCTTGTTCTTCATGTAATCAACAACCGCGTCAAGCAGCAGCGTTGACCGGCGAACACCTTTCTTGAGACGGTATCTGTCCACTTTCTGCAGTACCGACTCCGGAAAAACCACGCTGAAGCGTTTTGTCTTCTGCTGGTTTTTCACGAGTGCTTTATCGACGGGAACAGGGATGATCTCTCCCTGGCTGTGATTTTTCTTTCGAATCTCCTCATAAGGTGATGGTTCGGCGATATAATCCATTTCCTTTTCAACAAGCCATTCCGCCAGAGCGGCAATCGCGTTTTCATAAGCATCGTCCCAGGTGCCTCCCCTGATCTCTGGAATTCCAAGGTCTGGGAAGAATACTGAAACAGAATCCTCTGTTTGCCTGAAAATCGCAAAATAAAACTCCATCTTGACCCTCCTGAAAATTTTCGAGTGCAAACGACCGGTTTATTTCTCTTTCCGAATCAATTTGTGGATTATTCGCAGACGGAAAGCCGCTTCGGAACCTATTTTTAAATTTTAAACACCACCCTGTAAAGAAAAAGAAGCCGGGTATGACCATCAAGCCCGGGTCAAGATGCAACCCTCTCATCCAGCAATGAGAGACTGGCTGTGTGTTTCAGCCGATTCAATTGCCAGGATCGGGAAATAATAATAGAATGGATACCAATCGGGGATTGTTCCTGGAGAGGTTTTCTTCAGATTTATTTTTGAAAACCCATCCTAATCAGCAACTTCCATCTCCAGGACCGGCTTCCGCTTTTCTGCTGACCCGGTTCGTTGTCTGATCCTGTCAATGCCATCCCTGAAAATGATCGGGGTTATCTGAATATTAGTCTGTTTTTCAGGCCCATGCCAGTTGCAAAGCGGCTATGCGCACATTGGCCGATTTCCGGTTTTTCCGGTTTTTGATCGATTCGCCACAATCCATTCAACAAAACGACGTGAAGCAACCTGTAACTGACCCGAATACCGTCCTGTCACAATTTCATCCGTTAATCGCAGAGTGGTTTACAAAGCGGTTTGGACAGCCCACCGGAATTCAGAAAAAGGCATGGCCCAGCATTCTTGCGGGGAAACATGTTCTGATAACAGCACCCACCGGGAGTGGAAAAACGCTGACCGCATTTTTATGGTCGCTCCAGCAGCTAATGACGAAAAACTGGGACAGCGGCAGCACGCAGGTGCTCTATGTTTCCCCGCTTAAGGCCTTGAACAATGATGTTCAGCGAAATCTCATCGTTCCTCTGTCTGAACTTTCCGAAATATTTAAATCGGCCAGGCTCCATTTTCCGAATATTCGGGTTTTCACCCGCAGCGGTGATTCCAGTCAGGTTGAACGACGGCAAATGTTGCGGCATGCACCTGAAATACTCATCACCACACCGGAGAGTCTCAACCTGCTGCTCAGCTCCAAAAGTGGCAAAAACATGCTCTCCCATCTGCGTACTGTCATTCTGGATGAGATACACGCGGTTGTTGATTCCAAAAGGGGTGTCCATTTGATGACGGCTGTCGAGAGACTGGTGCTCCTCTCAGGAGAGTTTCAGCGCATCGCCCTGTCTGCAACGGTTCGCCCCATGGAGACAGTAGCAGCATACATTGGCGGTTTTCTGCCTGCAAAACCGGGGGATGTGTCACCGGGACCAGTGCGTCCGGTTACCACAATAGCCGCGACTGATACAAAGGCCTACCAGATAAATATTCGGTTTCCCGAGCAAGCTGAAAAGAAGACAAAACAGAATTCCATCTGGGAAGGATTGATCCCCCACCTGAAAGACATTATCGGCACCAATCGCTCCACGCTACTGTTTACCAACAGTCGTCGTCTTTGTGAAAAGATAACCTTTCTCTTGAACCAAAATGAAGAACCGCCGCTGGCATACGCCCATCATGGCTCATTATCCAGGGAAATCCGCCAGGAGGTCGAACAGAAACTGAAACAAGGTGCTCTGAAGGCCATTGTTGCCACCAGCTCATTGGAACTGGGTATTGATATTGGTGACCTCGATGAAGTGATCCTGATCCAGTCTCCCTTTTCCATTGCCTCCACCATTCAGAAAATCGGTCGCGCAGGCCATCAGGTTGGGGAAATCAGCCGTGGCACCATTTTCCCAACCTTCGCCTTTGATATTTTGCAAGCTGCTGTCCTTTTTGCCAGTGTACTGGAAAGGGATATCGAACCTGTTCAACCTGTGCTGTGCCCGCTGGATGTCCTGGCTCAGATCATTATTTCCATGACCGGCACCGAAACCTGGGACATAGACCGGCTGTATGCCCATCTGACATCGGGTTTTCCCTATCGGGACCTTTCGCAGGAGACATTCAACCTGGTCCTGAATATGCTGTCAGGTCGATATGCCAACAGTCGAATTCGCGAGCTGAAACCCCGCATCTCTGTCGACTGGATGGATCGTACCGTAGCCGCCCGGAAAGGAGCCCTGCTGGCATTATACATGTCCGGTGGTACAATTCCTGACCGCGGATACTTCAGCCTCAGGCATCACGATACACATATCCGCATCGGCGAACTTGATGAGGAGTTTGTCTGGGAGGCAACGATCGGAAAGACGTTCACCCTGGGAACCCAGAATTGGAAAATTCAACGTATTACGCACAACGACGTTTTTGTCTCTCCGGGGCACCCACAACTTCTGGAGATGCCATTCTGGAAAAGTGAGGAATTCAATCGGGGGCATCATCTTTCACAAAAGATTGCCGTCTTCATGGAAGAGGCAAATGAAAGGCTAAATGATCCGGATTATAAAGAAACCATTCAGCAGACTTATGCCCTGGATGATCCCTCGACCAACTTGCTGGTTGATTTTCTCAAACAACAGAAGGCGCATACCGGCTCGGATCTGCCGCATCGGCACCACCTGCTGGTTGAATCTGTCACCCGGGGGCCGGGATTTTCCCCCGGACATCAGGTCGTTCTGCATACATTATGGGGTGGGAAACTGAACCGACCTTTTGCCATGGCATTGGAAGCCGCCTGGGAGGATCGTTTTGATCAGCGGCTGGAGATCTTCCCAGGAAATGATTGTATCATCCTACTGTTACCTAACGAGATTGAAGCCTCTGAATTGCTGTCGATGGTCCGGGGGTCAACGTATCAGACTTATCTTAAAAAACGGCTGGAAGGCTCCGGTTTTTTCAGCGCCCGATTTCGGGAATGTGCCAGTCGCGCGCTTCTGATCACCCGTCATCGAATCAATGAAAGATTGCCGCTCTGGATGAGCCGATTACGATCCCAGAAACTGATGGATGCTGTTCTGCCCTATGATGATTTTCCCATTTTACTGGAAACCTGGCGTTCATGTTTCCAGGATGAATTTGATCTGACCGCTCTGCAGACCAAATTGGATGAACTGGACGCCGGTATCATCCGCTGGACCCATGTAACGACCAGCCATCCCAGCCCACTGGCATTGAACATGTCCTGGGATCAGATCAATACTTATATGTATCAGGAGGATCAACCAATAGCAGGTAAAACATCACACCTGCGGGAAGATCTGATTGCTGAGATCATGCGCACGCCGGATCTCCGGCCTGCCATTTCTCCGGAATTGATTGCTCAGTTCGAGGAAAAACGACAGCGACTTTATACCGGATATACCCCGCAATCTCCCCGAGACCTGGTCGACTGGGTCAAAGAGCGGGTTTTGATACCCAAGTCTGAATGGGAAGTCCTCAAAAAAGCCATCGACAGGGATCTGGCAGAAGATTGTGACAATTTGATCGCGTCTGCAGCCTCCAAACTGATCCTCATTCAACCCACGCCCAATACGGAACCCCTGATCGCATCGCTCGAGATGCTGCCACTGATCCGCCAGACCCTTTACCCAAGTTCAGACAGCTGCAAAATTGATCCTTTGCTCAAACAAAAGGGCACTGCGGTTCATCAGGAAATACCCCAGCAATCCGAGGCAGACCCCGAAACCCTTCTATGTCAATGGTTGCAGTTTTATGGCCCCCGGCCATCAGAGTTTATCAGCCGCACCCTGGGTCTTTCACTAAAAATTGTTCAACCCCAAGTTACTGAATTGATCGCAACCGGACAGCTTATCTCCGGACAGCTGGTCCGGGATGGCAATCCTTGTGATATCTGCGACCGGGAAAACCTGGAGATTCTTCTCCGTTTGAATCGCAAAACCGCTATACCTGTCTTTCAACCCCTGCCGGCAGAGACATTGCCGTTATTCCTGGCCCAGTTTCAGGGAATTGCGCAACCAGCAGCCACCATTGACGGCCTTTTTCAGAGCCTTGAAAAACTGCTGTGTTTGTCATTGCCTGCCGAGCTTTGGGAAAGCGAGCTGTTCCCGGCAAGAATCAAGTCCTATGAAACTGCCTGGCTGGATACGATTATGCGGGAGGGGGACCTTAGATGGATCGGAACTGCAAAAAATCGAATCGCGTTTTTCTTTGATGGCGATCTGCTGCTCCTGAAAGGCGGCACGAACCCGGACGCTGATGATCGTGACAACGGGGAAACTGCTGTTGACTCCACGAACAGCCAGCCCATGCAGGCTCGTCTGCAGCAACTGATTCCGGATTCTGACGGGCAATACAGTTTTTCCAGGCTTTTAAGACTGTCACGTAAAAGTGCGGCAGCACTCTCTGATTTGCTTTGGGAATCCGTCTGGCACGGCGACATTGCCAATGATACATTCTCTTCAGTTCGCAGTGGTATCAAGAACCGATTCCGAGTCTCGGAAACAAGTTCCCTCAATCAGCAATTCCGGCGACGATCCCGCCAACCCTTGAGACGGGGTGGTTTTCAATCATGGAAAAATTCCATCCCCTTTGCTGGAAGCTGGTTTCGGCTGGAGACGCCCGAAGCCGATGAAGGTCTGATTGCAGAAGAGGAGCTGAAAAAAGAGCGTGTCAGGCAGTTATTGGATCGCTATGGAGTTCTTTTTCGGCAACTACTCGCAAGAGAACTTCCCTTGTTCAGCTGGAGCAGTCTTTTCCGTTCGCTCAGGCTGATGGAGCTTTCCGGTGAAATCCTGTCAGGCTACTTTTTTGATCAGATTCCCGGTCCCCAGTTTATTTCCCACCAGGCGTTTCGCCTGCTTCAGAAAAAGCTCCCGGAAGACGCCATATTCTGGCTAAACGCAGCAGATCCGGCTTCTTTGTGCGGTCTCCAACTTGAGGCGTTTAAAACACAGCTACCGAAACGGGTATCGGGAACCCATCTGGTTTATCATGGCCGGCAACTGGTTCTTATTTCCGAGCGCCAGGGCAGTTCCCTCAATTTCCATATTGCTGCTGACGACCCACACATCATGCAATATCTCTGCTCTCTCCATCACTTGCTGTTCCGTGAATTCCAGCCCAAAAGAAAGATCACGGTAGAATCCATTAATGGTGAAAAAGCGGCTCAGAGCAACTACCTCGATATTCTGCGTATCGCCTTTGAGGTCCTGACTGATACCGAGACCATTACGCTCTATCGGAAACTCAATTAATATATTCCAGCAACTGTCTTGTTGACGGAGCACAACACTACCGGCAAACAAACACCCTAACTCACCTGGATTGTATCGCCCTGAAATGTCACGACCTGCCCTTTGCGAATCTTACATTTCTTGCGTAGTTCGGTTTGACCGTCAACTTTGATCAACCCTTCAGTAACAGCCTGTTTTGCCTCACCACCGGTTGAACAATGCCCGGTAGCCTTCAGCAATTTGATCAATTCAATATAGTCCGATTTAAGTTTAAAGATTTCTTCCATTGATTTGGCACCCCATGTATCTGAAAAAGGACCTGTATACAATCCCAAGCGGGATAGCAATTTTAAGCTGGTGATATCCAGTCGGTTTTTCTTTTAGACATTTATGATACTTTTTCTTAGAATCTATCTGGATGTGTTTTGTTCAACCACCTTTTCTTGCGATACTGAATATGTCCAACAGCACTATCAAACGATTGGCGGTATTGAGTCTTGCCGCCAGTCTCGTTGTGTTCGGGATGAGCACGGCAAATATACTTCAAGCCGGTGTTGAGACACCCACAGCCTGATTGCCTGTCATATTGTCCGGTCTGTCAAGTATGCTTAGCCTGGTTGCTTTTAAGTTCAGTCGACCAATCAGCCGTTTTATGAAGAGATTTTACTGTCAGATTTTCCCTGGAAAAAATACCTCTGAGGAACAGGTCCTGGAAGAAATCCGCAGACGGATATTGGAAAAAGCCAGACAGCGAAACGGACAGGCACAGAAAGAGGCTGATCTGAAAGCAACTCTGGATGCCCTCGAAATCATCGTTGACCTTCCGAGAGAGGAGATGGAAGAGATTGCCCGGACAGTGCAAAAAGAATTTCAGGAGGAGGAAACGACCGCCTCAGATATACCAAAAAGCAGACTTAATCAGGCTGGGACCAGACCTCCCTGGCCCGCAATTGTTTTTCTGGTCATCACTTACAGTCTCATAAGACGGGGTTCCCCCTGGTACTTGTTGACAGGACTGCTCTTTCTGGTCCTGGCAGTCCGGTTCCTGGTTCATACATTCAACCGGCATAGAGATTAAGGTGTGCCCGGAATAGAACCGACCTGTTCCTATACCGGCACTAAATCCTGGCAAACCCCTTTTCCAGATCAGCGATTATATCCTGTGTGTCTTCAATCCCGACAGCCAGCCGGAAAAGGGAATCGATAATCCCCAGTCTGTATCTTTCTTCCCGGGTGTAATCATAGTAGCTTACCAGCGCAGGGTGGGTAATCAGTGTTTCGACACCCCCCAGGCTGGGCGCGATGTATATCATTTCCATTCCATCAATAAATCGTTTGGCGGCATCCAGATCTCCCTTGATCTCAAACGACGTTACCCCGCCTCCACCAGCCATCTGTGCTTTGGCGATTTCATAGTGAGGATGACTTTCCAGAAAAGGGTAATACACCTTTTCCACCTTGGGATGGGCTTGAAGATACCGGGCGAGCTCTAGCGTCGACTCGTTTTGCTGTTTCACCCGCAAGGGAAACGTTTTTAAACCCCGCAACAGGAGATAGGCACAGTTTGCATCAATCAACCCGCCCATTGATTTATGAAGACTTCTGATTCTGCTGATCTGCTCTTTATTGCCGAGGACAGCACCGGCCAGGATGTCATTGTGGCCAGCCAGATATTTTGTAGCACTGTGCATAACCAGATCGATACCAAATTCCAGCGGTCTCTGATTGACAGGAGTGGCAAACGTACTGTCAATAAATGTCAGAACATTGTGCTTCCTGCCAATCTGACTGAATTTCTCGAGGTCAAATACGTTCAAATAGGGATTCGTGGGGGATTCGGAAAATATGAAACAGGTGTTTTCCTTGATCGACGCCTCTAGCAGCTCATAGTTACCAAATGGCACAATCGTACATTCAATGCCAAATCGCTTGAGATACGATTCACAGAATTCCAGCGTCTTTTTATAACAGTCGTCTGTGATAATGATATGATCGCCACTATGCACCAGTGCAAGAATCGTCGTTGTTATTGCCATCATCCCAGAGGCAAATAGAACACAATCTTCTGCTTGTTCCAAAGCCGCCAGCCTTTTCTCGGCAATCTTCTCGGTCGGGTTGCCATACCGCCCATATTCAAAACGTAATTTGTTGTCTTTGGTATATGCTTCAATTTCCTTACTATCTTTAAACGTGTAAGTAGAAGTCTGAAAAATAGGGGTTGTCAATGAGTCCGCATATTTTTCCCGGCTTTCACCTGCATGGATCGCCTGCGTACTGAAAGCGCTGAATTTTCTTTCGCCCATCTCTTTTACTCGCTTTTCCATTGGTTGAACTTGACTTGCGATGAGTTTCATATCATAGACAAACCCCTATCCTGTGTCAAGCCAGCAACCATAGTGGGTGCACCAAAAACATGTGGGTATGTGATCATAACCGTTTCAAGGGGTTATTTATTCAGAAAAACGCATGAATCCATCCTTGGCGCTCCTGGAATCCATCCCTGGCTTCCAAGGTTTTCTGAACAAACAACCTCTTTCCGCTTATAGGTACCCACACAAATTTGGTGCACTCACCATAGTAACGTGTCGGTCTCAAAAAGATGCCTTTTTTTAATAACTGAGCAATATGCGCGGCGTATGTTGACCGAAGGATATGCAACTGACCGTGATACGGACCGGAAAACGGATGCCGCTAACCGCTTTGGTAGCGCCCCCACGGGTCAACGTTTATAAAATAATTCATAATTTCAATTCAGTTCATTTTTCACTTTAATAATTCTCCGTTATCTGATTAAATACCAAAGGAAAGAGTCATCAAAGATAAGCGGATTTGATATTCAACGATTCATGTTCGGGAGATAACACGCTATGGCTGATCAAACACCCCCTTCTAACGGCGATAACTCGGATTATCTGAGAAAAAGAACCCATCAAGAAAAACAATCCGGTGATTCAAAAATCGCCCCAGGCCAACGCTCTCTTCCACCCCAGAGAGGATTATTAAGAAGGGCAAAGGGAAGTGCTGCCTCAAACGATCCTGACGCTAACCACCGTATCTTGCGCACACCGATTACCCGAGAGGAAGCCGGTCGCCAACCGCAGACCGCTCCCGGTGGCAGTCATGTTCTAACACCGCCTCCATCTCCATCACTGCAAAGTCCGCCCCCAAGTCCTTCCCGGAGAGCGCCAATCCCTTCCCCGGGTCGAGGCGTGGTCAATCGCTCAGGTTCCATCCCTGCAAGACCAGCGGCAGGGCGCAGCACTTCACTGGATGCGACCGATATCAGGTCACGACAGGCTGCTGATCGTCATGAGAAGCGACTGCTGGAATCAGAAGAAAAAAGAAAAATCGATGCTGAAAGGAAGCGGTTGGAGGAAGAGCAGGCAGCTGCGAGGCAGGCTGAAAGAGAGCGAAAAATTAAATTAAGGGAACTGGCTCAACAAAAAGCAGAAGAAGAGCGTATTCAGAAACAGAAAACCCTCGAACTCAGAAAAGCCGAAGCTGAGCGAATGCGGCTGGAAAAAGAAGCGGAGGCCAAGCGTCTTGAGGAAATCAGGTTGAAACAGGAAAAGGAAGAAGAGCTGAAACGACTGGAAGAGGAAAAGGTATTTCAGGAGAAAGAACGGCATCGTATTTTCAAGACTATTGAAACCTGTCGTGGTGTACTGAACGAAAAAGAGCAACACCTGGCGCAAACCATTGCCGATGAAATGGTAAAACGAAACGTCCGCTGGGAAGGCTATATATCCCTGCATAGCGGTATCGGCGGCGCAATGCTGGGTTGACCAGGAAACGCATGAAACAAAACGGAATATTGAAAAAGGTTTTTTTCTGCTTATTCCTCTGTTCGTTACTGGTTACAAATCCAAGCTACGCAAAGCAGGAAAAACTCCTGGCTGAATTGACCCCGGATAAAACAGCCCTGGGAGTATTTAACTCATTTAAATATAAAATTCTGCTGGTATCTCTGGTACAAACGGATAAACCGGCTTTCAACTGTCTTCCCAATCAGTACCTGCTCTATAACTACGGTTCTGAAGAGTACCATGAAATAGACGCCGGGAACCTGAAAATCAGCAGTGACTACACCTACATATTTAGAACCCGGATTCATTCACTGGCGGGGTTTCAGCCAGCGAACAAAATGGAAGAAAAAAGGGTTCTTCAAATGCTGTCCAAAACGCTTAAAATCCCCCAGGATCTCATTTTGGCTGCCCGCTTGACAGGTAAAAATCCCAATCTAGTCTGCTGGCAACAACCCGAATTGATCACTATTCACAATCAGCCATTGCGAACGTTCCCCTTTCTGATGGCAAATCTCTGTGACAATGAATGGTGCAGTGAACTCTACTGGACCGGCCCGCGGAACATTCAGTTCTGGATCCACGAAAAACCCCCATATTTTCAACTGGTCAACCTGGATGTTGAAAAAAGTACTATCACCATCAAGACCCAATCCACCAAGTTTGTCCGCCCTCATATACCGCAACTCAACGCCCCCAGAGAGAATTTGTTCAACAGCAAAACCCTGCCCGAAAAAACGCTCATTTTAAAAAAGACAAAACATGGGAGTGTCAGTCTGGTCTGGCGGAAGATAAAAACGGGGCGTATTCAGGTCCTTCTGACACGGGACGGATCTGATCAGACAGCAGCTCAGCGGATCGCGCAGGGGTTTTCCCGGCAGATAATGGACAAGGAGTTGAGAAAGGCGTTGCAGTCAGCTGATTTTGGTCTCTGGCTAGATCCGGGCAATCAGGATCTGAAGATCGGACGTCTGATCGCATTTATCTCCCTGTCTCGGCTAAGCGAGTTTTATACCAGCCTGGAATCCGACTTTTCAGCGGTAGACCGTTTCTCTGCCTGCCAAAAACTTCACCTGGAACCATCCATCCGGCACCTTTGGCAAAATGAAGCCTTTGCACAACGGTTTAAAAAAATCTGCAGCCCTTAATTCCGCCTGCAAAGGGGTTCTTGCAAGGCCAGGGAAGAGACCGTAACAACAAGCATCCATTCTTTTCTGGAGACTTTCTGGAGATGGGAAGAGGGAGTCCAGTCGGCGTCTGAGCTCCTCATATCTTCCGGAAGAGGGGTTTTATCGAGGGAGTGAAACCGAGGGGCAATAATCAACCAAAAATCTTGTCAATTTTTTCCGCCATCGTCGCAGCATCAAAGGGCTTGACGACATAATTGCTTACACCTGCCTTAATTGCAGTGATAATATTTTCCTGCAGCGCTTCTGCGGTGACCATTAAAACGGGAATATCCTTCAGTGACTCATCACCTCTTATTTCCTTCAAGAGTTCCAGCCCTGACATTTTGGGCATGTTCCAATCTGTGACGCAGAAATCGATCTTTTCAGACTTCAGCTTTGTCAGCGCGGTTGTACCGTCATCTGCTTCTACTACATTGTTGTAACCCAACTGTCTGAGAATGTTCTTTACAATCCGCCGCATGGTAGAAAAATCGTCGACTACCAGTATTCTCATATCTTTATTCGCCGCCATGATCACTCCAAAAATAATTTCCAACGAAATCCAATGCTATTTGATTTCTAATTTGTTCTACCAGAAAATAAATCAAAATTGCTGAGTCGTCAAGATCCGATGATTTTAAATCATAAGGAACTAACCAAAAATCGCGTATGCTCTCCTGATGTATACTGGCTCCTGAATCACGCTATTCTTCTAATTGCTCAACACATTTATGATTTGCATGGAACCTCAGGCGTTTTTCAGCCACAGTTCCTAAAAAAAAGCGCTGTTATTCCGGAAAAATCCCCGGATAAGAAGGTCCCCCGGCGATGATAACGTTCGTTCAGCATACCTTTGAATCGAATTCATATATCCAGAAGCGCACCGACACCAATAATGTTTTAATCTTCAGGAATCACCCAGTGACCTGTCTATCAGCTGGTTGATTCGGACGTATTCTCATCAGTTTCAACCATGCCCCGGATGATTCATAATTAGGTTAATCGGCAATTTTTATGCCTGAAGCACACCTCATTCGATTATCAGAAAGGTTATCCTCTAGGTCACCATTACCTTTTTTGCGGATAGATTAACCACATCCGCACATGTCTCTATCAATAGATCTGCTTTAGATTGTACAAGCATAAAAATAAACATTCAATCAAATAAAGATGTTCCATAAACTCCCGGGCGATCATCCCCGGCCGTTAGAGATGGTAGCTTATTGAATTTATGTTCAAATTGATTAAATATCGGTCCCCGTCACCGTTTCCTGTTTGGATGACTCCGGTATCGAACACGCAGTGCCGAATCACCCGTATTGCTTGTTGCTGGAAAAATGACGGACATTGTCCTTTCGATAATCGATACCAGGTATCTATCAGGGAGAATAAAAGGTGATAGATTTTATAACTGCCTGGGATTTACCGTCTGTATCACGGGCGTCAATCTCAATTCCAATACCTGAAATAAAGGGAACCACTGTTTTTCCAAACTGTTTCTTAAACGTCTCAGACAAATCGAAATCAGTCACAACCGTCTCGCCTGCTTTACTCCCACAGGGACTGCAAAAATATCGGCCCCCTTTTTTAAAATAGTTCCCCGTATATGCTTTCCCTTCCTTCTCCTGTTGTCCCAGAAATATTCCGATGAAATAAGGAACATCCGGGACAACCATACTTCCGCTGGAAACTTTTTCCGTCCCAAATGAAATTATAAAACCAATGGCTTCCCTCAATTTTCCGGTTTCCCAGTTTGCGCCATCCGGATATCGATTAACCCCCCACTCGATTTTTACTTTGGTTGCGCCTTCAATTCGAACAGATTTTGTAAAGAGACCATTAATATCCTTATCGACCTCTAAATACAACACCCCATTTTCAAACCGCGTTTTAACCTTGTCTGCATCAGTTTGTAATTTGAACTCATTTTCCTTGAACCAGTCCGTCGCACTACCATTTTTTTGTTTTGAAAAATCCAGTTGGTAAACCGTTCCAGCTTGGGTTATAAAAGGACTGAGAAGAAAAAACAGTCCCAGAATAAGAATTGCAAATCTTTGTCTCTGATTCATAATACCTCCGTTGACCAGGTTCATCTGTTCAATCTTTACCAAAACCTCAGTGATACTATCTCAAACTGCTGATTCTATTTGAAACATCTGAAACACCAGACTAACATATTCCGGTATAAATTTGAATCACAAATCTGAATACCGGACCTGCTAATTCCATCCGGCGAACATGCTGAATTCTTTTTATTCGTGTACAATGGTGCCGACATCCTCACCCCTTACAAATCGGTAAAGATCATCTGGGTTAACGATGCTTAAAACACATAACGGCATTTTATTTTCACGACAAAGCGCAATTGCTGCACCATCCATCACTTTCAGATTGCTGCTTAAAACCTGTTCATAACTGATTCTTTCAAATTTTACTGCTGATGCATCCGTTTCAGGATCCTTATCATAAACACCATCCACCTTTGTGCCTTTGATTACGATATCGGCCGAGATCTCCAATCCCCTGAGAACCGCTGCGGTATCGGTGGAAAAAAATGGATTTCCAGTACCGCCGGCAAATATCAGAATATTTCCCGATTCAAGCAGGTTCACCGCTCTTTCCTTTTGAAATTTTTGGGCTATTGAAGGAGCCTCGAGACCCGTCATCACCTGCACTTTTCTGTTTTTAGCAATCAGCGCCTCTTTCACACAAACTGCATTCATCACAGTTGCCATCATCCCGATATGGTCTGCTGCTACCCGATCCATCGCCAGAGGAATACTCCTGGTTCCCCTGAAAAAATTGCCACCTCCAAGAACAATCGCCACTTCCAAGCCAAGATCATGAATCTGAATGATCTGGTCAGTCAGAATGTTGATAACCCCAAAATCGAAACCGTGTCCGGTCTGTCCTCCCAGATACTCACCACTGAGTTTCAGAAGAACCCTTTGATATTTTTTTTCCATTTGATTTTTTGGCAAAAAAAAAGGGGACTTGATGTCCCCTTGGTGTGTCTTAGATTGTCTCTTTAAAAAAACGCTTGACTGTGAGCGCCCCTCCGGCAGCACGCCCTTCATCGGCTATATACTGCTCAATTGTGCGATCCGGGTCTTTGACATAATTCTGATCCAGGAGACAGACCTCTTTTTTAAACTTGTTCAGCCGTCCAATAACCATTTTCTCGATGATGGCTTCAGGTTTGCCTGACTCTCTCGCCTGATCCATTAAAAACAGCTTCTCTTTTTCAACGACCGCTTCATCCAGATCGTTTTCAGATATGGCCTTAACATCAGAAGCGGCAACGTGCATCGCGATGTTCTTGGCGGCTTCCATTGCTTTTTCCCTGTCGGTTCCAGGTTCCACTTCAAGTTCTATCAAGACTGCAATCTTATTGTTGGTGTGGGTATAGAAATTGATCACGCTGTTGTCACCGGCGTCCCAGTACTGGCCATCGATCAAGACAATATTTTCACCCAGCTTTGCAATTGCTTCTACAAATTGTTCCTTAATCGGCCCTGCACTGGTGGTTTGTTCCATCAGATCTGCGGTACCGGCTTCGACCGCTTGTTCAGCAATTTTTGCAATAAATTTTGTGAAATTATCATTTATCGCCACAAAATCAGTTTCACAAGCGATTTTAACCAGTGCAGCCTTCTTTCCTTTAAGACAGACGCTAACTGCGCCTTCTTTCGTTTCCCGACTTGATTTCTTGTTGGCAATGGCCTGGCCCTTTTTCCTCAGGAATTCCTTTGCAGCTTCCATGTCACCGTCACACTCATTCAGCGCCTTCTTACAGTCCATCATCCCTGCGCCGGTGATTTCTCGGAGTTCCTTAACCATAGATGCGGTTATTTTCACGACGTTTCTCCAAACTTAAGCTTTTTAATAAAAAGTGGTTGAATCATTTTTCAATGCCCTGATAAACGACTGAACACAGCCATCACCGTTCAGCCACTCCTGAATGGTTATTTTCCGTCGATTCCTTATCGGCGGTCACAACTTATGCTTCCTTTTCTTCAGTGTCGTCTTCTTCGGTAGATTTACCCATTTCTACCGTTTCAACTGCAACTTCTTCAGTTTCAACCATGACGTCTTCTGCTTCAGCCACGTCGTCAACTTCATCCCCCTCCGTTTCTTCCGCTTTGACAGCTTCCTCTTTTTTCTTCACTTTAACAGCCGGTTTTTCTTCGACATCCTTTTTCTTGATCCCGACTGGGCTCTTAGCCTTTTTCTCAGCCTGATCCTTTTCGACCTTTACTTCTTCAATCTTTGATTCATAGATTTTTCTACCCTCAATCGAGGCAGACGCGATAACGCTGGTGAAAAGCTTAATACAATGGCTGGAGTCGTCGTTCCCGGGGATTACAAAATCGATCCCTCTTGGATCGCAGTTTGTATCGGCCGTTGCAATAATGGGAATTCCAAGTTTTTTTGCTTCGTTGAGTGCAATAAACTCCCGTTTAATATCGATAATAAATACTGCCGCCGGCTTCTTCCTCAGTTCTGTAATTCCGCCCAGAACGTTCTGAAGTTTCCGCCGCTCCTTCTCCATTCTCACCGCTTCTTTTTTCAAAACTCCTACATAATCCAGATCCGGACCCGCAATATCTTCCAGTTTTTTCAATTTTACAATGGATTGTTTGATAGTGTTGAAATTCGTCAACATGCCACCCAGCCATCGCAAATTGACATAAAAATTGTCGCTCCGCTCTGCTTCCTCGACAATAATATCCCTCGCCTGAAACTTCGTCCCAACAAACAAGACTTTTCCACCGTTGGCCGAAATATTCAAAACATACTCGTAAGCTGCCTTGAGCTTTTCTAAAGTTTGACGTAAATCGATAATATAGATTCCAGATTTGGAACCATATATATATTGCTTCATTTTCGGGTGCCATTTCTGGGTTTTGTGCCCTAAATGCGCCCCGGATTCAAATAAATGCCTTACGGTTACTACTGCCATCGCTTCTTTTCTCCAGAAGATGTCGCGGATCGGTTTTTTACAAAAAGACAGAAAAAGTTTATGTAAATCAATAATTTTAAATATTTTTGATTAATCTAACTACTGCTAATTTACATACGCCCATTGTCGGGAAAAGTGCTGTGACAGCACTCATCTCTAATTAATCCTGTTCCAGGATCCTGATATTAAAGATTGTATCCCGTATTTCCATCGACCTGAATCCGTTACGGTTAACATAAATTCATGAGGTTCAAACCTAAAAAAACGCAAAAAAGCCCAGTAGGCGTTGGCCAGCTGGGCTTTTTGATATCCGGCAGTGTCCTACTCTCCCACACGGTTACCCATGCAGTACCATCGGCGCTGAAGGACTTTACTGCTGTGTT